>Ga0334885_1000571_pt1 | contig 62045 bp, 52 predicted proteins | sample GraSluR1_MG_8_FD_207233 | JGI IMG/M metagenome (GOLD analysis project Ga0334885, IMG submission 207233) | Sludge microbial communities from methane-producing bioreactor in Wageningen University, Netherlands - Granular Sludge_31_05-R1 | ecosystem: Engineered > Bioreactor > Anaerobic >...
AAGCCCTGTGGAAGAGTAGGTCGACGCTGGGTTCACAATGATCCGCGATAGCTCAACGGTGGAGCACTCGGCTGTTAACCGATAGGTTGAAGGTTCGAATCCTTTTCGCGGAGCCATTTTATTTTTTTGGTATAATAATAACGCTAATTATAAATGTAATTAGTGTTTTTTGTGTTAAATAATATCAATATTCTTAAGAATTAAATTTTGTAGTAAACTTGTAAATAGAAATGGTAAAAATTTAAGATACATTTATAATTAAAAGTATAAAGAGGGTTGTAAATAATAAGAATGTATTATGAATTAAAATAAATCATATTGTATTAAAATATATTAAAATATAATATGAAATTGTTATTATTTAATATGAAATTGTGTTATAATGTTAATAAACTAGCAAATATGAGGTGAATTAATATGGATAATATACAATTTACAAAAGAGTACATTAGTGATCGAATCAAAGAAATAGGAGTTGATGAGTTTAAGCAAGTATGTATGGATTTTACTAATATATGCAGTAAGTCAGAATTACTAGAAGCTTCTAGGCAAATAGGAGTTACAGTTAAGAAGGGGCAAGGTAAAGGTGTATATTGGATTATGAAAGAGTAATATCAATGACAAAAATTAATATAAAAGAATTGCCTTAAGGTGTTTAAATAAATATAATAAGGCAGTTCTTTATGATAATGTTAAATGATAATTATATTATGAATTTCCCAATTTAATTAATCTTTCAAGCTGATCTTCTGGACAAGTAAAAGAACCTAGAGGATGAGGTGATTTTGAATAGTTTCCGTGGAAATCTGTTCCACCAGTCATAATTAAATCATATCTATTGGCAATTTCTTTTATCTGTTTTTTTACTTCCTCAGAATTTCTTGGATGATTATATTCTGCACCTTGTATTAAACCTTTTTTCGATAATTTTTCTAATAGTTCTATAGAATTAAACTCACCTGGATGAGCCATAATTGCAATTCCACCTACTTCTTTTATCATATCTAATGCTTCATATACACTAGGATATTTAATTTGTACATAATATTTGCCTTTTTTTGAAAGTAATCCTTTATAGAATTCGCCGATTACAATATTGGTGTATCCTAAATCTGCCATAGGTTGCATTATGTGAGTTTCATACATGGATTGACTTTTGGAACTATATCTTTCTATATGTTCCATAGTAATAGGATATTCCCTCATCAACATTTTAGCCATTTCTCTTTTGGCATTTTCTCTATTTATTAAAATTTTATTTAAAAATCCTTGTAGTTTGAACATATTTTTTGGAAAATAACAAAGCATGTGTACAGAACGGTTATTTTCATAGTCAATAGTAGATATTTCTACACCTGGTATTACAGCTATTCCTATTTTTTTACCAAATGTATAGGCTGGAAGTACTCCTGCTAGTGTATCATGGTCTGTAATTGATATACAATCTAATCCTATTTTTTTTGAATAGGAAACAATATCTTCTACACTCAAAATTCCGTCAGATAAAAAACTATGATTATGCAAGTCGGCTTTCATTTTTTACCTCCTATAAGTTTAATTTATTACTTAGATGATTGTAAAATTTATAAATACAATAATTATTAAAATAACAAAAAATAGATATTTTGATAAGAATATATCAATAACATACCATGAAAAATAATTTTTTTCAAGTTATGTATGTGAAATGTAATTGTATATAAGTTTGTGAAAAATAGTTTTATATAATCTGTGTTGACAAAATTATGCTTCAATTATATAGTGAATGTAGAAGTAGAACAGTAAACTTTATATTTATTAGTAACATGTATTTATGTCATAAGCAGCATCTGCAATATATAAAACATATATATAATTGCAATAGTCAATATGCCACATATAAGATCAGAACAATAGTTATAGAGGAACATAAACAATATAAATAAATAATATTCATAGACTTAATATTATTTTATGAAAGGAAAGAAATATGGACAACAATAAAACAGTATTAGATGTAATTTTCTCTAAATTTGATAATTTTTTTGACGCAGAAAAGAAAATCGCAAATTATATTATAAATAATAAAGAAAAGGTTATAGATATGACAATTGCAGAGTTGTCAGAAGCAAGTGGGGCTAGTGAAGCAACTATATCGAGATTTTGTAAAAAATGTGATATGAAAGGATTTCATCATCTAAAAATTAGTCTGGCAAAGGAACTTGTTGAATCAAATGAAGATTCTATGTCAGTATCTAATGATATTAATGAAAATAATGTTACCCAGTCTCTGCAGAATATTTTAGCAAATAAAATGGAAGAACTTAAGCAGACTATATCTATGATTAATGAAAAACAGTTCAAAGAAATATTAAATATAATAAGTAAAGCAAAAAATGTTCAATTTGCAGCAGTGGGCAATACTATTCCAGTGGCTTTGGATGGAACTTATAAATTTAATCAAATTGGAATTAAATCAGTGTCAAATACTATTTGGGAAACACAATTATCTTATACTTATAATCTGACAGAAGAGGATGTGGTTATTGTTATATCTAACTCTGGAGCTTCTAAGAGATTACTTACTTTAGTTGAAGCCTCTAATGAAAAGGGAGCTATAACTATTGCAATTACTAATAATGAATGGTCTCCTATTGCAAAAGCCAGTAAATATCACATAACTACTGCTACAAGAGAAAAATTATTTATGGATGAGTATTATTTTTCCAGAGTATCTGCATCAGTGGTTATTGAAATACTATATTTATTTTTAACTGTTAAGAAAAAAGATGCTTATAAAAATATCAGCAGGCATGAACAGGGCATTGCTGATGATAAATTATAGGTTATGCAGTATAAAATTTTAGTTAAATGTAAACAGATAGTTATCTTAATTATTTAGCTACATGAATATAAAGTGGATTAAAAAGAGGAAGGTGAAAACTCTAATGAAAAAATATAATTGGGCTATTTTAGGAGCTGGTAGTATTGCTAGAGAAATGGCATTAGCACTAAAAGAGGTAAATGGTGAAATCTACGCGGTGGGGAATAGAACTCTTGAAAAGGCTCAAAAATTTGCTGAAGAATTTCATGCTCTAAAGGTCTATGTGGATTGCGACAAGATGATTGAGGATCCCAAGGTTGATATTATATATATTTCAACACCACATAATCTTCACTATGAATTTTTATTAAAAGCAGTAAAAAATGGAAAACATGTTTTATGCGAAAAAGCAATTACGGTAAATGCGAAACAATTAGATGAAATAGTTGCAATCGCAAAAGAAAAAAATCTAGTAGTGGCAGAAGCAATGACAATTTATCACATGCCTATATATAAAAAATTAAAGGAAATTGTTGACTCTGGGGCCATAGGTAAAGTGAAGATGGTTCAGGTTAATTTCGGGAGCTGTAAAGAATATGATGTTAAAAATCGTTTTTTTAGCAAAGAATTAGCTGGTGGTGCTCTACTTGATATAGGTGTTTATGCAACTTCTTTTGCAAGATATTTTATGAAGAGCAAACCTAATGTAGTACTTACTACAGCAAAGTATTTTGAAACTGGAGTAGATGAACAATCTGGTATTATTATGAAAAATGATTGTGACCAAATGGCAGTTATGGCCTTGACTATGAGAGCAAAACAGCCTAAAAGAGGGGTTGTTGCAGGAGAACTTGGTTACATTGAAGTGAATAATTATCCAAGAGCAGACAAGGCAACAATAACTTATACAGAAGATGGAAGAACAGAAGAAATTAAACTTGGAGAGACATCAAAAGCTCTTAATTATGAAGTAGAAGATATACAGGAATATATCACTAATAAAACAGGTAAAAAGCAGCTTCAATTATCAATTGATGTTACTTATTTACTAAGCGAAGTAAGAAATCAATGGGGTTTTGTATATCCTTTTGAATAAGCGAATATATTAATATTCTAAGTTTGGATGAATTGTCCAGAAACCTGTTGCTGTTTCCTCCACCTTATAGAAAAGCAGACAAAACAAAATTTATTTTGTATTTGGTATGAATCGCTGTACAGAGTGCAAGTAGAGAGCCCCAATTTTAATTTGGTGCGAATTACTTTCGCAGAGTGCGGTGGAGTGTTACAGCGGCAAAACTAATATAGAAAATATTTATAATACATTTTTAACTATTATTTTTTAAGTAATTCATTTATAATTAAATATAAGTATATAAAAGGAAGGAGAGAATATTATGAGTGCAACTATAAAAGATGTTGCTGCATTAGCTAAAGTAGGTGTAGGTACTGTTTCTAGATATATTAATAATGAATCAGTTAAGGAAAGTACTCGAATTAAAATTGAAGCAGCAATTAAACAATTAAACTATGAGCCAAATGAATACGCCCGTGGGCTTAAAATGAATCGTACTAATACTATTGCTTTAATTCTTCCCACTATATGGCATCCTTTTTTTAGTGAATTTGCTTACTATGTTGAATCTGCCTTAAGTGCAAGAAATTATAAAGTTTATTTATGTAATTCAGACAAAGATCCTCAAAAAGAGCAGGGATATATTCAAATGGTAACTCAAAATAAAGTGGATGGTATTATTGGAATTACTTATAATGATATTGATCAATACATATCATCTAATTTACCCTTTGTAAGTATTGATCGTCATTTTACCGAAAATGTGGCTTATGTAACAGCAAATAATTATAATGCTGGCGAAATCGCAGTAGAAAAATTAATAGAAAAAGGTTGTAGATTTATTGCTTATATAGGAGGGTATTCACTTTATCCAAATGAAACAGTTAAACGCCTTAAAGGATTTGAAGATTGTGCAGATAGAAATCAAGTCAAGCATGAAATATTATATATGAAAGAACCATTTGAAGATTTACGAGGTTCTGTAAAAAAATTTTTAGAGAAGAATCCTAAAGTGGATGGGATTTTTTGTATTAATGATTTTATGGCCTTAGATGTTATAGATGTATTAAAAGAAGTAGGCGTAAATGTTCCAGAAGATATTCAAATAATCGGTTGTGATGGTATAAAATTATCTCTAGGGAAAAAAGTTATTTTATCCACTATAGAGCAGCCTGTTCAGCAAATGGCAGAAGCTGCAGTTAAATCATTAATTCATCTGATAAATAAGGAAGAAACCCCTCAAAGGATTATATTACCTATTCGTTATGTTGAAGGAAATACTACAAAAAATAAAATTTAACTATTGACTGTAATCGGTTACTATGCTATATTTTATCTATACTTAAATGGAAACGTTTCAAGTTAATTCGAAATAAAATAGAAACGTTTCAAAAATAGAAGGGGGATTAATATAATGAAAAAGAGAAGTATTTGTAGTTTAATACTAGCGAGTTTATTGGTAGTAGGTTCACTAGCTGGTTGCGGCAATAAAACTAGTGGAGAAAGCTCTGGAGGTAAGGGGGATATTACTGCTTGGGTAAATACATCTGATGAAACTCCAGAGGGAGAAGCCTGGGCAAAAATTGCTGATAATTTTAACAAAAAATATAATGGAAAATATAAAGTGAAAATTGAATATATACCTCGCAGTGGAAGTGGCGGAGGATATGAAGATAAGGTAAATGCAGCATTAACTACTAATAGTTTACCAGATGTACTGACTTTAGATGGACCAAATACTGCAGCTTATGCAAAGTCAGGGATTATTGCTCCTTTAGATGAGTATCTTACGGATAAAGAGGATATGAAAGATATTTTACCAAGCATTATTGATCAGGGAACCTATGATGGAAAAATGTATGCTATAGGTTTTTCAGAATCCAATGTAGGTATTTATTATAATAAAAAGATGTTTAAAGATGCCGGAATTGATACTGCATCTTTGCCTACTATTGATAAGCCTTGGGATTGGAATGAATTCATGAGTATTTGTGATACATTGGTAAAAAAATATAATGTACCAGCAATTGACATGAGTTTAAATGATAAAAGTGAAATGCTTATGTATGCGTTTACACCATTTTTATGGTCTCAGGGAGGAGATGTAGTATCTAAAGATGGAACTAAGGCCGATGGGGTATTAAATGATGCTAATGGAGTAAAAGCTTTTACATTTATTCAAGATATGGTTAAAAAAGGTTATACAACTCAATCGCCTGCTAAACAAGCCTTTGAACAGGGAAAATATCCAATGAAATTCAGTGGATCATGGACTATTGAAGATATGAATAAAAATTTTAAAGATATTGATTATGGTATTCTTCCATATCCTGTTTCTCCTGATACGCATAAACTAGTATCTCCATCCGGTAGTTGGCAGGTAGCTGTTAGTAATACTACTGAAAAGAAAGAAGCAGCTGCAGAATTTGCTAAGTTCAGCACTAATACTGAATCTAATGAAATAATGAGTTTAGGGAATTCAGTTTTACCAATGCGTTATTCAACAATTAAAAATATTCAAGACAAAGTCTCAGAAAATATGAAATTCTTAATGGATCAAAATGCAAAATCAGCACATGCTCGTCCTGTAATAGTTGCCTATCCACAAGTTAGTCGTGCTTTTCAAGATGCTGTAACAGATGTAACTTACTATAAGAATAATCCAGATGTAAAAAAAGTTTTGGATACACGAGCTAAAGAAATACAAGCAGCAATTGACAAACAAAGATAAACAGAGTTCTTTGTTTCAGGTGGAGTTTTTTTCGCCATCTGAAACTTAGAAATAGTTATCCAGGGACGTAGTATCCGTTATATCCAACTTTGATAGAAGATGGGAGTATTAGGTCTGGTAGTTATAGGATAAAAAGATAATTTGTCAATTCTATAATTCAAATACAAAAAACAGATATGTATTTGAATTATAGATATAAATAAAAATTTGAAAATAAAGTTTTGGGGGGATTAAAATGGAAGGAAAAACTACCCTAAAAGATAAGGGAATAGCACGTGCTTTTTTTAAAACAGGTAAGACTAGTGAAAAAACTGGATTAAAAGATAATTTGTTGGGATATGCTTTTTTAGCTCCTGCACTAATTCTACTGTCATTATTTTTAATAATTCCAGCGGGAATGGCTATATATTATGCCTTTACAGACTATTATTTATTAACACCTAATCTAAGAAAATTTATTGGAATTAAAAATTTTATACAATTATTTAAAGATCCTATTTTTGTTAAGAGTTTGTTTAATACTTTGAAATTTGTAGTTTGGATTATTCCTCTGCAATTAGGAGCTGCTCTTGGTATGGCATTAATTGTAAATAAGTCTAGAAAAGGGAATATGTTTTTTAAAGTAGCATTTTTTGCTCCAGTAGTAATGTCATTAGTAGTAATTTCTGTATTATGGTTATATTTATTGAATCCTACAGATGGAGTTGTTAATGCATTTTTGCAGAAAATTGGAATAAGTGCACAACCTTTTTTAACTAGTCCCAATCAAGCTATGTACACTATTATTTTTGTATCTGCCTGGCAAGGGGCTGGATATCAAATGTTATTATTTTTAGCAGGTTTACAGAATATATCACCAGATGTATATGAAGCAGCTGAAATTGATGGATTTTCAAAATGGGCTCAATTTCGCTATATTACAATGCCGTTGTTAAAACCTACTTCGCTGTTTATTCTCTTAACTACACTTATTTCTGCTTTCAAATTAATTGTTCAGCCAATGGTAATGACTCAAGGGGGACCGATGAATTCAACTATGACAGTTGTATACTATATTTATCAAACAGGATTTACCGATAGAATGGTTGGTTATTCCAGCAGTATTGCTTTATTATTTGGTACAATTATTGGAGTCATAACAATATTACAAAGAAAGTTTGTTAAGGAGGATGATTAAGAATGAAGAAAAAATTTGGTATAAGTACTGTATTGGAGTACGCAATGTTAATTTTGTTAGCAGCTTTATTCATCTTTCCACTTTTATGGATGCTTGCTTCCTCTATGAAATTAGAAGGGAATGTGTATAAAGATATATCTACTATTAAAGCATTTTTACCTTCAGGTAATCCAGCAGAATGGTTCAAACCTTATATAGATGTTCTATCACGTTTTAATATTCCTCTATATACGATGAACAGTATATTATATGCTTTAACTGTAGCAGCAGGTTCAATAATAGTTAATGGTATGGCAGGATATGCTTTTGCTAAATTAAAGTTTAAAGGTAAGAAGATGATTTTCGGATTATTACTGGCTTTATTAATTATACCTGTAGAAACTATTTTGATTCCACAATTTACTATTGTTCATGCATTAGGAATTGTTAATACTCGTTTGGCGGTAGTATTACCGGCCATAGCTAATGCCTTTAATATATATTTATTTAGGAACTTCTTTATTGCTGTTCCAGAAGAAGTCTTAGAATCTGCAAGATTAGATGGGGCTAGTAACTTCTCTATATTTTGGAAGATTATGCTGCCAATGTCCAAACCAGCAGTGGCAACTGTAGGAACTTTAGCTTTTATTGCTAGCTGGAATGATTATATCTGGCCATTAATGGTATTAATAGATAAATCAAAATTTTCACTTCAAGTAGCGATTACAACTATTAATACTACGCAGCCAGTCTATACAAACCAAGTTATGGCTGTACTTACTATTTCTACTATTCCATTGATCATAATATATATTGTGGCACAAAAATATATATTACAAGGACTAGGGGGATCTGGTACAGGAATTAAATAAAGAATGGGATGGGAGAGTAAAACAATGACTATAAGTAATCAAGAAGAATATTATAACGAAACTATTGAACTAATAAAAAAAGCAAATGAATATATTTCTGATGGAAAAGCAAATGTAAATCAGGAATATCGAAACAATTATCATGTAATGGCTCCAGTTGGATGGATTAATGATCCTAATGGATTCGTATACTATAAAGGTGAATATCATCTGTTCTATCAGCATTATCCCTATGATACTGTATGGGGTCCTATGCATTGGGGACATGTAAAATCCAAAGATCTAGTTCATTGGGAACACATGCCTGTAGCTTTAGCTCCTACAGAAGAGTACGAACTGGATGGATGTTTTTCAGGAAGTGCTATTGAAAAAGATGGTAAACTATATTTAATGTACACTGGACATTACGAAAGAGCTGGTACAAAGCGTGAAGTTCAATGTATTGCTTATTCAGAAGATGGAATCTATTTTCAAAAATATAAAGGTAATCCTGTTATTTCTGAAAATGAAATTAAAGGAAGTGCTTCAATTGAAGACTTTAGAGATCCAAAGGTATTCAAAAAAGGAGACTTATATTATAGTGTAGTTGCCTCTAAAACGAAAGATGAACGAGGCAGAATTCTATTATTCAGCTCTAAAGATTTATTTAACTGGTCCTTTAAATCAGTTTTATTGGAAGGTAATAAAGAGCAAGGCATTATGTGGGAGTGCCCAGATTTATTTAATATAGATGATAAAGATGTATTAATTATGTCACCAATTGAAATACAAAAAAATAAATATGAATTTTATAATATTAATTCAACAGCAGTTTTTATTGGTAATGTGGATTGGCAGACTGGTAAGTTTAAGGTTGAAAATTATCATGAAATTGATTATGGTTTGGATTTTTATGCTCCTCAAACATGCATTGATGAAAAAAATCGTAGAATTATGGTGGCTTGGATGCAAATGTGGAAAAGAAATATGCCTACGAATGATTTAAAACATGGATGGGCAGGGAGTATGACTTTACCTAGAGAATTACATGTGAAAAATAATAGGTTAGTACAATCTCCAATTTATGATATCTATGAATTGATTAAAATTGATACTGCATTTCAGGAGAAAAATATTCAAGATGATACATTAAAATTTGAGAATATCTGTGATGAAAACAGCTATTTTAAATTGAAATTAGATGTAGAAAAAACCGATGATTTTCAAATAAGGTTTGCTAAAAGTGAAAATGAATTTATTTTAATTAGTTACGATGTTAAAGAAGAAGTCTTTACAGTTAATCGTGAAAAAAGCGGTCATAAGATTACTGGTGTTGAAAAGCCTCAGCTATTTGAACGCAGTCTTTCTGTTATTCCAAATAATAATTTACTGATTTTAGAGATATTTAGAGATACATCCTCTTTAGAATTATTTATTAATAAACAATTTACAGTAACTGATACTTTCTTTCCTATAGAAAAGGGTAAAGATTTAGAGATAACTGCTAAGGGGAAATTAATAGTGAAGTTATTGGAAAAGGGAAATGTACATTGAAGCAGGTTCTTAATTCAGGTGGGGATTCTTTTACCCCATCTGAATTTTAGAACTGCAGATGAAGATATAAAAATAAAATATTTGGTTTAGAGCATTTAGTTAATAGCTAGATGCTTTTTTTATTCATATAATATAGTAGATAAATCTAAGGAGGAGAAGAAAGATGGGGGTAGGTTCATTAGTAAAAATAAATGATAATAACTCATGGAATGGGCTTTATGGTATTGTTAGATATTTAGTAAATGATGTAGCTTTTATCTTTTGTGTTCAACATCCAACAGATTTATATATAGCTAAAAAAGATAATGATATAATTTTAATTGAAGAATAAAGAAAAGATAAGGACAATACGAATTATCTATACAGAATTTAAGGCGGAGTAAGTATATAAGCTTTAATTTATATTCCTAATTAAAAATATAGATAGAATGGTAAAAGATATAGATACATCCGGTTGTCCTTTTTGTTACATTAGTTACACTTATTATCTAAATGAGGATAATGTTTAACAGACCAATCTTCAATTTCTTTAATAATTTTAGTGAGTTCTTTACCCTTATCAGTAAGATTGTATTCAACTTTAGGTGGTACCTCAGGGAAAATTTTTTTGGTTAACAATTCATCATTTTCCAGTTCTTTAAGTTTTTCATTTAAAACTTTTTGGCTTATTCCTTTAGTTATTCTCTGAAGTTCTAAAAATCTTTTAGGTTCATCATATAGATGACATAATAAAACTGCTTTCCATTTACCTCTTATAAAATCCATTGCAAAATCCAATAAACATACATATTTTTTACCATTACAGTATATCATTGATCTACCTGCCTTAATTATTATAAAATAATAATATATTAAACTAAATTATATAACAATAACAAGAACATGGCAAATTTAATGATGTTAAATTCAGATATTATAGTAAATCTTACTTTTAAGTAACTTAACTAACTAAAAAGTACGTACTTGTTAATGAAATTACATAACTATATAATAAATTTATGATTGAGTTCTAAAACAGATTTAAAAAATTATAAATATATTATGGAGGGTATATATTATGAAAGTAGTTGCTTTTAATGGCAGTCCTAATAAGAATGGAAATACTTATGAGGCAATAAAGGTTGTAGCGGCAGAATTAGAAAAAGAAAATATAGAAGTAGAGATTATTCATGTGGGAAATAAGGTAATACGCGGCTGTTTAGCCTGTGGTGGCTGCAGTAGAAATATGAATGAAAAATGTGTTATACAAAATGATCAGGTCAATGAGTGGATTCAAAAAATGAAAGAGGCTGACGGTATAATTTTGGGTTCTCCTGTACATTATTCAGCTATAGCAGGAACGATGAAATCATTTTTAGATCGTGCATTTCTTGTGACTTCTGTAAACAATGGAATGCTTAGACATAAAGTTGGTGCCAGCGTAGTTGCAGTAAGAAGATCCGGTGGTGTTTCAACATTTAGTCAATTAAATAATTATATTAATTATTCAGAAATGGTAATGCCTACATCAAATTATTGGAATGTAGGTTATGGGACAGCACCAGGGGAAGTAGCCCAAGATGAAGAAGGAAATCAGATCATGAGAGTTCTAGGTAAAAATATGGCTTGGTTAATGAAAGTTGTTGATTTTGGAAAAGATCATGTAGAGGAAAGTAAAAAAGAAGATAAAATATTTATGAATTTTATAAGATAAGGTATTTCAAAATAAATATACGTATAGTTAAAAGCTGCTTATAATATATAAAGTATTTTCAAGCAGCTTTTAATATATTCATTTAATTAAATCATAATGTTTATAATGAGATTTGTAAAAAGAATTAATGATGTAGTATCAGCTATTGAACTTGAAATCGTAGTATTATTATAAAATTTCAGTTAATTCAAATAAATTTTTATTTTTTATTGACAAAACACAGGATGTGTTTTATTATGTAGTTAGGGAAAACCTAACAAACTAATGAGGTGATCTTGTGGACATCAACAAAAAACTTTATGATACCTATAAACAATTGATGGAAGTAAAGGGGCAGTGTTCCTGTAAACTTATTGATGAACTGAAGATGTCAGAATTAACTCTTCGTCAAATTGAATATATAAAAAAATTTGATCAGCAGGAATGTATTACTACCAGTAAGCTGGCTGAAATTTTAGACTTATCTAAACCGTCAGTTACAGAAATGATAAAGAAGTTCATTAAATTAGATTGTATATATAAGGAAAAATGTCATAAAGATGGTAGAGTTTATTATATTTATCTTACAGAAAGAGGAAAGTGTATTGCACGATTCGATGAATTGACTACTAAAAGAGTAGTGGATAGAATTATGGGAAGTCTCAATGAAGATGAAATTAATACATTAATAGACCTTTTATCAAAAGTTAAATAAGGAATAAAATAAATTTTTTTAACAATATAGTTAGGTTAATTTAAACTAACTATAATAATATAATATATAATTTGCAATTGAATCTGTACATTTAATAAGTGGTAGTAAGCAGAATAGACTTTTATAATTGGCATGATTCATTGTAATATATATAAATTTAGCATTAAAAGGTGAGGAGAATAAAAATGAGAGATGAAGTTATTGAAGTATTAGATGAGATTCGTCCAGCATTACAAAGAGATGGGGGAGATGTAAAATTTATAGACGTTACAGAAGATGGCGTTGTAAAAGTTGAATTACAAGGGTCCTGCAGCGGGTGTCCATTTTCCCAAATGACAGTAAAAAATTTAATTGAAACAGAACTAAAAAATAAAATTCCTGAAGTTAAGGCAGTTGTGGGAGTATAATTAAACTCATATTTTAAAGGAACACTAAGGCATCTTAGGCATATGAAAATAAATAGTAAGTCAAAGATGCGACGGATATTTTGAATCATATAAGGAAACAGGTGACCAGGATAGTGAGCTATCTGAGGGCTCTGTTGACGAAGTAGGATTAAAAATAAGCTAGCATACTGACTAGTTATTTATTTGAATGTGCCTCAATAAACAGAAGGATAAAGATGTCTTAGATCTAAAAATGATAAATTAGATTGCCTGACCAAGGTTTAAGCTAAAAGGATTGGAGATGATTGGAATGAAAGAATGGAACATAAATAGAGAACTACCTGTAGTTGTTATACCAAATACTGTTTTATTGCAGGGAAAGAACATAACAATAAGAACAAGTAAAGAGATCGGTAATCAATTTTATAATACAGTTGCACAAGATGGTTTTTATGGTATTTCATTAGCACTTAAAGAAATGGATAGTAAAAATATCATAAAGAAAGATAATTTTTATACTATTGGTACATTAATTAAAGTTGAAGATAGGAAAATATCAAAAGATGGATATGAATTTACTATAGATGTAGTTGAAAGAATTCAAGTAGAAGAATTTATTCCAGAAGGTGAAAATTATAGAGTAACCTTTAAGCTCATCCCTGACATTATAGACTTAAATGAAAAAAATCAAATAGAAATAATCAACTACATTAAATCTTTGATTTCTGAAATTAGTGAAAATTTTAGAGGAGCAGAATTTTATGTAGAATATATAAATAAGATGGATAATGTTACAGATATAATAGCTTATTTATTTCCATTTATGAAATTATCCTATGAAGAAAGACAGGAATTCCTTGAGATTCGTTCTTTAAAAGAGAAGAGCTTGAGAGCTTTAGACATACTAATAGATCAAAAGGAATCCATAAAATTTCAAATGGAGATAGCTGCAAAATTTAACGATAAAATAAATAAAAATTATAGAGAAAATATGTTAAGACAACAGCTTAAGGCCATTCAGGAAGAGCTAAATGAATCATCAGAAGGCAATGGAACAAAAACTAAAAAGGATTATAAGGCTTTAATAGAGGAAGCAAAGATGCCTGAAGATGTTAGAAAAATAGCATTAGATGAAGTAAGTAAACTAAATAGACAAGCACCTAATAGCTCAGAAGTTAATATTATTGAAAATTATCTTGACTTACTGATAAGTCTTCCTTGGAAGAAAAGTGAGATTAAAGATATAGATATAGAAGTTGCAAGAAAAATATTAAATGAGAGACATTATGGACTTGATAAAGTTAAAGACCGTATAATACAGCATTTAGTGGTTATGAAATTGAAACAGAACAAACAAGGATCAATTCTATTATTAGTGGGACCTCCTGGAGTTGGTAAGACAAGTTTGGGGAAGAGTATTGCGGAAGCTCTTAATCGTAAATATGTTAGAGTAAGCCTTGGAGGAGTAAGAGATGAAGCAGAGATAAGAGGACATAGAAGAACTTATATTGGTGCATTGCCAGGAAGAATTGTTCAGGGAATGAAACGTGCAGGAGAAAAAAATCCAGTGTTTATTTTAGATGAAATTGATAAAATGATGTCATCTGTAAGCGGTGATCCCGCTAGTGCACTGCTTGAAGTCCTAGATCCTGAACAAAACAATACCTTTTCAGATCACTATTTGGAAGTACCTTATGATCTATCAGATGTATTCTTTATTGCAACAGCAAATTCATTGAAAGATATACCTGGACCTTTGCTAGATCGTATGGAGATTATAGATATAAATAGTTACACAGGTCAGGAAAAATTCCACATTACAAAAGAGCATTTGTGGAGTGAAGTACTACAGGCACACGGATTAAATAATGATGAGCTTCAAATTGAAGATGAAGCTTTAAAGGCTATTATTGATAAATATACTAGGGAAGCAGGTGTAAGAGGTCTTAAACGTCAATTGGCCGCAGTGGCAAGGGCGGTATCCGAAAAGATTGTCCTTGGCAAAGTAGATTTACCTTATGTGGTTAAAGAGGACATGCTCTTTGATATTCTAGGACATGAAATTGCCGATCATGATAAGGTTGGTGAAAATAATCCACCAGGAGTTGTAACAGGACTCGCTTGGACTCCAGTAGGAGGAGAAATTTTATTTATTGAAGGTGTGCTTATGCCTGGAAATGGGCAATTGATCCTTACAGGACAACTAGGAGATGTAATGAGAGAATCTGCGAAGATTTCTCAAAGTCTTATTCGTTCAAGATTGGCCTTTAGTTCAAAAAATGTTGAATTTAATAAAAATGACTTGCATCTTCATGTGCCAGCAGGAGCTATTCCGAAAGATGGACCTTCTGCAGGAGTAGCATTATTTACTACCATTGCTTCACTGGTAACAGGACATAAAGTGGACCCAAAACTGGCAATGACAGGAGAAATCTCATTGAGAGGTGCAGTACTTCCTGTAGGAGGAATTAAAGAAAAAGTATTAGCAGCTCATCGTGCAGGAATAAAACGTGTTATTTTACCAAAAGGTAATGAAAAAGATATAATGGATGTTCCTAAAGAAGTTAGAAGTGAACTGCAATTCATTCTTGTGGAAACTATTGAAGATGTTATAAAAGAAACTATAGGTATAGAACTTCCAAGACCAGCTGTTTTGGATATGACAGCAGGAGCTGTGGGTGAAGTTAGAATATAAAATTAGTTGGCTAAATGTTAATTTTTTCAATAATATATTGACATAAAAAGAAAAATTAAAGATAATATATATAGTAAACAAATATAAATAATATATATTATTAAATTCCAAGCATGAAAGTAACAAACAATTAATTATAATAGTATGGTTGACTAGATAACTAGAGACTAATCTTTCTTAAAGAAATTTCAGAAAGATTGGTCTTTTTATTTGTGTAAATTTAAAAATAAAGAATCAACTATGTATAAATTAACTATAACAATAATGATAAATTATTTTTAAACTTTAAAGATCGGGGGGTATATCAGTGCTATGAGTAATTTTATAAATAAATTAACAAATACTAAGATAGACCGAAGAAAATTTCTCAAGGGGAGCGCAGCTGTAGTAGCAGCTGTAGCAGGCTTGCCGCTAGTAGCTTATGATAACACATTAAAGGAAACTACACTGGATGAAAAAGATGTAGCTCATATTAACACGGATAGTGGAAAATGGGTTGCAGCAGCCTGCTGGCATAATTGCGGAGGAAAATGTTTAGTTAAAGCATTAGTAGTTGATGGGGTGGTGGTACGCCAAAAAACAGATGATTTAAGAGAGGATACTGATGATAATCCTCAACAAAGAGCTTGTTTAAGAGGAAGAGCAGAGCAATTTGAGGCACAGGGTGCTGATAGATTGAAGTATCCTATGAAACGTAAACATTGGGAACCTGGTGGAGGAGATAAATCTCTCCGTGGAAAAGATGAATGGGAGAGAATTTCATGGAGTGAAGCATTAAAATACATAGCAGATGAAATTACACAGATCAAAAATAAGCATGGAGTGGAAGCTATTTTTTCTACAAGTGGTGAACCTGGACCTTTACTAAATAAATTAGGTTCTTATGTTTCACATTGGGGTACAAGCTCCTATGGAGCATGGTATGCAATTCCACATATTTTGGGAATAGGAGATGGAATTTTAGTGCGAGATGCAGTAAATGATAGATTCGATTTGCAAAATTCGGAACTTGTTGTTGGATTTGGTTTAAATCCTGCCTGGTCAGCCATGGGAAATGCAACGCATTGGTATCTGGAAATGAAGAAAAAGGGATGTAAATTTGTAATTATTGATCCAGTATATACAGATACAGCAGCTACTTTAGAGGCTGAATGGATTCCAATTAGGCCTGGAACAGATATGACAATGCAGTTAGCAATGGCATACACAATGCTGGAGGAAGATGATCCTGTAACAAACCCATTAATTGATTGGGAGTTTCTAAATCACTATACCTATGGTTTTGATGCTGAACATATGCCGCCAGATGCAGAGCTAAATGAAAACTTTAAAGATTATTTGCTTGGCAGATATGATAATGTTCCTAAAACTCCTGAGTGGGCGGAAAAAATTTGCAGCGTACCAGCTGATACAATTCGTAAGCTGGCACGAAGAATAGGCAAAAATGTAAAAGTAGCATTATTAACTACCTGGGCACCTGCACGTACTCATGATAGTGATTCCATGCCTCAATTATTTATAACATTGGGTGCTATGGGCGGACATATTGGTAAAACTGGACATGCTACTGGGACATCCTGCTGGAATAATGCTGCTAATTTTGGAAAAGCATTAGTGGTTGCCGGCAGTGATGGTATGGTATCAAAGGCGAAGACTTATAAACCTCTTTATTTAAATGATACAGAAGGCTGGAAAGCTATTTTGGAAGGAAGTTATAATCCATCCTCAGTCTTTCCTTCTATTAATGGTAAACCAGCTGATTGGAAAAAAGTAGTGTCAAAAGTAGATTTGAAAAAGAAAATTGAGAGAAAATCAATTAATATCCAGATGATATGGCATAGTGGAAGTGCACTTCTTCAGACACGTGAAGGCATGAAGCAGGGTATAGAAGTACATAGAAAAGTAGAATTTGTATTAAGTCAGTCTTCATTTCTAACTACAAATTCAAAATATGCAGATATTGTTCTTCCTATTACTACTTGGTGGGAACGTGAAGGAAATTTTCCCTCTTCTGGCTGCAACCGTGATATTATGCTGGTATACAGCAATGTAATAAAACCTATTTATGAAGCGAAGGATGACGAATGGGTAAACCTTCAGCTTGGTAAATTGCTAGGTGTGTCAGAAAAAGATATGTATCCTATAAGTCAAAAACAAAGATTCTTTAATAAGTTAGCAAATTCTACCGTAATAAATAAGGAAGGTACAGCTTATGAATCTTTATTAGAGATTACAGCTAAAGATATAGAAGAGTGGGGGTGTGAGGGTAAGCCGCAATCAGGAAGAGTTCCTTTAAAGAAATTTTTAGAAGATGGTATTTATCAGGTGGAAAGACATGCGGGAGATAATTATGGGAATATTGCCTATGAAAAATTTATAAAAGATCCTGTAAAAAATCCTTTAAATTCTAAAACAGGTCTCATTGAAATTTACTCTCAGACAAAGGCTGATGTTTTATACAGTCAGGGTTATAATGAAGTTTCACCTCTGCCAAAATATGTGTCGCCAAGGGATGGGTATGAAAGTACATATTCAGATTTTCATGATAAGATTAAAGGGAAATATCCTTATCAGTTAATAAATCCTCATTATATCAGACGATCTCATTCTATTTATGATAATGTTCCATGGCTTAGAGAGGCTTTGAAGCAGCCTGCCTATATTTCAAAGAAAGATGCTGATAAAAAGAGAATTAAAAATGGAGATACTGTTTTAATTACAAGTGCCTATGGTAAAACACTTCGTCCTGCTTATGTAACAGAACGTATTGCTCCAGGGGTTATCGGTCTTCCACATGGCGCCTGGGCAGATATAGATGAATCTAATGAAATTGACAAAGCAGGGGCAGATAATTATTTATGTGGTAATATCTCCACAGGTGGAGGAGTTTCAGGATGGAATACGCAAAATGTAAACTTAGAGAAGTGGACAGGATCTCCATTGCCAGATGATGTGGATGTTCCGCAGCGAATTATATTTTAGGCATGTGAAAATAAATAAGAAGTCAAAGATGCGACGAATATTTTGAATTCAACAAGGAAACAGGTTCTGATGATAGCCTAAGCTATCAGAAGGTTCTGTTGACACAGTGGGATTCAAAATAGGCTAGCATACTGACTTAGTTATTTTTTAAAGATGACTTAAAGAAAGGTGTGAAATAAAATGAGTCAATATGGATTTTATTTTGATATGACAAAATGTATAGGATGCCGTACCTGTCAAATTGCATGTAAGGATAAAAATCGCTTGGAAGTGGGAAGTTTGTTTCGTAATGTAAAAACATACGAAACAGGTACTTTTCCCAATCCAAGTATTTATCATCTTTCTACTACTTGTAATCATTGTAAAAATCCTAAGTGTGCAGAAGGTTGTCCAACTGGAGCATTGCATAAGGTGGAACAAAACGGGATTGTAGATTATGAGCCGGATATGTGTATTGGATGCAAATATTGTATCTGGAATTGTCCTTATGGAGTACCACAGTATGTAGAGGATGAAGGAATTATAAACAAATGTGATGCATGCAAGGACTTGGTAGCTAAAGGGCAAAATCCAGCCTGCGTAGATGCTTGTCTTATGCGCTGTATTGAATTTGGCGAACTAGATGATTTAAAGAAAAAGTATGGCAAAGATGCAGTTAGTGAACTACCAATTTTACCATCAGCGTCTGTTACAAATCCATCGGTATTGATTAAGCCAAGAAAAGCAGCATATTCAAAGGTTTATGTTGAAAGAGAGGTATAACGTATGTCGGAATTAGGATTGCTAATATTTTCTATAGGAATTGAATCATCAGTAGGCATTATATTATTTTTAGCTATTATTAAATTAAAAAATAGAGATAGTATTAAAAAACTACCTATTATTATAGCAGCAGCATTCATAATTATTGCTGTATTTGCATATTGGTTGAATCTAGGTCAGCCATTTAAAATGGTGAACACTTTAAAAAACATTAAAAGCTCTTGGTTGTCTAGGGCAATTTTATTTTCTGGAATATTGGTAGCTTTAAATGTAATAAATACTATTGTTACATTTGTGAAACCTTCCCAAAGAATAACACAGATTATACTTACATTATTAGCAGTGGCTATAGGTCTTACAGGATTATCTAAAGAAATTTTATTCTTTGGAATATTAATAGCATTAATTGTGGCAAATGTTATAATAACATTTGTAAAACCTTCCTCAAGGCTTACACAAAATATATTTATCTGGTTATCATCAGTTATAGGCATTATAGATATAGCTATCATTGGAAATGTTTATACATTTACAGGTATTCCTTCTTGGAATGGCATAGGGACCTTTATAAATTTTTATACTAGTGTAATTTTGATTGGAGGAATATTATATTATTCTTCTGATTATAGATATCAGACAGAAAAGTCTAAAAAATTTATTGGTACAGCAATATTTTTGGCATTTATAATACAAATTGTAAGTGAAGTTTTTTATAGGTACAATTTATCTACATTAGGAACAGTATCTGCTAGTGGGAGCAGTATATTGGTTATATTAAAATATTTATTTGCAGTTTTTGCAGTTATATTTTTCTTCTGGAAGGGTATTTCAGGGAAAAAATATAATGGAATAAATTTGATAAGGGTGGGAAATGAAGCAAAGCTTTTAGCTGTTCTTTTTATAATAGTGTCAGCGATTATAAGTAAATATTTGTTCTATGCAGTATTTATAACCACTAAGATTGGAGAAATTTAACATGATAGATCAAAGAGAAAGTATTGAAATACTTATTGCAAGCAGAACTTATTTGTATGGAATATTTCACAATATATTTGGTGCTGAACCAAGCCGTGAACAATTAAAATTAGTAACCGCTCACACTACCACAGATGCTTTGGAGTTATTGGATATGGAAGATAATCATTCCATGGTGGATGCAGCAGAATTTTTGAAATCTATTGCCTATAAAATAAAGGATGATTTTATTGATAAACTTAAAATGGAGTATACAAGATTACTTATAGGACCGGAAAAAATGCCAGCCCCTCCCTGGGAATCTGTATATATAACAAAGGAACGTATTTTATTCAGGGAAAGCACTTTACAAGTCCGTAAAATTTATATGAAGCATGGCATTATTCCCACCAGATATCTTCATGTAGCAGATGACCATATTGCACTGGAATTAGAATTCATTTTCTGCTTAAGCAAAAAAATGCAAAAGGAATTTGAAAATGAAAATATGGAAATAGTAGTTCAACTGTTAAAGGATCAAAAAAATTTCTTGGAATATCATCTTCAAAAATGGATTCCTGATTTTGCAAATGCAATGCAAAAGTCAGATTCTAAATTATATTATCCAGAGATGGCTAATATTTTGAAGGAATTTTTAGTTATTGATTACGATATTATTATTGAGGTATTAGATAATATAAATTTAAAGAGGTGAATTGTTGTAAAACGTAAAATAATACCTATAAGTATTTCATACTGTTGATGAAACTGCTATATAGTATGAACAGTATGAAAATTTAAGTACTGAGTGCTATACGAATTAAAGTAGCTTCAACAAAATTTTAGTATATTGAACGGAAAATTAACCAAACTTATAGAGTTTTATAAGGTTTTGACAACGGTACTATAATGTTAAATGATCTGTTAACTAATTATTTATTCAATAAATTAATAGATGAAAATCATCCAACTATTGAATATGATGGTTGTATCAATAAAAATCAGAGGAAAAAGGTATGTACAGCATGTCAGACATTCTGCAGTCAGGGAATAATAAAATCTACAAATTTAAAAAAGATTGATTGGTATAAATGTATTAATTGTAATATATGTGTTTCTGTATGTCCATCAAGAACGATACGATCTTCTTCTAGTACCATGAATAAAATTCTAAATATTATATATGAAGTAAAGGGAGAGGAGATTATTTTAGCATGTCACAAGGAAGAAATATCTGTGGATATAAAATTACATTGTATAGCTTCCTATCCCTGGGAGATATTGGCTTGTTTAGCTTTAGAAAGACCAGTAATAATTGTCAGAAGAAGTTGTGATAGTTGTTCAGAAAAGTCTTCTGATGAAAAATTAATAGAAATAAAGCTAAAACGTGTAAGAGAATTTTTGGGAGAGGAATTATACAATAAGCGCATTATTATCAACGATATTGGGTCAGCAATGCCTCAAAAACATTTTTCTAGAAGGGATATGTTTGCATTTATATTGAAAAAAACAAAGGCGACAATTACTACTCTGCTGCCAGAAGATGCAAGTATTAAATTAGATGGAATACTTTATAGGAAAGTATTACTAAACAGATTAAAAAATATTAAATATCTGAATATTGATCAAAAAAAATTTGGATGGTATACACCTGTATTTGGCAGTAGATGCTGGGGGTGTGGAATTTGTGAAAAAGTTTGTCCTCAAAAAGCAATTCATATTTCTGAAGGAGAAAAGGGCACAAGGATTATAAATCATACTGTATGGAAATGTGACAGCTGCAGAGTATGTGAAAATGTCTGTATAAATAAAGCAATTGAAGGGATGAAATTAGTATATATTTACAATGCTTTTCTCCCAGTAAAAACAAAAATTAAGTCGGCAGTTTGTAAAGAATGTGGTGCACCTGTAAAGCCGGAGGCAGAAGAAGAGCTTTGCATGTCATGTTATAGTAAAAAGAAATACTTGAAACCAATTTAGTTATGGATGAGATTGTCTCAAAATGATTTTAGAAATCAGTAGGAAAGAAATCTCTTTTATATTGTTAAATGATGCTGTATTACAATAAATATATACATTGTAATACAGCTCTAATTTTAGAAGGATAAATTATATTATTATTGCATCAGATTCGTTTTTTAACTAATTTACATGCTAAAATACTGATTTCATAGAGAATTATAATGGGTATAGCCATTGAAATTTGGGAAACCACATCAGGTGGAGTTAATATGGCTGCAATAACAAATATAGCAAATATAACATATTTTCTATATTTTGAAAGCTTGCTGACAGTAATTATGCCTAATCGTGTTAAAATAATAAGTACTATTGGAAGTTCAAAAGTTATTCCAAAGGGTAGTAGAAAACTAAATAGGAAATCTACATATTTGCTTATGGAAATCATGGGAGTTGCCGAAGTACCACTGGTATAAACAAAAAAATTAATGGATAAATTTAGTACAACTAAATAGGCAAATACTACTCCCAAAATAAATAGGAAAATACCTGAAATAAACAGACTGCCAAATATTAATCGTTCTTTCGGGTAAAGAGCTGGTTTTAAAAAAGTCCAAACTTGCCAAAAAATAATTGGTGATACTACAATTACACCGGCAATTAAAGAAACCTTAACTTGTGAAGTAAAGGATTCAGACAATCCAGTATAGATAATTTCAATATGCATAGTTTTTAAAGGCCTAACTATAAAATCCATTATGTAGGTTACAAAAAAGATAAGAATTATATTAAAAGCAGCACCTATAGAAATAGAAATTATTAATAACATTTTACGCAGATCTTTTAAGTGATCTAATATAGTTTTTGGGGTTCCTAATTTATTGTCATTAAATTTTTCATTATAAATATGGATATGTTCTTCTAATTTATGCTTTCTCTTTATCATCAGATTCAGCCTTCTTAACTGTTTCTTTGTTATTATCTTTTATTTCTTCTTTGAACTCTTTTATACTTTTTCCAAGAGATTTACCCACGTTGCCAAGTTTCCCACCGCCAAAAAATATTAGTGCAAGCAATATAAGTAATAAAATTTCTGCTTTTCCAAATCTCATAAATTTTCCTCCTCATAGTATGATTATAAATTAAATAAGTTTTTCATTATGATTTTCTTTGATATAAATTAAGTTTTTAATTTATGTAATTCTTATGTAAAAATTATATGAATCAGAAATTACTTGATTTTTTTAATGTCTTTTCAGTTGATTTCAATTTCTCTTTTACGTCGTTTATTTCATTGTCAATATCATTTAACGGATTAACATTTTTTACTGTCTGTTGAATTTTACTTTTTACATTACTGATTTCAGTTAATTCTGAATCTAAGTTTACAGATTGTGTTATTTCACCTATAATACCATGAAAATACTTCAAGGCACGGGCAAGTGCTCTGGCAACTTTAGGTAAGTCCTGAGGACCAACTACAAGGAAAGCAATCAATAGAATTAAAATTAATTCACCAAAGCCAATATTAAACATAATAAATTTCCTCCTTTTCTATATGGAAAAATTACTTTTATTAACAAAAAATAAATATTAAAGATTAAAATAAAAAATATTTTAATAATTATTAAATTTAAATAAAATAAAAGGCTAATTTTTTCTTAAATATTTTTAAGAAAAAATTAGCCTCTAGTTTTTCTAGTCAACCATAATATTTTTATTTGTTTAATATATTTATATTATCCTTATTTTTTCCCTTTATGTCAATATGATTATAAACAAAACTGGTATTTATCTAAAAATTATTTTATTTAATTACAAATTTACAAAATTTATTTAAAACATATTGACATAATATAAAAAATGGTGATAATATATATCTTACTAAACACATAAGAATAATATGTTATATTGCTATTAAATTCTAAATTGGAATCATAATAATTATTTAGTTGACTAGAAGACACTAGAGACTAATTTTTCTTAAGCTTATTTCAGAAAAATTAGTCTCTTGTTTATATTATAGGGGGCTTAGTATGAATTTTTATAATGTAGTATCTGTAGAAGAGGCAAAGAATATTATAAACTGTAACTTTAAGTTAATTTTAAAAACAGAATTGATAGATATTAAAGAGTGCAATGGCAGAGTGTTATCCAAGGATATTACATCACCTTTAAACATTCCTGGATTTAAAAGATCTATGGTGGATGGATATGCTGTTAAGTTTAGAGATCTTCAGGGTGCTAGTGAAAGTATGCCTTCCTTGCTTGATTTAAAAGGAGAAGTTAAAATGGGGAAAATGCCAGTTAAATCACTAGAGTATCCAGGTGAATGTATGTATATACCAACTGGAGGAATGCTTCCTGAGGGTACTGATAGTGTGATTATGATAGAATACATAGATAAAATGGATGATGCTACTGTACTTGCCAATAAGTCTATTTCCTTTGGAGAAAATGTATTGAATGAAGATGAAGATGTGGAATTTGGAGAAACTGTGCTGAAACAGGGAACAATACTGAAACCTTACGGCATAAGTATGCTATCCAGCTTAGGAATCACTAAAGTACAAGTATTTTGTAAACCGAGGATTGGAATAATTTCTACAGGAGATGAAATTGTATCTCCTGAAAAACAGCCGCAGCTTGGTGAAATTAGAGATATTAACTCTTATCTTATTTATTCTTCGGTTATTGAAGATGGTGGACAACCTATACTATATGGGATCATTAAAGATAATTATGAAGAATTATTTGCAACTGTTAAAAGAGCTGTAAATGAATGTGATTTAGTGCTAGTATCTGGAGGCAGTTCTGTAGGGAAAAAAGATGAAACTGCAAAGGTTATTGATGAACTTGGAGCTCATGGAATACTTTTTCATGGAATATCTATAAAGCCAGGTAAGCCAACTATACTTGGGAAGATAAAAGATAAGCCTATCTTTGGTCTTCCAGGGCATCCACTTTCCTGTGCTGTGGTTTATAGAATACTAGTTAGATACATTATTAATGCAATGATGGGATTTGAGGATGTGGATTATCCTATTCCCTGTAAATTCAACATGAATTATCATAAAGCTAAGGGAAGAGAAGAATATCTTCCAGTTACTATTAACAATGTGAATGGAGAATATATAGCTGCACCTGTTTTGAGTAAATCTGCAGCTATCAGTGGATTTACAAAAGCATGGGGTTACATAAAAATCAATAAAAATGTGGAAGGAGTTTATGAACATGAAAAAGTATATGTTTATAAATTTCAGAGGTGATCATTATGGTGCAAAAAGTATATTTGTCAAATTATGAATTAAAAGAAGCTCTCAGTGAATATTTGGGAAGAATAAAACATTCATTTTTAAATAAGGAATTGCTAAATACAGAAGAAGCCTTAGGAAGGGTTACTTCAGAAGCAGTTTATTCAAAAATATCTTCTCCCTTCTATAATTGTTCTGCTATGGATGGTATTGCTGTCCAAAGCTTAAAAACTATAGGTGCTTCTGAAAAGAGGCCTATTACACTAGAAGAAGGCAAGGATTATTTAGTTGTAGATACAGGTGATCCAATTCCAAGAGAATATGATTGTGTAATAATGGTTGAGGATACAGTTAAAATAGATGGAGATAAAGTTAAAATATATAAAAGTGCAGCACCATGGCAGCATATAAGGCCATTAGGTGAAGATATAGTTGAAAATCAACTTATTGTACCCTCTGGGCATATGATAAGACCGGTGGATATAGGAGCAATGTTAGCAGGAGGAGTAAATACCGTTGAAGTGTATAAAAAGCCTTTAATAGGTGTTATTCCAACCGGCACTGAACTTGTAGATCCGGGCAGCAATCTTAAAATAGGAGATATAATTGACTTTAATTCAAGAGTATTTAGTGCTCAAGTTACTCAATACGGCGGGATACCAAAACGATATGGGATAGTTAAGGATAATTATGATATTTTAAAAAGTATCTTAAAAAAGGCTGTTTCAGAATGTGATATAGTGATAATAAATGCGGGTTCTTCTGCAGGTAAGGAGGACTATACCAGCGATGTGATTTCGGATTTAGGAGAAGTTTATATACACGGTGTATCTATAAAGCCAGGTAAACCAGTTGTCCTGGGAGAAGCTGAAAACAAGCCGGTTCTTGGAATTCCTGGATATCCAGTTTCCGCTTATTTTATAATGGATAAGATTCTCAAAGTAATTATAGAAGGATATCAGGGAAAGAAAACTGAAAAAGTACAAAGGCTAGAGGCTACTCTATCGAGAAGAGTTATGTCTTCCTTAAAGTATTTGGAATTTGTGAGAATGAAGCTTGGATATGTGGGAAATAAATTCATTGCTACCCCACTTTCAAGAGGGGCAGGGTCTACCATGTCTCTTGTAAGAGCAGATGGAATATTGGAAATTCCACAAAATGTAGAGGGGATTGAGGCTGGAAGCAAGGTACAAATAAGCCTTATGAAAAATATAGATGAAATTAAAAATACTATTGTTTGTATAGGAAGCCATGATCCTATATTGGACATACTTTCCGATCTGATTCATGTAAAAAATCCTGATTATTACTTATCATCTGCTCATACTGGAAGTATGGGAGGTATAATGGCACTGAAAAATGGAGAAACCCATATCGCTCCAATTCATCTATTGGATATGGAAAGTGGAAAATATAATATTTTTTACATTAATAAATACTTAAAAGGTAAAAATATAGCCTTAATAAAGGTAGTAAATAGAATCCAAGGGCTTATGGTTCAAAAGGGAAATCCATTGTGCCTTAAAGAAATCTCAGACATATACAAAAAAGGTGTACGTTTTGTAAATAGACAAAGAGGAGCAGGCACAAGGCTGTTATTAGATTATTATTTGAAAAAATTAAATATTTCTCCAAAAGATATTAACGGATATGAAAGAGAGGAATTTACTCATCTGTCTGTAGCTGCAGCAGTAGCCAGTGGAGATGTAGACTGCGGTCTTGGAGTATATTCAGCAGCAGAGATTATGGGTCTTGATTTTATTCCAGTGTGCAATGAAGAATACGATTTTGCAGTGCCTGAAGAATATTTGGAAATGGAGACTATTAAAGAGTTAATTGATGTTATGAAAAGCAATATATTCTTAAAAGAACTGGATAGGCTTGGAGGCTATGATTATTCAAGTATTGGCAGGGTAATAACACATAATGATAAAAAGTTGACTTTTGCAAAGAAAGTAGATAAAGATGTTCATTTAAAAGCTATTGATAGAGTTTAAAGTTAAACATTAATTATTGAAATTTATTAGTTTAAAAGTTTTACAATAGATGTAAACAAAGCAACATATGGGGTATATTGTAAAAGATAAATAGCTGTCTTTAAAGGGGGAAGAGTAGTGGCCAGTATTGTTGCATTAAACATAAGTGAGAAAAAAGGAATCGCAAAACATACTATTGAAAAGGGATATTTTAAAGTTGATTATGGGTTATTAGGTGATGTCCACGCTGGAAGCGGAGCTAGGTAGGTAAGTTTACTTGGTCAAGAGAGTATAGATAAGATTAACAAATTAAAAATAAAGGGATTTTGCAATGCTAAGTTTGTGGAAAATATTACTAGTGAAGGAGTAGTTTTTCATGAACTTTCTGTGGGAAAAAATCTTAAGATTGGAGAAGTTATTTTAGAAATTACTCAGATAGGTAAGGAATGCTATCAAGGATGTAAAATAAAAATAAGAAATTCAACAGGCACCTGTGCTATGTCAAAAGAAGTTATATTTGCCAGAGTACTGAGGGATGGGTGGATAAAATCAGGAGATGAAATTCAATTGTTATGATATTGGATATTACTAAATAATTTATGTGAAAATAGAGTGCCTAACAAAGTGTTTTTATACATTGTAAGGCACTTTTTTAATTAATTTTATTTGGCTTTATTCAATGCATTTTGAGTTGCATCAATAATGCCTTTACTGCTATAAGTTGCTCCAGATACAGTATCAACTGAACTTGTTGATTGAGTTGAAATTATTTTATTTGGAATAATATTTTCCACATTTTTATAAAAGTCTGGAGTATCTTCAGTTGATATTGTTTTGATAGCATTAATTTTACTATTTTTTATAGTAACAGAAACTTTTGTTGTACCGCCATTAAAGCCTATACCAGTTCCTGGGTAATCTCCATCCTTATATTTAATTCCTTGTGAAACAGTACTGGATATTACTGCATTGGAAGAAGCTAAGCCTTTCTGAATTGAGATTGAATTTCCAAAATTAGTTATGCCATATATACCTGCAAAAATAGCTACAACAAAAGAACTGGCTGTTGCTGAATTAACTTCTGTATTAATTATATTTACATGTGGATTTTCCCTATGACAGGTTTCTACACATCTTAAGCAATTTATACATTCTCCTCCACGGATGTTATCTATACTATAAAGTTTTAATCCCATTGAACAATTATTTGTACATATTCTACAATTACCACATTTCTCAGTTGGTTTGCTTATTTTTAATATACTTATTTTAGAGATTAAAGAAAACACAGCACCTAAAGGACACAAATATCTGCAAAAAAATCTTTCAATAAAAATATTTCCTATAAGTATCAAAATTAAAAATATAAAGCCAATAGTTATAGTAGATATTACAGTGGAGAAATTAGTTATCTGCGCAAAAGCATCCCAAGGACTTGTGCCGTTTAGAATGTCATTTTCACCAGTAAGTATAAAAATTAGAATTAAAGCTAATATTCCATATTTTATATATTTGAGTATAGAATCAAGTTTTTCACTAATTTTAAAATCAGTTTTTAATATTTTTTTTGAAGCTATATGTATCCAATCATTAAAGCTGCCAAAAGCACAAAACCATCCACAGAAAAATCTACCCATTAAAATAGTAAAAATAATTGCTACTGTAAATTCTATTAAACCAGGAAGAGATTGAATAAAATTAAAATTTCCTCTGATGATCATCTGGAAAATAGATTTTAATTCACTAAAGGCCAATATGTATACACCGGGTAAAAGAAAAAATAAGATTATCTGTATGATATGCCTGAAGATTTGTATTTCCTTTATTTTTTTTGACATGTTTACAACTCCTTTTAGAATGATTTTTAAATATAGGTTATATTAAATATTTATAAAATTTGTAAATATTAATTTCTAATTTATTTACACAATATAAAAAGGCTAATTTTTTCTCAAATTGTTTTGAGAAAAAATTAGCCTCTAGTATTTCTAGTCAACCATAATTACAATTTTGTTTAATATTTTCTATAAGTGTTTTAAAAGAAATAGCTATCAGTATGCTGATTCATTTTTTATATCTTTAGTCTTATTATCATTTTAATATATTTATATTATCATTATTTTTTTATTTTATGTCAATACGATTATAAAAAAAGTTGGAATTTACTTAAAATTTATATTAAAATTATAAATTTTGAAAATATATAAATTATATTTCATATTTAACAATAAATTATATATTTATTTTAGAATAGTAAAATAAATATTAGTTTGTTATGTGTTTATTGACTTTAATTAAATAATTCACTTATAATTCATTTAAAGTATAACAAGGGGGTTCATATACTGAATTTTAAAATTTAGTATACTGATTACAGCAATTTAAAAATAAAAGGGGAGATTTTATGGTAATAGATATTAATGAGAAGACAATAAATTTAGTTAAAAATCCAGTATTTAAAGAATATGCATCCTTTTATCTGGATATTTTAAAGAATTTTATTGAACAGGTAGAGCAATACGGAATTTCTTTTGATAAAAATGAAGAGATAAGTATAGAGACAAAAAAAGTATTAAATCGCTTAAAACAAAAACAAATTATTTTTCGCAATGATGATAAAAGTATTTATAATAATTTTATATCTCCTGCCTGTGAGGCTTGCGCTAAGGGCATTGGAAGTGTAACTACATATATTTCTTTGATGTGCCATAGAAATTGCTATTATTGTTTTAACGCAAATCAGGAAGAGTATGAATCGTTTCATAATAGTAAAAGAGATTGGAAATCACAATTAAAACATATCATAAAAACAGAGAAAAATATTAATTATATGGCTCTTTCAGGAGGTGAACCACTCTTACATAAGCAAGATACTGTTGAGTATTTTAATTATATTAAAAATTACATGAAAAATGTACATACAAGATTATATACCTCTGGTGATCTATTGGATGAAAAGCTTGCTAAAAAATTGTGTGAAGCAGAATTAAGAGAAATACGTTTTAGTATTAAATTAGAAGATGGTTTAGAATTACACAATACAGTATTGAAAAAAATAGCACTTGCTCGTCAATATATACCTGAGGTATTTGTAGAAATGCCTGTTATTCCAGGAACCTTTGAAGAAATGAAGCAATTAATATTTGATTTAGAAAAATTAAATGTAGATGGAATTAATCTCTTAGAATTTTGCTTTCCATATAACAATAGAGATGAATATGTAAAAAGAGGATTTAAGCTAAAATATCCACCTTTCAAAGTACTTTATAATTACTGGTATTCTGGTGGCTTGGCTGTATCTGAAAGTGAGCTTTTAAGTTTAAAATTATTAGAATTTATATTGGATAACAATTTGAAAATAGGTGCACATTACTGTTCGTTGGAAAATAAACATACTGGCCAGATATATAGACAAAATACAATTTATAAAGCTTCATTGAAAAACACAATTTTTTCAAACAGAGATTATTATTTAAAGACAGCTAAGGTATTTGGAAAGGATATTTCAGAGGTAATATCAGCATTTAGTAAAAATGGAATAGAAGATTATGAAGAAAATAAGGAATATGGCTTTATCCAGTTTGAACCAGAGAAAATTAAGTATTTGAAAGGTACTGAAATAGAAGTGGCTATTTCCTATAATATTACAGAGAAAAGAGATAATATGACCTGTTTAAGGGAATTAAAAGTTGATTATACGACGCCGGAAATGTTTAGTTTAAAAGATATATAAGTTTGAATTTTTTGTTGGAATTATTTAAGTGATTTTTAAATAAATATTGGATTTACTAAAAACCATATTGACATAATATGATAGAACAGAGATAATATATATCGTACTAAATATATAAGAATAATGTGTATAATTAAAACTTCGAAATCAAACTTTAATATTATGGTTGACTAGAGCACTAGAGACCAATTTTTCTTAAAAGAGTTTAAGTTTAAGAATAATTGGTCTTTTTATGTGTTTTAAATTTGAATATAATATTTGAGTTTCATAAGATTATAGAATTTAATTAGAAAAGATGAGAAAAAGGACGTGAACTTATGTCAAAGATACTTTTTTTGAATATTTCAGCCTATGGTCATGTTAATCCAACATTGGGATTGGTAAATGAATTGGTAAATCAAGAAAATGAAGTTATATATTTTTCTTCAGAAGAATTTAGAGAAAAAATTGAAAAGTCAGGTGCAGTATTTAAAACTTACAAAGGAGAATTAAATCCTTTAAAAATGCAGCATAATAAGGGCAAGGAAACTGGCATCAATAAATTGATGAATTTTGTAAATAAAATTCTTAATTGTAGTATTGAGATTATAGATGATATTTTGTATCAAACTAAAGATATAAAATTTGATTACATAGTTTATGATTCTATAATACCTATAGGAAATGTTATTGCTAAAATATTAGATATTCCATCTATTTCTTCTTTTGCAGTGTTTGTTACTCCAAAGGAACGTATGATGGGTAAGATCTATTCCATTGAAGATTTGATAAAAGATCATCCAATTATTCAAACGCATAAAGAAGTCTCTGGAAATTTAAAGAAAACTTATAATGTAGAATTATCTGATGATATAAGTGAATTGTTCTTTAATAAAGGTGATACAAATATTGCATATACTTCTAAGTATTTTGTTTCACATATTGAGTATTATGATGATAGTTTTAAATTCATAGGTCCGCCAATATATGATAGAAAAGAGAATTTAGATTTTCCCTTTGAAAGGCTGCAGGGGAAGAAAGTTATATACATTTCCCTGGGAACTGTATTTAACAATATGCATATTAATCTTTATGATATATTCTTTGAAAGTTTTAAAGATAGTGATGCTGTAGTAGTTATGACTGCATACAATATAGATATTTCCAAGTTTAACATACCTGAAAATTTCATAGTTAAAAATTATGTTCCTCAATCACAAATTTTAAAATATGCAGATGTGGCGGTAACACATGCAGGAATGAATAGTATTAGTGATTTACTGTATAATAATGTGCCATTTGTGGCAATACCTATAGGAGGAGATCAGCCCTATATGGCAAAAAGGGCATCGGAACTTGGCGCAGCTATTTCTCTTGATAAGGACAAACTTACTGCAGAAATTTTAAAAACTTCTATTGGAAAAGTTTTAACAGATTCAAATTATGTTGAAAATATTAAAAAGATAAGTGATTCTTTTAAGGAATCAGGCGGCTATGAGAAAGCAGTTGAAGCAATTTTTATATAGCAGAGAAAGATTTTTATTAGCTGTGATAATTGAAAGAAATATATAATATATTTCGCATATCAAATACATTTTCCCTGTAAAGTTTATAATAACAAATAGTAAAGCAATTGCAAGTAATCACAGAAAACATTGACAAGATACAGCTGTTTATATAATCTATAGATGTAGATGGTGATTATTAATATTTGATTGGAGATAAAGCTATGAGAAAATGTATGGATGTTCCAAAAGTACAAGCGAGATTAAAAAGAATTGAGGGACAGGTACGAGGAATTTCTGAAATGGTAGATAAAGATGTTCCCTGCGAAGATGTTTTAGTACAGATTAATGCTGCAAAATCTGCTTTACATAAAGTTGGACAAATAATTTTAGAGGGACATTTACAGCATTGTGTTCGAGAAGGAATCGAACATGGCGATGCAGAAAAAACTATTGCAGAATTTGCAAAGGCAGTAGAACATTTTTCGCGTATGGGATAAAAAGAATTGTAATCTCCTTGTAGCTATACAGATAACTATCACATTAGATTAAGAAAAATAGTTTCATAAATATAGTTTGTAACAAATTGTAAATTACCTTTAGTGATATTTTTTGCTAAAGGTTTTATTTTTTTAGATAAATATTGACATATATGATAATTCAATATACTATATAGGGGTATAAGGTATAAAGGAGGAATAACATAATGAAAGAATGGTTAGTGGATGAAGAAAAGCATACAATTATATTTGTTGTATTATCAGGATTATCACTTGTATTTAGTTTCTTTAATGTTTTTAAAGGTAACTTGCCCTTTGATATAGCTTGGATAGCTATTATACTTTGTGGGATTCCCATTATAAAAGGAGCAATAGAGGGCTTAATTACTGAATTTGATATAAAGGCTGATGTTCTAGTTTCTATTGCGTTAGTTGCAGCCATATTTATAGGTGAAATTTTTGCTGCGGGAGAAGTGGCATTTATTATGACTATTGGAGCTTTATTAGAGGAAAGAACTGTTGCCAAAGCTCGTGCGGGTATTGAAAAGTTGGTTAATCTCACTCCTAGTACTGCAAGAATCATAATAAATGGAGAGGAACGTATAATTTCTTCCAGTGAAGTAAAGATTGGAGATACTCTACGGGTCCTTGCTGGAGAAAGTATTGCAGTAGATGGAATAATTATAAGTGGACAAACATCTATTAATCAAGCAGTAATGACAGGGGAATCTTTGCCAGTGGATAAAGGTGTTAATGATGAGGTTTTTAGTGGAACCGTAAATCAATTTGGTACTTTTGAAATGAGAGCTACAAAAGTGGATTCGGATAGTTCAATGCAAAAAATGATTAAGCTTGTAGAATCTGCTGATGCCGGCAAGGCAAAAATTGTAGGTATGGCTGATAGATGGGCTACTTGGATTGTAGTAATTGCACTAACTGCTGCTATTTTAACATGGATTTTTACTGGTGAAATTATACGTTCTGTAACAATACTGGTTGTATTTTGTCCATGTGCCTTAGTGCTTGCAACACCTACTGCTATTATGGCAGGTATAGGCAATGTTACAAAGTATGGCATTTTAGTGAGAGAAGGAGATGCATTAGAAAGACTTGCTAAAATAAAATATATTGCCTTTGATAAAACAGGTACACTTACTTATGGTAAACCTATAGTAAATGTTGTAGAGAGTTTTGAAAAAGATATATCATCTGAAAAGTTATTGTTACTTACAGCGTCTTTAGAAATGCGATCGGAGCATCCTTTGGGAAAAGCAATTGTAGAGCACTTTAAATCTGTTTCAAAAGTTACAACAAAAGAAATAGAAAATTTTAATATGATAGCAGGACGTGGAGTTAGTGGAAAAATAGAAAAAGACTTTATCATTGCGGGAAATAATAAAATGCTATCTGAAAAATCTATTTCTATACCAAAAAAAATATCTGAAAAAGCAGATACATATATAAATGAAGGATGTACTATTATATACATAGCTGTAAATCAAGTGCTGGCAGGCTTTATAGCTCTTTCTGACGAGGTACGTGCAGGTGCTTCAAAAATGATAAAAAACATTCATGAAATTGGTGTCAGCAGTATATTATTAACTGGAGATAATAGCAGAGCGGCTTATCATATTGCCAATGCCGTTGGAGTAAAATATATAAAATCTGATTGCTTACCAGAAGATAAAATGGATCAGGTTGATAAATATCAAGATAAGGGTGAGATGATCTGTATGGTAGGAGATGGAATTAACGATGCTCCTGCATTAAAGAAAGCCCATGTTGGTGTTGCTATGGCTAGTATTGGAAGTGATATTGCTGTTGATGCAGCAGATATTGCATTGGTAAATGATGATATAAATTGTATTCCGCATTTACTTAGTTTATCAAAAAAGATAATGAAGACTATTAAGCTTAATTTAATACTTTCCATGGGACTTAACTTTGCAGCTATAATATTAGCTATAACTGGCATTTTAAATCCAATTGTAGGTGCCTTAGTACATAATGTTGGATCAGTTGCAGTTATTATAAATTCATCTCTGTTATTAAAATGGAAAGATAAGAGATAGTATTTACTTAGTGGGAGTTTGTATTCCCACTAAGTTTAGATAAATTATTCAAGAACCTATGGATGTTATCTTTAATTTTTAAAAAAGCAGAAAAATTATCTATTCACCTAAAATGTGTTTTTTTGAACTATATACAGTATGTAATAGTTCTTCAGCTAATGGACTTAATGGTTTTTTAAAAAATTCATCATATACTTTTGTTATATCAGGATTTTCATGAGCAAGTCTTTGGGTAACACTTTGATCTTTGTTATAAAGACCTGCAATTCTCTTTTGGCGGACTTTATCTGCCATAGGAATTTTAACTTTAGGTTGTCCGCCACCACCGATGCAGCCTCCACGACAGGTCATAACTTCAACAAAATCATATTTTTTTTCGCCACTTTTTACTTTTTCAATAAGTTTTCTTGCATTAGCGGTTCCATGTACAATAGCTATGTTAATAGTATAATCACCAATTGTAACCTGTGCCTCTCTGATGCCATCCATATTACCTACGGCTTCTAGATTATATAAATCTTTTGGTGGATTTTTCTTGGTTATATAATAATAGGCTGTTCTAATAGCTGATTCCATAACTCCACCTGTAATTCCAAAGATTATACCCCCACCTGAACCTCTTGATAGCAGGGAATCAAATTCTGCTCCTTGAAGAGCCTTAAAGTCTATTTTGTCTTCCTTAATCCAGTTTGATAACTCTCTTACAGTAATAACATAATCCATATCACGTATGTTTTCATCATTGTAATATTTACCAGCATCATTTTTTTCAGCACGAGTGATTTCATATTTTTTTGCAGTACAAGGGGTTACAGCAACGTTCACAATTTTTTTAGGATCTATAGCTGCCTTTTTTGCAAAGTAAGTTTTTATAGTTGGACCCTGCATAAGTATAGGACTTTTAGAGGATGACAGATTATTTATAAGTTCAGGATAATATATTTCCACAAATTCTACCCAGGCTGGACAACAGCTTGTAAACTGTGGTAAAGTGCCGTTGCCGCTGGTAATCCTTTGAACCAGTTCTGAAGCTTCTTCGGTTATAGTTAAATCTGCTCCGAAGGTAGTATCAAATACATAATCTGCTCCAAGATTTTTTAACACTGCAGCCATTTTGTCTTCAACATAAGTGCCTGGCTCCATGCCAAAGGCTTCTCCAAGTGACACTCGTACAGAAGGAGAAGTTTGAAATATAACTATTTTATCAGGATCATTAATGGCGTCTTTTACTTGTTGAACATCAGAAACTTCTGTAATTGAATAAACAGGGCAAACATTAGCGCACTGGCCACAGTAAATACATATAGCTTTATCTCCTGTTTTCTCTAGATCATAATGACCATATACAGAAATCTCCTCAGTACAGACCTTTTTGCATACTTTGCACTTAACACAAAGCTCTTCATGTCTCATAATTGATGGGTTATCTTTTTCAATGGGAACTCTGATATCTGTAAATTTGTGTTTGCTATTCATTATACTATTGTCCTCCTTTAATTGACCTTTGGAATATTTTGTTATTACATTATAATATTTTCATATTTTTTGATTGATTACAAGTAAATTATTAAATTGGTAATAAAAAATTAAAAAATTATTTAGTCATGAGAAATTTTTATTTTGCCGCAATTACATATTTCCTACCTTTTTGAAACTCTACTACTAAAAAGTAACTTCTTTTTTTATTTGCACCACCTTACTGTTTTCATAATATTTTAAAAAGTGAAGGGGAATCTGAAAACTATGTTATAGAAAAGATAATGAAATAAATTTTATAATTTGCCCGTTAATAAAATTACTAGGATAACAATAGAAGATAGGCAATTATAAGGAAAAGTTCAAATCACTATAAGAGGTGATATATTATGAAGCATAAATTTATTTCAAAAAAATATTCTAACAATATGAATACTACCATGTTCGATTTATCACCAGAATTAAAGAAAAATAACGATATAATAGATTTAAGTATAGGAACTCCTGATTTTATAACTGATAAAATTATAATTGAAAAGGCTATGGAGGATGCAAAAAATGGCCATACAAAATATACGGATCCTGCAGGTGATCCAGAATTTCTTAGAGAATTAATAAAATTTTATAAACAAGAATACAATTATAACTTTAATATAGGAGAAGTAATGGCTGTAGTAGGTGCTTGCCATGGAATGTATCTGGTACTTGAATCAATAATAAATGATGGTGACGAAGTAATAGTCCATGAACCTTATTTTACACCTTATAAAGAACAGATAAAATTAGTTGGCGGTAAGGCGGTTATTTTAAAAACTTTAGAACAAGATAACTTTAATATAAATATAGATGGACTAAAAAGTTTAATAAACAATAGAACAAAAGCTATAATATTGAATTCTCCTAACAATCCTACAGGAGCTTTTTTTGATAGAAAATTATTAGAAAAGATAAGTGAAATAGTTATAAAAAATGATTTAATGGTAATATCAGATGAAGTATATGATGATTTTATTTATGGAGAAAAATTTTATCCTATTGCTGCTATGCCAGGAATGAAGGAAAGAACTGTAACTATAGGAAGCTTTTCTAAAGGTTATGCTATGACAGGCTGGAGAATTGGATATGTAATTGCTCCAGTGTCTATAATAGATTGTATAAAAAATATTAATGAAAATATATGTTATTCAGCACCTTCTATTTCACAAAGGGCAGCCTTACATGCGCTGAGAAAGAGAAAACAAGTACAACCTAAAATAATAGAGGAGTTTAGAAGAAGAATATTCTATTCTTATAAAAGAATAAATAAAATTCCAGGACTAAGTGTATTACCACCTAAAGGAAGTATATATCACTTTGTTAATATTAAGAAGACTGGAATGACTTCCGTAGAATTTTCGGCTATGCTGGCAAGAAGAGCCAAAGTAATTGTTATACCTGGTACTGCTTTTGGAGATAGTGGAGAGGGGTATGTGAGAATAGCTTGTATTGTTGGAATAAAAAAGCTTAAAGAGGCTTTTGATAGGATTGAAAAAATTTGAATAAAGTTTATAAAGTAATCATTAATGGAATATAAATTTATGCACTGAAAGTAAAGGTACTTTTGTATATAATTAAAAAAATTGTCTCACAACATATATACATTGTGAGACAACTTCTATTTTAATATAGTAACTATATACTATAATTTTTATAAAAATTAATTATTTTAAACGATTTTCATAGTCTTGAACCATTTTTTTAACCATTTGACCGCCAACAGAGCCATTTTGTCTTGAAGTAAGATCTCCATTATAACCGTTAGTTAAAGGAGTACCAACTTCGTGAGCAGCTTCCATTTTAAATTGATTTAAAGCTTCTTTTGCTTCAGGAACTAAAATTCTATTTCTACTTGACATAATTAACATCTCCCTTTGATTTTATTTAATATATATTTTATTAGATTTAAGTTATTTTAAACGATTTTCATAGTCTTGAACCATTTTTTTAACCATTTGACCACCAACGGAACCATTTTGTCTTGAAGTAAGATCTCCATTATAACCGTTAGTTAAAGGAGTACCAACTTCATGAGCAGCTTCCATCTTGAATTGGTTCAAAGCTTCTTTTGCTTCAGGAACTAAAATTCTATTTCTACTACTTGACATAACTAACATCTCCTTTCTGATATTATGTTATGTGGTTTTAATAAACATATCCTATGTAATTATAGGACAAGTTGGTATTACAAACTAGATAAAATAATAATTTGAAATATAACAACATATTGACATATGAAATTTTTTTAATAATAGATTTTTGACAGAAATAAACATAAAGACTATACTAAAATTGAAAATATTTTATTAAATTAGGAGTTCTAAATATGAAAAATACAGTATTTTTAAATTCTAAAAAATTAAATTTTGATAATAACATTGATTTTTCTAATTTGAACAATTTTACTAAAGTTACACAATATGATAGTAGTGCTGAAAGTGAAATATTAGAGAGAATTAAAGGACAAAATATAGTAGTAACTAAAGAATTTCCACTTAGTGGAGAATTGATATCTAAATTTCCACCTTCTGTAGAACTTATTTGTGAAGCTGGTACGGGCTATAATAATATAGATATAAAAACTGCAAGGAAGAAAAATATTACTGTATGTAATGTACCAGATTACAGTACTGATGCCGTAGCACAGCTGGTTATAGCTTTTATATTGAACTTAAGTTCATCACTTTCAAAGCAGCAGGTTATGATTAAGCAAAATAATTTTGATAATTTCAGCAAAGATTTACAAGTGCCTCATTTTGAAGTAAAGGAAAAAACTTTAGGCGTAATTGGAGCTGGGGCTATAGGACAACGTGTAATAAAAACTGCGTTAGCTTTAGGAATGAAGGTATTAGTGTATAACAGAAGTGTAAAAGCTATTGATAATGTAAAGTTTGTTTCCTTAGATGAATTACTTGAGAAAAGTGATTTTGTAACATTACATTGTCCACTTACTGAGAGTACCAAAAATCTTATCGATAGAAGTAAATTAAATCTTATGAAATCCTCTGCGTTCATTATAAATACAGCAAGAGGTGCTATAATAAAGGAAACGGATTTAATTGAAGCTCTTAAAAATAAAGAAATTGCAGGGGCTGCTTTAGATGTTCAATATCCAGAACCACCAGCTTTTGATAATCCTCTTTTTTCTATGGATAACGTTATTTTAACGCCACATATAGGATGTAAATGCATTGAATCGAGACAAAGACTAATTAATTTATTAGGTAAAAACATAGAATCCTTTATTAATAATAAAGCAACTAATGTAGTAAATTAACATCATATAGAGTATAAAAATTTAGATTGATTCAGCATAATATAAGGCTGATGAACTTATATTACTTATATTTATGAATATTTTAATAATATGATTTTGTAAATAATTAGCCTACTATTCCTATTTGACAAATTTAATAATAATATTTATAATAATTTTAAACTAATATTGTAAATAGTTGACTAGAAAAACTAGAGACTATGTTTACTGCTATTTCAGAAGATAGGGTAGACATAGTCTTTTTTTATAAAATGTTAATAGTTTTGAACAGTTCGATAATTAGTAATTATGAATTTTTATAGGGGGAACATATGGGATATAATGGGGTTAATATAGAAAAAACTTCAGTTGAAATAAGAGAAAAAAGACTGAATTCAATTAATGGATATGAAGGTACTGCTTCTGATTTATGTAAAAGTTATGATAATAAAACTTTATGTAATCGTAATAGATCTTTTACTCAATGCACTACTTGCAGTGCAGATCAGGTTATGAACCAGTTATCCTGTATTCAGGATGCGGCAATTGTAGAGCATGGTCCTGCGGGATGTAGTGGTGATATACCAAGACGTAACCTAGTAAACAGATCGGGAAGAAGAGCTAGAAATATACCAGTAGCTAATGTGCAATATATAAATACTAATTTGATGGAGAAAGATACTATATATGGTGGATTAAAAAAACTGGAGAATGCTATAAGAGAAGCAAAAAATAGATTTGATCCTAAGGCTATATTTGTTACTACTACTTGTGCATCGGCAATAATTGGAGATGATATTGAGAGTGTAACAGATAAAATAGAGGAAGAGATTGGAATACCTGTAGTAGCTATATACTGTGAAGGTTTTCGTTCTAGAATATGGGCCACTGGATTTGATGCTTCTTACCATGGTATATTAAGAAAGCTAGTTAAACCTGCAGTGAAGAAACAATCAGATGTAGTTAATATAATAAATTTTCATGGTACAGATGTATTTTCACCACTTTTTGCTAAAATAGGTCTTAAGGTTAATTATATTGTACCATTTACTACTATAGAACAACTCAGTAATATTTCAGAAGCAGCAGCTACACTTCAAATATGCTCTAGTCTAGGAACTTATTTAGCTGCAGGATTAGAAAAGTATTTTGGTGTGCCTGAGGTAAAAGCTCCAGGACCTTATGGGGCTGCGGGATTTAATGCATGGATTAGGGAACTAGGTAAAATAGTTCATAAGGAAGAGGAAGTAGAGAAACTTATAGAAGAAGAAAAAAATAGAACAGCACCGAGAATAGCTGAATTAAGAGAAAAGTTAGCTGGCAAAAAGGTTTTTATAGGTGCAGGTTCAGCTTATGCTCATGGAATAATTGCAATTGTAAAAGAACTTGGAATGGAACTTGTAAGTGCATCTACCTGGCATCATGATCCCATATTTGATAATTTTGATAAAAAAGCAGATACATTAAGAAGTGCTTTGGAGAATTATGGAGATTTTAAAATTTCTGTTTGTAATAAGCAATCTTATGAATTAGTAAGTATGCTTTACAAATATAAACCTGACATATATATAGGAAGACATACTGGAACAATATGGGCTACAAAACTTGGAATACCATCATTTTTGTCCTTAGATGAGCACTATGGTGTTGGATATCAAGGATTAATAAATTATGGAGAATTAATTTTAGATACTATAAGCAATACTTCTTTTGTAAAGGGTATAGCCGCACATAATAAATTGCCTTATACCGATTGGTGGCTTAAACAAGAAACTTTTAAATTTATGGAGGAAAGCAAATGATGAGTGAATTAATTCAAGAACCAAGGCATTTTTGTGCTCTCGGTGCTCAGCAGACAGTTATATCTATAGAAAGAGCTATTCCCATATTGCATGCGGGACCAGGATGCAGTGCCAAGCTATCTGCAGCTATGTCTACTTGTGGTGGATACCAAGGTACTAGATATGCTGGAGGAGATGCTATTCCCTGTAGTAATATGTTAGAAAAAGATGTGGTTTTTGGAGCCGAAAATAAACTTAAAAAACTTATAGAAAGCACTTTAAAGATAATGGATGGAGATCTATTTGTAGTTCTTACAGGATGTACTTCCGATATAATTGGTGATGATGTTGGAGATGTTGTAAGAGGCTTTCAGAAAGAGGGAGTTCCAATAGTATATGCAGAAACAGCAGGATTTAAAGGGGATGCTTATAAGGGACATGAACTTGTACTTGAGTCTATAATAAATCAATATTTAAAAGAAGAAAAAGAAAAAGTTAAAGGTCTTGTAAATGTATTTGCATCAGTTCCAATTCATGATCCATTTTGGGAAGGGGATTTAAATGAGATAAAGAGATTGCTTGAGAGTATAGGGCTTAAGCCTAACATATTATTTGGTTATGATAGTGGTGGTATTGAAGCAATAGATGATATACCTAAGGCAGAATTTAATATTGTAATTTCTCCATGGATAGGTGTTAAAATTGCAAAACTCTTAGAGAAAAAGTTTAAAATACCCTATTTACATTATCCTGTGTTACCTATTGGAGCAGTTGAAACCTCAAAGTTTTTAAATAAAGTAGCTGATTATGCTGATATAAACAAAGAAATAGTTAATAAAGTTATAGAAAAGAAAGAAAATGAATACTATCACTATTTAACCAGGCTGGCAGACTTTTTAGTAGAATTTAGATTTGATTTGCCAAAGAGATTTTTTACTATAAATGATTCAGCTTATTCATTGGCAATGACGAGATTCTTAGTAAATGACTTAGGGCTTTTACCTGAACATCAATTTATAACTGAAGATGTACCGGAGGTATTTAAAAATAAAATAAGAGAATATTTTAAAGATATAGCACCAGACATATTTTCTGAGATAACTTTTTCTCAGGATGGCGGAATAATTAATTCACAATTAAAAAAGTTTCATGTTAATAAAAGTCCATTGATTTTAGGAAGTTCTTGGGATGTTGATATTGCTTCTGAGATTGGTGCTACAAATATAAGCGTAGGACTTCCAGTAGTTGATAGAACTATACTCCAACGAAATTATGTGGGATATACTGGAGGATTAAATTTAATAGAGGATATATATAATAAGATACTATCAAAGCATAATTGATTATAAAAAATAAAGAATTTAAATTATAAAATGGAGAGCTATTCAGGTGAGAAAAAATAAATAGCTCTCTATTTTTAAATAAAAAAATATTTTTTAATATTCATCCCAGTAATCATCATAAAATCCATCGAATGGAAAGAAAAATGGGAATATAATGAAAGGAAATTGTTGTCTGCGTCTACGTCTCCTACGTCTTCTGCGTCTAGGTCTTCCATAATATTCATAATCCTGCTGCCTAAATTGATAATTTGGATTAATATTGAGATATTCATATGAATCTGGAGCCTCATAATTATCAAATGTAGGTTCATCATAAGATCTATAATCATTGTATTCAGGATAATAAGAATAATATGGTGATGGATAAGTATTGGTATTAAGATTGTAATTTACACTTTCTGGATCATAGTAATTGTTTATTTCTTGCTCTTTGTTATTGTTATTAGTATTCAAAGTGTACCTCCATAAATTTTACTATAGTTATATAGTATTCATTAGTAAAAAAATGGTTAATAAATCTCAGAAAGAAATTATATAAATAAAAAAATAACTAATTTATGGTTTATTAATAATAAATTTCTAAATAATGAAATGAAAAATTGTCATTTTACATAAAGTTTTTTTGATAATATAATAAAATTATTGACTTCTAACATAAAAATCAGTAGAATATTAGATGTTATTAATATAATAAAAAATTATTTTAAAAGGGGGTTTTTTACATGAATGGAGTAAATTCAGGAGATACGGCATTTGTCATTATGTCAGCGGCATTAGTTTTATTAATGACTCCAGGACTAGCATTATTCTACGGAGGAATGGTAAGAAGAAAGAATGTATTGAGCACCACTATGTATAGTTATGCAGCAATGGCAATTGTTTCTGTTCAATGGTTATTTATAGGTTATACTTTATGTTTTGGAACTGATATAAGTGGAATAATAGGTAATTTTAAATTTTTTGGATTAAGTGGTGTAGGCTTTGCACCAAATGCTGATTATGCAGCTACAATACCTCAACAGGTATTTATGTTATTTCAGCTTATGTTTGCAATAATAACTCCAGCATTAATTTCAGGAGCTGTTGCAGAAAGAATGAAATTTTTAGCTTTTGCATTATTTGTATTATTATGGACAACTTTTGTTTATGATCCGATTGCTCATTGGGTATGGGGCGTAGGAGGATGGATAAGAAAGTTAGGAGCTCTAGACTTTGCCGGAGGAAATGTAGTTCATATAAGCTCTGGAGTATCAGGTCTTGTAGCAGCTATAGTTCTTGGAAAGAGAAAGAAGACAGGTACACCACATCATCTTCCAATGACTATTTTAGGAGCAGCACTATTATGGTTTGGATGGTTTGGATTCAACGCAGGAAGTGCTCTTGGAATAAACGAATTGGCAGGAAGTGCATTTTTGACAACTAACACTGCGGCAGCTGCTGCGGCTATAGCTTGGAGTGCTTGCGAATATGCTCATAGAAAAAAGGTAACATCTCTTGGGGTTGCAAGTGGAATAGTTGCAGGTCTTGTATCTATAACTCCTGGTGCAGGTTTTGTAACACCAATTGCATCATTGGTTATTGGTCTATTAGGTGGAGTTATCTGTTTTTACGGAGTTACAGTTATAAAATCTAAATTTGGATATGATGACGCTTTAGATGCTTTCGGATGCCATGGTATTGGTGGAATCTGGGGTGGAATTGCTACTGGAATATTTGCATCTACAGGAATAAACTCTGCAGGAGCAAATGGATTATATTATGGAAACCCTAAATTATTAGGAGCTCAACTAATAGCTATTATAATAACTGTTATATATGCAGCGATAGTTACATTTATAATACTAAAAGTGGTTGATAAAATAGTAGGACTTAGAGTAAGCGAAGAAGAAGAAGAAACAGGTTTAGATGTAACACTTCACGGCGAAGAAGCCTATGGTGGAATAGAATAATTATTTCTATGAATAAATGTTCTTTTAAGGGTATAATATACTAAAAAGGGGGTATTACTATGAGCGAGAAACTTACTAAAGTTGATATTATAACTGCACCTGGAAAGTTTGATGAATTAAAAGATGCCTTAAATGAGATTGGAATTACAGGTATGACGGTTTCAAATGTTTTAGGATGCGGTATGCAGAAAGGTCATAAAGAATACTACAGAGGAAAGACAGTAGATATAAAGTTATTACCAAAAATAAAAATAGAAATAGTAGTATGTGATGTACCGGTAGATTCTGTGGTTGAAACAGCGAAGAAAGTACTTCATACAGGTAAAATAGGTGATGGAAAAATATTTGTATATGATGTACAAAATGTTATACGTGTAAGCAGTGGTGAAGAAGGAAGAGACGCATTACAATATAATGAATGATTTACAATAGATGGTAATGAAAATACCAGTTCATAATTTATGAACTGGTATTTTTGTGCTTGAGTTAAGCATTGATATAATTTAATGGTTTAAAGTTTATATCATAGGTTTAATAACATATATGCTAATACTTATTGTATAAATAATGTAGAAAATATTAATAATTCATGAATTATATTGACAAAATAAATAAAGTGTAATAATATATAAACATATGAATTAAATAGGAATACTATGCAATACTTGCGAAAATTATTATTAGTTGACCAGAAATCTGGAGGCTGAATACCTATTATGGAGGGTTATTTAGCCTTTTGTTATATTTAAAACTAAATGGAATTTTGATATTTGAATGGAGTCTTAATAATGAAGAAGGATAAAAAAAAGATATTGATTGTAGATGATGAAGTTAAAATCATAGAAGTTATAAAATCCTATATAGAGAATAATGATTTTTATGCTTTTTCTGCCAATAATGGAAATGAAGCTATAAATTTATTTTACAATATAAATCCAGATCTTGTGATCTTGGATTTAATGTTGCCAGACATAAATGGTGAAGATATATGTAAGTTTTTAAGAATAAAAAAATCAAAAGTACCTATAATTATGCTTACGGCAAAAATTGCTGAAGAAGACATGATTAATGGATTTGATATGGGGGCAGATGATTATATAACAAAACCCTTTAGTCCAAGAGAACTTATTGCAAGAGTAAAGGCTTTGTTAAGAAGAGTGGAAGTTGATGAGGTTCAGTATGATGATTTATATTCTTTTAGACAAAATGATCTTGTTATAGATAATATATCTTATGAGGTCAGAAAGTCTGGACGTTTAATCAATCTCACACCTAACGAATATAATATACTCATAACTATGGCTAAATATCCTTCAAAAGTATTTACTAGAGAAGAGTTAATTCATATTGCATTAAGTAAAAATTTTGAGGGATATGATAGAGCTGTTGATTCTCATATAAAAAATTTGAGACAAAAAATTGAAGATGATCCTAAAAATCCTGATTATATTCAGACAATACGAGGTATAGGTTATAAATTTGGAGATGTTTAATTATAGAGGGAGTGTAATAAATGAATGGGAGTTTAAGGACAAAGTTATCTCTTACCTATTCCTTAGTGGCTATTATAAGTATATTAATGATAAGTTTTATGATAAACATATTTTTAGGAAAACAATTTAAAAGATATACTATTGAAAATCAAGAAAGAAAAAATATGGAGTTAGTTGATTTGATTGGAAAACAATATGCAGAAGATAAAATATGGAATTATAAGGCTGTTGAAAGTATAGGAATAAATGCCATTGAACAGGGCTTAATTATTAAATTAGAAGATAACTCCAGGAATACAATATGGGATGCAGCTACACATAATAATGGCTTATGTAAACAAATGATAGAACATATGGAAAATAATATGAGTAAATATTATGACAGTAATGACGGTAAATATGAAGAAAAATCATATGAAATTTATAATAACAATAATGTAATTGGACATTTAGAAATAGGTTATTATGGTCCTTTTTATTATAGTGATAATGATATGAATTTTATAGATACTTTAAACAAAAATTTATTCATAATAGGTATATTATCATTATTTCTTGCTTTAATTATAGGATTATTTATGGCTAAAGTTTTAAGTAATCCCATATCAAGAGTTGTAAGGGCAACACAAAATATTTCTAATGGATTTTTTAATAATAGAGTTATTGAAAAATCTAAAACTAAAGAAATTGATTTATTAATTTCATCTATTAATAATTTAGCAGAAACTCTTGAAAATCAAAAAAATTTGAGAAAGAGAATGTCTACTGACATTGCTCATGAACTTAGAACACCTCTGGCAACCCTTCAAAGTCATTTAGAAGCTATGATAGATGGAATATGGAAGCCAGATAAAGAACGATTAATAAGTTGTCATGAAGAATGTATAAGAATAAATAAATTAGTAGGTCAATTGAAAAGTTTAGATGAATACGAAAGTGGAAATTATGGATTATCAAAAGTTACATATGACATCTACGATCAAGTAAAAAAGATAATATATAATTTTCAAGCTGATTTTAAAAACAAGGGTATTAATATTAATTTAAGCGGTAAAAGGGAACTTGTATTTGCGGATAAAGATAAAGTTAGTCAAGTTATAATAAATCTTTTATCAAATTCATTAAAATATACTAAAGAGAATGGAACTGTAGAGGTGAGTATTAATAAGATTAATAATGAAATAATAATAAAGATTAAAGATACAGGTATAGGAATAGCACAAGAAGATTTACCATATATCTTTGAACGCTTTTATCGTGCTGATAGATCTAGAAACAGGGTTACTGGAGGTGTTGGTATAGGACTTGCCATTGTAAAGGCAATTATTGATTTTCACAATGGAAATATAGATGTAAAAAGTATTTTAGGAAAAGGTACTGAATTTACTGTACTATTACCTGTAGGTTGTAAATAAATTTTTATTTGCAAAAAATAAAAAAACTGTAGAATTTATTTACATTTTATGCTATTATAATAAACAGATAGGAATAGTAGGTTAATTAATTATACAAATATGATTTTAGGAGGAAATAAGTATGTCAAAAATAGCAAAGAAATTAGTGGATTTAATAGGAAATACACCATTGTTGGAATTATCAAATTATAATGCTCACAAAGGGTTGGAAGCAGAAGTCATTGCTAAATTGGAGTATTTTAATCCTGCAGGAAGTGTAAAAGACAGAATAGGATATGCTATGATAAAAGATGCAGAAGAAAAAGGATTAATAAATAAAGATACAGTTATAATTGAACCTACAAGCGGTAATACTGGAATAGGACTTGCGTTTGTAGCAGCTTCAAAAGGTTATAGACTTATATTAGCTATGCCTGAAACTATGACTTTGGAGAGAAGAAATCTTCTCAAGGCACTTGGAGCTGAACTTGTATTAACACCAGGTCCGGAAGGAATGAAAGGTGCCATTAAAAAGGCAGAAGAATTAGCAAAAGAAAATCCAAATTCTTTTATACCACAACAATTTAAAAATCCCAATAATCCTGAAATTCATAAGAAGACTACTGCTGAAGAAATTTGGAAAGATACAGATGGTCAAGTGGATATTTTTATAGCTGGTGTTGGAACTGGTGGAACTGTTAGTGGTGTAGGTGAAACTTTAAAAAGTAAAAATCCAAATATAAAAATTATTGCTGTTGAGCCTTACGATTCACCAGTATTATCTGGAGGAAAGCCAGGACCACATAAAATTCAAGGAATTGGAGCAGGTTTTATTCCTGATACTTTTAATCCGAAGGTTATAGACGAAATATTTCAAGTCAAAAATGAAGAAGCTATTAATACAGCAAAAGAATTAGCAAAAAATGAAGGACTACTAGTAGGAATATCTTCAGGAGCAGCTACTTTTGCGGCAACACAAATCGCAAAGAGACCAGAAAATAAAGGTAAGAAGATAGTGGTTTTGCTACCGGATACTGGTGAAAGATATTTATCAACTCCATTATTTCAATAATATATTAATACATTATTCTTAAGATTAATAAGTTTGCCATAAAAACTGGAGGTTAAGTATATTTTAACATTTATTATATGCTTAGCCTTTTTAAATCTATATTAAAATATTATACTTTAATTTTATTAAATAAACTTTAAATACTTTAAAATTGGATGTGGGAAATGTGTTGAAAAATATTTCACTTAATATATATGGAATGACTTGTGCCCTATGTTCCATGACGATAGAATCAACTTTAGAGAAGTTAGATGGTATTGGTAAGGTAAATGTTAGTTATGCTTCTGAAAAAGCAAAATTAGAATATGATGATTCAAAAATAAAGTTGGAATACATAATAAGGCAAATAGAATTATTAGGATTTTCAGTGGATGAAAGCGAAAGTAAATTAGTTTATAAAAATGGATTAACTGGAAATGAAATTGAAAGAAAGAAAATGAGAAATACATTTATAATATCTGCTTTATTTAGCACACCGTTGGTATTGGCTATGATATTGGGGGGATTGGGTTTTTGTCATGATAATTTTGATCCCCAAACATCAACTAAAATAGGAGAGTATATTCAGTTGCTAAGATACAAGGCCTATGGACTTCATAACTGGAAACTACAGTTAATATTAGCAACTATTGTTCAATTTACTGTTGGATTAAGATTTTATAAAAATTCTTATTATGCCTTAAAAGCTAAAAGTGCAACTATGGATTTATTAGTGGCCATAGGAAGTACTGCAGCCTATCTATATAGTGTTTATATAGTATTTTTCCAAGTGGCTACATATACTCTTGGGATGAGAGATATATATTTTGAAGCTTCAACTACTATAATTACCTTGGTTTTACTTGGTAAATATTTAGAAGCTAGTGCTAAGAGTAAAACTTCAAAAGCTATACAATCATTAATAAATCTTCAACCTAGAAAAGCTAAAGTGATAAGAAGTGAGATTGAAATTGAAATACCTGTAAATGAGGTGAGTGTTGGAGACATTATAGTAGTTAGACCTGGAGAAAAAATACCTGTTGATGGTATTATTATAAATGGATATTCAACTGTAGATGAATCTATGATTACTGGTGAAAGTATTCCAATAGAAAAAGTAGAAGGAGATTCTGTAACAGGAGCTTCTTTAAATAAATTTGGAACATTTAAATTTAGAGCTACGAAGATCGGAAATGATACTATACTTGCAAATATAATAAAATTAGTAGATAATGCTCAAAACAGTAAACCTCCAATTCAAAAAATCGCTGATAAAGTAGCGGGTAATTTTGTGCCTTTTGTACTTATTGTATCTGCGTATACTTTTGTTATATGGTATTTTTTCATTTTTGGAAGGCAAACTTTTCTTCTTGACAGTGCAATTATTTATGCAGTTGCAGTACTTGTGGTTTCATGTCCATGTGCACTAGGTCTTGCAACTCCAGCTGCTATTATGGTAGGTATGGGGAAAGGCGCACAAAATGGTATTCTTATTAAAAATGGCGAGGAACTGGAGCGGGCTTGTAAAATAAATACAATAGTTTTTGATAAAACTGGTACTATAACCACTGGTAAGCCAGAAGTGACAGATATAATATTATTCAATAATAAAAATATAGGTGGAAAAGATGATTTTGATAAGAAGAATTATTTACTGCTAATTTCCGCAATAGCTGAGAAGAAGTCCGAGCACCCGCTAGGGGAAGCCATATATAAATTTGCTAAAGTTAAATTTACAAGAGAATTAGAAGATCCAGATGAATTTGAAGCTATTCCAGGTAAAGGGATAATTGCAAGAGTTAAAGATAAGAGAATATTGATAGGAACAAAGAATTTTTTGGAAGAAAATAATATAGAGTCAAAGGAATTAAATAAATTATTAAATTCACTGCAAAATCAAGGTAAAACGGCTGCTTTAGTGGCAATCGATAACAATTTAGCAGGTATTATTGCGTTGTCAGATAAAATAAAAGAAGACTCAGCAGAAGTAATCAAAGTATTAAAGAAAATGAATATAGAAATTTATATGCTTAGTGGTGACAATGAAAAAACAGCACTTACAGTGGCAAAAAAAGTTGGAATAAATAATGTTATTGCGGAGGTACAACCTAAAGATAAAGCTCATGAAATAGAAAAACTAAAAAAATCAGGGGAAATTATAGCTATGGTAGGGGATGGAATAAATGATGCTCCTGCGCTTGCAGTTGCAGATGTGGGTTTTGCTATGGGGACAGGTACAGATGTGGCTATTGAAACCGGGGATATAGTTCTTTTAAGTGGTGAATTAAAATCTTTAGTAAAAGCTATAGAATTGTCTAAAATTACAATGAAAAAAATTAAACAGAATTTATTTTGGGCATTTATATATAATATAATTGCCATACCAATTGCAGCTACAGGACATTTAAATCCAGTTGTGGGATCAGTGGCTATGTGTTTTAGTTCCATATCTGTTTTGTTGAATTCGCTTAGCTTAAAAAATTCTAAAATTCAAACATCTAATAGCAGCGGTATACGATTAATAAAAGTATTTTCTAATTTATTTTTTAAATTTAGAATAAATAAACAATTTAAGCATCAAGGAAATTAAAGGGGATGAAGAAAAGTGACCGCTGATAATATTCTAGAGTTTTTACAAAATTTATTACTTTTAAAATATTTACCTAATATACAGACTGGAGCTGGCTATGGACTTATTTTTATATTTGGAATATTGACATCATTTCATTGTTTAGCAATGTGTGGAGGTATAGCAATATCCCAATCTATAGGAAATAAAAAGTATAAAAAAAATATCTCTATTCTTCCTACATTGTTATATAATCTTGGAAGAATATTATCCTATACAATCATAGGAGGAATAGTTGGAGGAATTGGGCGTATAATAAATTTTCCAGGAATTTTAAGAGGAATTATACCTGTTATAGGTGGAATATTTATGGTGATTATGGCTATTAATTTAATTGGAATATTTCCCTTTCTAAGAAAATTAAATATTAGGATGCCTCTATTTATTGCAAAGAAAATAAGAAATGACAATAGTTATGGGCCGCTATATATTGGAATTGTGAATGGTTTAATGCCTTGTGCTCCTCTTCAGATAGTACAGTTATATGCGTTGAGCACCAGGAGCTTTTTATATGGAGCAGTATCCTCTTTTATTTTTGCATTAGGTACAGTACCTATATTATTTACTTTTGGAATAATTAATTCAGCTATAAATAAAAAATATTCAGTTAAAATATTAAAAGTAAGTGCTGTTATAGTACTTATATTAGGAATTGGAATGATTGGAAGAGGACTGTCTTTATCTGGAATACATATCAATGCTCCAAGTATTTTTCAACAATCTGATAAATTGTCTAATTCAAAAATAGAAGGTGATGCGCAAATTATCACTACGGAAATAGATGATGATAGTTATCCTCCTATTACTGTGCATAAGGGTATACCTGTAAAATGGACAATAAAAGTAGATAAAGATAAAATTAATGAATGTAATAACAGTATAGAAATCCCAAAACTAAAAATAGAAAAAAAACTTAGTGTAGGAGACAATTTAATAGAATTTACTCCTGAAGAAGCTGGAGAAATTCAATATACATGCTGGATGGGAATGATTAAGAGTAAAATAGTAGTAAAATAATATTATATTTAAAAAATGTAAACAAACTATTGACACTTAGTTAAAAATATAGTATTTTATAGTAAACACATCGGAATAATAAAATAAATTTTAGGTGACCAGAAATACTGGAGGCTAAGTTCTTTATTAATTTAAAAAACTTAGCTTTTTTTATAAAATTTATTTTGCTAATAAATATATTTCGGTTCTATTAGCAATAAAAATATTTTGTACAAAATTTATTATTCTATATAGTAAACAGACGTATATTATAAATAAATAGTTTTAGGTTCACTGGATATACTGGAGACCAAAGCTTTTCAAGATTAAGAAAAGTTTTGGTCTCTTTTAATATTTTAAATAATATGAATACATAAAAATTAGGAGGAATCAATTTATGTTTAAGAAAAGATCTAACAAAAAATTTTTTTTGCTGATTATTTCACTAGTATGTTTAATAAGTTTGGTAGCAACTGCCTGCGGCAAACAGTCTTCTAGCGCGTCAACATCTTCATCAACAGCAAAAGAGGATAAACTGAAGCCTGATAGTGATGGATTAATTCCAATAAGAACTTCTTCAAAAATAGCCTGCGATTCTACACCATGGGTTGTTGCCGATAAAAAAGGATTTTTTAAAAAATATGGCTTGAAAGTAGTGTATACTGGAGAAACTCAAGCAGCTCAAAGGATCCCAGCACTTTTAAATGGAAATAATTATGTTGAATCATTTCACCCAAATACCTACGCACCAGCAATAGCAGGAGGAGCTAATATAATAGGTATTGGACCAGCAGGAATAGATCCAGCCCCAGATATAGATCCTAAGTATAGACATATGTGGTGGTTTGTCAGCGCTAAAGCTTCAGAAGCAGGAGTTAAAAGTTTTAAAGACTTAGCAAATTATAAAAAAGGTCAAAAATTAAAGTTTACAACAGGTTCTGCTAATATTTGTACTGATTTTGAAGGAAATACGCTAGCTGATAAATTTGGAATCCCAAGGGATAGAATAGAATGGGTAACAATGCCAGATGTTCAAGCACTGCAGGCTCTTACTCAGGGAACAGTAGATGTATCAGCAGTACATCCACCATTTTATATTGGAATGGAGAAAGCAGGAAATGTAAAAATAGCAGATACACAAGATACTGGTCTTGGAGCAACAGCAGGTTTGACTTATTGGGTTGTTAATAAAACTTGGGCAGCTGAAAATCCAAATGTAGCTAGAAAATTTCTTAAGGCAATTACTGAAGCAAATACTTGGTCAAATCATAATACAAAAGAAGCAGCAACTTTAACTGCAGAACATATAAAGCAGCCAGTAAGTGGAAGTCATTATTATACTGAAACTTTAAATATTGATAATGAAAAATATTTAAAACCATGGCTAGAGGATTCTGTTAAAAATGGTTCAATTCCAGCAGGCAAAGTGAAAGTTTCAGATATGGTAACAGATGAGTATTATAAATAAATAGTTTTAGGTTAACTAGATATGCTGGAGACCAAAACTTTTCATAAATTTGAAAAGTTTTGGTCTCTTTAATATTTTAAATAATATGAATACATAAAAATTAGGAGGGGTTAATTTATGTTTAAGAAAAGATCCAACAAAAAGTTTTTTTTGCTGATTATCTCACTAATATGCTTAGTAAGTTTGGTAGTAACTGCCTGCGGTAAACAGTCTTCTAGTGCATCAGCGTCTTCATCAAAATCCAAAGAGGATAAGTTAAAACCTGATAGTGATGGGTTAATTCCAATAAGAACTTCTTCAAAAATAGCCTGCGATTCTACACCATGGGTTGTTGCTGACCAAAAAGGATTTTTGAAAAAATATGGTTTAAAAGTAGTGTATACTGGAGAAACTCAAGCAGCTCAAAAGATTCCAGCCATATTAAATGGTAATAACTATTTTGAAGATTTTCACCCAAATACTTACGCACCGGCAATAGCAGGAGGAGCTAATATAGTAGGTATTGGACCAGCAGGAATAGATCCAGCCCCAGATATAGATCCTAAATATAGACATATGTGGTGGTTTGTTAGTGCTAAAGCTTCAGAAGCAGGAGTTAAAAGTTTTAAAGATTTAGCAAACTATAAAAAAGGTCAAAAATTAAAGTTCACAACGGGTGCTGCTAATATTTGCACTGATTTTGAAGGAAATACTTTAGCTAATAAATATGGAATTCCAAAGGATAGAATAGAATGGGTAACAATGCCGGATGTTCAGGCATTACAGGCTCTTACTCAGGGAACAGTGGATGTATCAGCAGTTCATCCTCCATTTTATACAGGTATGGAAAAAGCAGGGAATGTAAAAATAGCAGATACAAGTGATACAGAGCTTGGGCCAACAGCAGGTTTGACTTACTGGGTTACAAACAAAACTTGGGCAGCTGAGAATCCAAATGTAGTTAGAAAATTTCTTAAGGCAATGACAGAAGCAGAAACTTGGGCAAATCATAATACAAAAGAAGCAGCAGATTTAACTGCAAAACATATAAAGCAGCCAGTAAGTGGAAGTCATTACTATACAGAGACTCTAAACATCGATAATGAAAAATATTTGAAGCCGTGGTTAGATGATTCAGTTAAAAATGGTTCAATTCCAGCAGGCAAAGTAAAAGTTTCAGATATGGTAACAGATGAATATTATAAATAAATAGTTTTAAAGTAATTGAAAAGTTATTGAGATCAAGTCTTTTATATTTTAAAAGATTTGGTCTTTTTGTTTATGTATTTTTTGATTAAAGTATTGACATCAAGAAAAGATTATAGTATTTTATATTAAACAGGTAGGAATAATATAAAATAAATTTTGGTTGACTAGAAATACTAGAGGCCAAGTTTTTTCTTAAATTGAAAGAACTTGGTCTCTATTTTTTATAGTTCAATATAAAAAATTAGGAGGAATAAGTTCAATGGTAAAGAAAAAATTTAACAAAAAAATTGTATTAACTTTAATTTCACTCATATGCTTAATAAGTTTAATAGCAACCGCATGCGGTAATCAGTCTTCTAGTTCCTCAGCATCTTCATCAAAATCCACAGGTGATGAATTAAAGCCTGATAAGGATGGATTAATTCCAATTAAAACTTCTTCAAAATTGGATTGTTCTTCTACACCATGGGTTGTTGCCGACAAAAAAGGATTCTTAAAAAAATATGGTTTAAAAGTAGTGTATACTGGTGAAACTCAAGCAGCTCAGCAAATTCCATCCATATTAAATGGAAATAATGATGTAAATTCATTTCACCCAAATACTTATGCACCAGCAATAGCAGGCGGAGCTAATATAATAGGAATTGGGGCTGCAGGAGTAGATCCGGCATCTGAAGATATAGATCCTAAATTACGTCATATGTGGTGGTTTGTTAGTCCAAAAGCTCAAGCAGCAGGAGTAAAAACTTTTAAGGATTTAGTAAATTATAAAAAGGGCGAAAAATTAAAATTTACAACAATATCTGCCAATATTTGTATGGATTTTGAAGGCAATATTTTAGCTGATAAATATGGCATTCCAAGAGACAGAATAGAATGGGTAACAATGCCAGATGTTCAAGCAATACAGGCTCTTACTCAGGGAACAGTTGACGTATCAGCGGTACATCCACCATACTATACAGGAATGCAGAAAGCTGGAAATATTAAAATAGCAGATACATTTGATACTGGCCTTGGACCAACAGCAGGATTAAGCTATTGGGTTGTCAATAAAACTTGGGCAGCTAAAAATCCAAATGTAACTAGAAAGTTTCTTAAGGCAATGACAGAAGCACAAGTTTGGGCAAATCATAATCCTAAAGAAGCAGCAGATTTAACTGCAAAACATATAGGGCAACCAGTTAGTGGAAATCATTATTATGCTGAAACTTTAAATGTGGATAATGATAAGTATCTAAAACCTTGGTTGGATGAATCATTAAAAAATGGTTCAATCTCTAAAAAGTTAACTACTAAAGATTTAGTAACAGACGAATATTATAAGTAAATTACAAGTTTCAATAATTTATAGAAGAATAATATTTATAATTAAAATGTCTATAACTCAACTAAAACCTACCTACTAATTTGTAATTGTTAATCAGTGTCAGTACTAAAAATAGTATTGACACTAATTTTTTTAAAAATTTATTTGTTACAATTTATTATGTTTAATTTTAAATTTCTTCTTTACTGTAGAAAATAAATAAACAGAGGATATACTTACAATAGGAACTATACAACTTAATCCACAAGCCCCGCAGGTTCCTGTACATGCTCCTAAACCTGGTATAAAATTACTTGTTGCAGCTATACTTACACTGGCAATGCCAATTCCAGTTCCGATTTCTTTCATTTTACTATTCATTTACAACCCTCCTTATTTCAGGAGTAAGAGTATCAGAATCATTAATATTTCCACTTCTCCATCCAGAGTCCCCTATACCATAAGAAATTGCATTTTTGGGGCAGGTAGCTTCACATTGTCTACAAGTGATGCAATTAAGAATCTCATAGGTTATTTCTCCGTTCTTTTTTTGTAAAGATCCCATTGGACATGTTTTTACGCAGGATCCGCAGGAAACACATTTTTCTCTTGATAGTTTTAATTTAAAAGTAAAACCAAATTTTGAGCTTATACTTTGTACAATTCCCTGTATAGCCCCTACAGGACACATAAAATTACAATAACCTCTTCCACCTTTAGTGAATATTCCAAAAACAAATAACCAAAGAAATCCTGTTACAATTGTAGTTGAACCAAGGAATCCAAAATTACCCCAAAATCCCCCATTCATAAGTCTTTGTAAAAAGGAAAGATTACAAAATGCACAGGCAATACTTCCAGCTAAAAATGGAGTTATTAGATATCCAGCTAAAAACCCGTATCTAATAGGTATTGGATTTATTGTGTTATACCAATTTATTTTGAATTTTTCAGGAACTAAACGACTTAAGTATTCAGTAAAAGCTCCTGCAGCGCATAGACGTCCACAATAAAATGCACCAAAGAAGAATGTAAGAATAAAGAATAAAACTACTGTTATAAATACAACAGACATAAACTGTATGCCCTTACCTGTAAAAAGATATAGTAATGGTATTCGAAGGCATATTGAATGGATATCTGGAGAGTTCGCAGCATTAGGTATTAATTTTCCCAATAGCTTTTCATATAAAGCGAAAGGGGCATAGAACAGAATTATTCCTAATAAATACCATAGTCCTCTTTTAATTAAAAATTTATTACTTCTTTTTATTTCTATCATTATTTTATAATCCTCCTATAAATTTTTCACCTGACTAACTTGGCGTAAGTCTCCAACGCACTCTGTGCAGCCCTCACACAAAATCAAAAAAAGATTTTGGTTCTCTGCTTGCACTCTGTGAAAGCGATTCACACAAAATCAAAAAAAAAGATTTTGGTTCTCTGCTTTTCTTCAAGTGGGAGTTCAACGCCAAGTAAGCCATGCATTTGTAGTTCTAAAATTCAGATGGGATAAAAGAATCCCAACCTGAATTAAGAACTTGCTTCAATGTTTATCTGCAGTATTTGAATTGATAATTTTGATAGGTATGGTCCCAATTATGCTGTTATTTTTCAAATTTATTATATTTATAATTCCCTCAGTTACTAAATGTCTATTTGTTACATTTCTAGGTATATTCAATAAAACTGTTATATTGAATTCTTCAGTTGCTTTTAATACAGTATTTAAATTACCATTTACTCCAAAGGATTTATCCATTTTAGAATTTATTGATATTTTTCCGTCAAAATCTTTATACTGTAATTGTAAGGAAATATCTTCTCTATCTTTATTTACAATAGTACCTTTAATTGATTGAACATTAGGCTGGATTAATTGTTTAGGCAATCCCTGCTGAGCTATATCCACTATTGTAGTCTTTGATATATTTTTATTATCACTTTTATTGCTGACTTCAATTTTAAAATTTGAACTTTGTTCTAAGGCTGTTGCCTTTTTATAATATCCTAAACCTATTGTTGATAAAGTAATTAATATAAATGCGGTAATAAATATGAATACTCTGAAAAATCTTTTTTTCATTATGATCATCTCCCTGTATGATTATTGTGAAATATTCTATATGCAAAAAAGGCTAGGATAATCAATTAAGATAATCCTAACCTCCAGTTTTCTGGTCAGTTCAAATAAAAACAAGTGCATGCTATTTCTATATTTTTAATGTGCCTTTTGTAAGATTTTATTACTTTATTGTTTTATTGTCAATGATAAAATTATATTTATGTGTAATTATAATGTAGAATTTATTAATATTTTATGAATAAAACTTATTTTAAATATTTTACTTATCGAAGACTTTTTTGTTAGTCTTCTTTTAATTATCTTAATTTACCAACAGATTTATACTAAGTAAAAATTGGTTGATTAATAAAGTAATATTCATAAATTATTCATATTATCTGCATTATATCTACATAAAATAAAAATAAAATTATATATTTTTATTGACAAATAAAATATAATCTCTTAATATTAAATCACATTAATCAAATAGGTATAATATTGTTTTCTCTTTTATTGTAAAAGAGTTGTGCTAACCAGAAATACTGGAGGTTGACTTGTTTATGAAAGATTTATTTTTCATAAAACGGCCAGCCTTTTTATTTACAAAAAATCATAAGATGGGGGAATAAAAAATGAACAAAAAGAAAATAATAGCAATTCTGCTTTCTGCAGCAATAGTGACCTCAGGATTATTTACTACACCAGTAGTACAAGCACATAATAATGATATACATTCTGAAGCACAAATAGGAGTTAATTATCAGGCCCATGTACAAAACTTAGGATGGCAGTCAATAGTTTCAAATTCTTCAGAAGCAGGTACGCATGGAAAGTCTTTAAGATTAGAAGCGTTAAAAATAAATCTTATTAATGCACCTAAGAATGCAAAAATAAATTATCAAGCTCATGTACAAAATCAGGGATGGCAATCGTGGAAATCAAATGGATCAGAAGCAGGTACAGAAGGTAAAAGTTTAAGAGCAGAAGCCATAAGAGTATCTTTAGAAAATTTACCGGGATATAGTGTTCAATATAGAGTACATATACAGAATGAAGGATGGCAGCCCTGGGTATCAGATGGAGCAGAAGCAGGAACTACGGGAAAAAGTTTAAGGCTTGAGGCTGTAGAAATAAGAATAGTTAAAAATAGTAATATAGGAGTTAGTTATCAGGCACATGTACAAAATCAAGGATGGCAGTCATCAGTTTTAAATGGGGCAGAAGCAGGAACAGATGGACAATCTTTGAGGTTAGAAGCATTAAAAATAAGTCTTGTCAATGCACCTAAAGACGCAAAAATAAATTATCAAGTTCATGTACAAAATCAAGGATGGCAATCATGGAAATCAAATGGAGCAGAAGCAGGTACAGAAGGTAAAAGTTTAAGAACAGAAGCCATAAAAATATCTTTAGAAAATTTACCGGGATATAGTGTTCAGTATAGAGCACATGTACAGAATAAAGGATGGCAGCCCTGGGTATCGGATGGAGCAGAAGCAGGAACTACTGGAAAAAGTTTAAGACTTGAAGCTGTAGAAATAAGAATAGTTAAGACATCTGATGGAGATACACCAATTCCAAGCACTCAGACATTTACAGGATATATTACAACAGAAGATGATTTTGTAAATCCTCGAATAGGGGGAATCGATCCTAGCTCAGATACAAAGTCTATGATATTAATGAAAACTATGGCTAGATCAGGACTAGGTATAGCTGTTAGAGAAAATAATGGATGGAAATTTTATTATCTTGATGGGAAATTTGCTACAGATAATAATGATGGGGCAGATGGTAAATGGAAGTTTGATGGCACTGATTCACAGCTAGATGCCTGGAATCTTGTACAAAATACTACAAAAGCTAGCCATATCTCTGTTACTGTTACAGGAGAGCTGACTGAAGATAAAGCTACTAATACAGGGAGTGATGCAGATGGAATATATTATCCTGTAATAAAAGCATCATCCATAAAGGAAACTTCAGTGCTAAATAGTATAGCGATAACAAAACCTGCTGATAAACTTGTTTACTCGGTAGGAGACAAATTAGATATTTCAGGATTAGAAGTAACAGCAACCTATAGTAATGGAAGTAAGTCGGTAATACCAATAACCGCAGCAAATGTAACTGGATTTAATAGCTCGAAGACTGCTAATGATCAAATATTGACAATTACGGCAGGAGGAAAGACAACTACTTATACAGTGGATATTAATTCTACAGGAAATGCTTTGACTCTAAATAATATTTCTATAACAAAACCAGCGGCTAAATTAATTTACTCAGTAGGAGACAAATTGAATATTGCAGGGTTAGAAATAACAGGAACCTATAGTGATGGAAGTAAATCAGTAATACCAATAGCAGTAGCCAATATAACAGGGTTTGATAGCTCAAAGCCATTGAGTAAACAAGTATTAAGCATTAATGTTAACGGCAAAACAGTTAATTATACAATTGATGTAAAACCTAAAGTACAAACTTTTAAAGGCTATATTACAACGGAAGATGATTTTGCGGCTAACCTTGGGGAAGATACTGCTTTTATGGTATATATGAAGATGATGGCACTATCAGGACTAGGAATAACCTTTGAGCAAGATGGGAAGTGGGTTTTTTATTATCTTGATGGTAAAATTGCCACAAATAATACTAATGGAGATAATGGTAAATGGAGCTTTGATGGAACAGGTTCTCAGTTAAGCGCATGGAAAATAGTTGAAGCACAAGTTAAAGAAAATAGCGGAGCTAATAAAATGAAACCAGTGCCAGTTACTGTAACAGGTACATTAAATGGAAATGTTCAAACTAATCCTGGACCTGATGCTGATGGAAAAAGTTTCCCTGTAATAACTGTAAATTCAATGACTAAAAATTAAAATAGCCTAGGAAGGTAATATAAATGAAAATAAAGAGAAAGTATTTTTTATTTGCAATTTTAATAATATGTTTGTTAATAGCAAGTGTTGGATGTGGTAAAACTAATAATCTATCATCAAGGAATAATAAAAATGTAGAAAATAAGACTACTCAATCTAGTAAGAGCAATAATAATGTTTCATCACAAATTAGTGATAATGAATCTAAAGTGGCAGATAATAGTGCCGTAAATTCATCTAAAAATAATACTAACTCTCAAAATGAATTAGCAGTAACTAATGCTGGTAATAATGTTAAACGTCAAATTATCGCTAATTGAAACATCATTTTATTTCTAGTATTTTTGAATGACTTACGTCAGATTATTACTATATAAGCACTTTATTACTATAGAAAAAGCATTTTGTTAATAGT
>Ga0334885_1000577_pt1 | contig 61617 bp, 57 predicted proteins | sample GraSluR1_MG_8_FD_207233 | JGI IMG/M metagenome (GOLD analysis project Ga0334885, IMG submission 207233) | Sludge microbial communities from methane-producing bioreactor in Wageningen University, Netherlands - Granular Sludge_31_05-R1 | ecosystem: Engineered > Bioreactor > Anaerobic >...
GAGGCAGTGGTCGATGGCGCTGAGGGCGTCCTGTAGCCGTCCGAGCTGTAGCAGGGCACGGGCCCGCTCAAACTCGGTGAGGATGCAATCGACTTCGCGCTGCACGGCCTCGTCGCAGGCCTCCAGTGCCTCCTGTGCCCGGTTCAGGTCGGTGAGGTTGGAGGCCAGGAGCTGGTAGTTGGGGGCCAGGAGCGCGAAGTTGCGCCCGGGCGAGGAGGCGGAGAGCTCCGCGGCCTTGCGGGCCGCGTGCACCACGTCTTCCCGTCGCTCCCGGGTGGAGTACGCCGTGGCGAGGTTGAACCACTGGAAGGGGTCTTCCGGATAGTCCTCCACGGCCTGCTGAAGCATCCGGATCATCCGCTCGCTCTTGCCCTTGGCCTCCATGACCTCCGGCGCGTAGCCGTAATGGTTGATGGATGTCCCGGAGATGTGGGCCACGGGCAGACCGGCCTCGAGGATCGAGGGGAGCACCTGCTCGTGCACTTTGTAACGGAACTCCACACCCGGTATCCTGCGCACCAGACGGGGCGCCTGATGCACGACCACGTCGGCCTGATGGTTCTCGCTCATGTAGTTGTGGAACTTGAGGAAGTAGCCGCCATACTGGGGGCGCACAAGGGCCTCGCGGATCCGCGGGATCGCGTCGGCGTCGATCTCCTCGTCGGCGTCCAGGATGAGAATCCAGTGACCGGTGGCCAGGCGGATGCTCTCATTGCGCGGGGCAGAGAAGTCGTCGTCCCAGTCATAGTGACCGATCTTGGCCCCATAGCTGCGGGCGATCTCGACGGTGTCATCCGTGGAGCCGGTGTCGACCAATACGATCTCGTCCGCGAGGCCGCTGAGGCTGGACAGGCAGCGGTCGAGGTCGTCTTCCTCGTTCCTGGCGATCAGGCATGCCGATAGTGTAACCCCTACATCATCGCCGGGCTCCAGGCCGGTGGCGGCGCGACAGTCGTTGAGCAGAGCGGTCGCCCTGGGGTCAGGCTTGGCGAGCTTCTGCGCCATCAGGCACCGGCAGTGGAAGTGGTCCACCAGCATCTGGCCGAGCCTGTGGAAACTGTCGGCGCCTCGGGCCTTGCCCAGGAACCCGACGGCGGTGGTCTCCCGCAGGGTCAGGCACAGGACGATGCCGAGCCGGGCGTTGAGCTCCGGGTCGTCAGGATGCTGCTTGAGGCCCTCGCGGAGCAGCCTCTCCGCCTCGGAGTAGGCGCCGTCCTCGCAGCGCTTGCGGGCCTCGTCGCAGGTGAGCCGAAGGCTTTCCTCAGTCATGTGTGGCTGCCTTTCTGATCTGCAGGGTGGAGCGGGCCTCGCCCGGTGGCCCAAGATGGCCGCGCAGTGCCGGGCGGCCCCGGTTCGGCCGGGGGCATGTAACGTATCGGCAACGGCGCATGGGGGCTTGAGTAACGATGGGGGGAGACAGATGGGGCGGTCGCTCCGGACCTCAGGCGGCATGCAGACGGCCGTGTCGCGTGGGTATGCGGCGCCGATCCACCTCCCCGGGACAGGCCGGATAGGGGTCGCGACGGAGGCGCAGCGTCCGTCTGCGCGCATGCGGCGGCGCGGTCGCCCCTACTCGTCCGCTCGCGAGAGGATCGACTCGTGCAATCTCCTGGCATTCCGCGAGATTGCTCGCCATCTCGCCGGGCGAGGTTGACACTCGGAATGACAGGAGCCGAACCGTCCAAGAAGCCCGCCCGCGCCGGGAATGCAGTTCTGAGAGCGTCCGCCCCCGGCAAGATCGGCTTGAGGAATCTCCCGGGATACGGCGAGATCCTTCGCTATCTCGCTGCGCGAGACGGACGCTCAGGATGACAGGAAGCGGGCCGGCCAGACTTCTCGGCCGGGCTTCTAGATCAGGAGCCCCAGGGCCGCCAGGACTTCCCGGGCAGGCGGGCTCTCCAGGTCGGGAATCAGCTCGGGCAGCCCGTCCGGCGCGATGGTTACCGGCACCACCCCGGCGGCGACCACCGTGCCCCCGCCGATGGCCACGGTGAGCACAGCGGAGATGGTGTGTATGCGCTTGACGGGTGCAAACACGAAGTTGCCCAGGCTGTAGGCCACCACGCAGCCTTCCAGGCTGTCCACTGCCTGCAGCACATGGGGGTGGTGGCCCAGGACCAGCCCGGCCCCGGCATCGGCGGCGGTCCGTGCCAGGGCGCGCTGCACCTGGTTCGGGGCGGGAGCGTTCTCCTCCCCCCAGTGGAAAGAGACGATGGGCAGACGTCCGCTCTGTCGGGCCCGGGCGACGGCGCCAGATACACGCGCGCGCGAGGCGGCCAGAGAGCCCGGTGATGTGTCCAGGACCCAGGGATCCCCGATCTTCGCGGCCGCCCCGGGCGGGAGGGTCTCAGCGGTTACGAAGGCCAGAGCCTCGCAGCGGGTGTCACCCACCGCAAGCAGCGCCGTCTGCAGCTTGTCCGGGCTGTGCCCCGGGCCGACTGGGGCGATCCCGGCACGGCGCAGGTGCTCGCGGGTGTCGGCGATGCCCTGGCGACCGTGGTCGAAGATGTGGTTGTTGGCCATCAGCGCCGCATCGATCCCCATGGCGTGGAGGAAGGTCCTTGCGGATGTGGGGGGGGCCCGGAAGAGGAACTCGCGCTTGGCCTTGATGTCGGCGGGAGTCTTGAGGGGTGTCGGTGCCGCGCGGTCCGAGAGCGGGGCCTCAAGGTTGACCAGGGCGACATCGGCCTCGGAGAGCAGTTGCGCCACGGCGCGGGTCGCGGCCCGGGTGGGCCTGCGGGCGCTGCCGGGAGCGGCGGCCGGGTCGCAGAGCACATCACCCGCGGCCGCCAGCGACCCGGGACGCCACAGGTCGGCCACCGGCGCCCCCGCGTCACCGGCGGGGGTGGGAGTCACTGTGAGCGACAGGCGATCACCCGTGGCGTCGGTGGTGAAGTGGGCGGCCTGTGCCGTGGGGTTATGCAGCGCAAGGCCGTAACTGATTGGCGTCGGCTCGGGGTAGCCGTCGCCTTCGTCTCGGGGTACCTGCAGCCCGGCGGCCTCGGCGGCGGCGACGACGGCCGCCGCGCACGCCTCGGCGCCGCCGCCGAAGTACGCGACGAAGGTGCCCCGCTCCGCCGCCGGAGCCATGGCGTACCGGCCATCGGTCCAGGGACCCAGCACGTGTGCCAGGGCGATCGTCTCGCCGGGAGCGATGCGTAGCCCGTGTAGCCGGGTCATGGCTGTGAGCAGATTCCGGCGCTGCAGCGGGCCATCGGGGAGGCGTTTGAGGGTGCAGTTGATGGACCTCAGACGGCCTTTGCCGGTGTCGAGGTCGGCGCCATCCCCCGCTCCCCAGGCCTGGAGCCGACTCCTGGGGACGAGCACCGCGGCGGCCAGGACGGCCGCGGGAATCACGAGGCAGGCCAAGACTGAACGGGCGCGTGTCACCGATTCTCCACCCACTCGGAGCCGCGCACGGTTGTCCCGCGCGCGGCTCGGGTGTGATGCGTGCTCTGTGCGACGGCTAGCCGGCGGCCGCCCGGGTCTCGGAGGTCACGTTCTCCAGGGCGGTCCGCCAGGCGCCCGCGAAGCGCTCGGCCAGCCCGATGACCTCATCGAGGGCGGCGATGTCGTCCTGGATGTTGGCCTCAACAAGGCGGTTATACATCGCGGTGTACGAACAGCGCAGGCTGACGACCAGGGCCTCGTCGGCCGAGGCGTCCAGGGCGCAGGTGAGCTCGGTGAGGATGCGCTGTACCCGGCCGATGAGGCTCGATTGTCGCTCCAGTTCGCCCAGCGACATGGCTTCGCGAGCCTGGTGAAGAAAGCGTACCATCCCGTCGAAGAGCAGCACCACGGTCTCCTCGGGGCTCGCGCTCTCGACCTGCACCTGCCGGTACGCGTTCTGTGCTCGGTAGGATTGGGGAGTCACGATGCGGTCAGTCCTCCTGCTACGGCTGGTGGTGTGGCGCGTGCTGCGTTGTTGCCTGCGGCCTGTCCGAACCACCGGGGCGGCACTACTTGGTGGGCATGTAGTTCCGCGGCAGCGATTCGAGTTGTCCGGTGAGATAGCTCTGGAGGTTCTGGGCCTTCCCCAGGAGTGTCTCCATGGTGGTGAACTTGATGCGCATCTTGTCGATGTAGACCTGGATGCGCTCCTGTGTCTTCTTGATCTCGTCGTCCTTGGCATCGATCTCGCCCTCGATGCCGTCCTTGGCCCTGGTGATGGAGCCGTAGCCGGAGTCAAGGGAGAAGCCGATGTAATCGCTGAGCCTCTTGGCGGCGCCCTCCGCGAGGGTGATCCTGCCCACTTCGCCGGTGGTCTGGGCGCTGACCCTGAGCGTCAGCCCGGCGGTGGTGGAGTTGGTGGTATTGCCGGTGAGGAACTGACCCCTTCCCGAGCAGGCTTCGCCGTTGATCGTGCCGGCAACGTCTCGGCCGTTTGCCCAGTTTCTGGCCTCTCCCGCCGTTGCGCCGCCCAGGTCGGTGCCCCCCACTCCCTGGTCGAGGGAGGAGGTCACCGAGAAGCCGTATCTGGAGCCGTACTGCTCGTGCTCGACCTTCAGCGTGTCCCCGTCCACGGTGGCCAGGAGTGCCAGGCTTCTGTCACCGAAGTGGGCGTTCAGCGCATTGGCGGCCTCGTCCAGCGTCATGCCGGCGGTGAGTGTGACGGACCCGGCGCCCTCGAAAGTGAGTGTCTCGTCCACAGCGATACCGGCGGCGAGAGCGGCGGATGCCGCCGCGGACTTCGTGGCCACCTGGGTGATGTTCACGCTGAACCCGGACAGACCGCTGTCGGCGGTGTTGTTTGTGCTGCTGACGTAGGAGATCTCCGAGGTGGAGGCGCTCCAGGAGAAGCCGAACAGCCGGGAGACCAGGTCGGGATCGTCCTTGAGAGCCGCGGTGAGCACGCCGGTGTTGACGCTGAGCTTGTCGTAGCCGTCTGCCGTGACCCCCAGCGACCTGAGAAGCAGGGTGCTCCCGTCGGTGGTGGTGATCGGATCGGTGAGTGTCCGTCGCAGCTCGGAGACGAGGTTGTTGAGGGTCTGGTTGCCCGACAACAGGCCGCCGGTGTTGTTCTCGGCGTCATAGGCCTGGTACGAGCCGATCCTGTCGATCAGCGAATTGTACGCTTCCACCAGGGCCTGGACCTGCTTGACGGCGGCATCCGCGTCACGTGAGACGGTGAGCGTCACGGTGCTGCTCGTCGTGCCGGTCAGCTCGATGCTGACACCGGTGATGGCGTCGTCCACCGAGTTGCTCGATCGCGTCATCGCAAAGCCATCGATGGTGAAGGCGGCGTCGGCGGCGGCGGTCATCTCATTGGCTACGCTCTTGCCCAGGATGCCCAGTGTCGTCAACACGCCGGTACCGTTGTCTTCAAGAGCCGGTGTCCCGCCGTCGCCCACGATCTGCAGGGAGAAGACGGTCTTCCCGTCTACCTTGCTGGAGACGACTGAAGCGGTGGCACCGATCTCGGGGGTGGCGTTGATCTTGTCGGCGATGTCCAGCAGGCTGTCGGTGGCGAGGTCGATATCCACTCCGTGGCCGTTGATGGTGATGGTGCCGGCGGGGGGAGTGGTAAGGTCCAGTGCCGCTGCGACCGGCGTGGACTGGGTGGTGAGGCCGTCGGACTGCACGCCGTCGGTGACGGCATGCTTGACGGTCAGGGCCTCTGAGACCAACCCTAGATCGGAGAGGATCCCGGCGCCATTGGCGTCCACCAGGTCGATGGCGTTCTGCAGCCCCGTGGTCTTGGAGGTCAGTATCAGGCGGCTGTCGGTGGCGCTGACGCGGAGGACGCTGGCGGTTACTCCACAGTCGGCCTTGTCGATGGCGCTACGGAGGTCCGAGAGCGTCCAGGTGGCCTTGACGCCGATGGTCTCGCCGTTAATGCGGATATCTCCCTCATAGCCCAGGGCAGAGGAGGCGTCGGCCACCGCGCCGGATGAGACCTTATGTGCTTCGGCCAGTTGGGAGATCGTGATTGTATGGGAACCCGCCGTGGCCTTGTCGTTGGCGGCGGCGGCCACGACGCTGTTGTTGGACACCGCGGTCTGGAAGGGCAGAAACTGGGCCGAGGAGGCCAGGGACTGGGCGGTCAACTGGAGCGAGCCCATCGCAGCGCCGACGGCGGTGAAGGCGGCGAGCTTCTGCTCCAGGACGCTGCGATGGGTCCTGAGCCTGTCCACGGCCTTGCCCTGCACGGCGGCCAACTGATCGATAATGTCGGTGGTATTCAGGCCAGATACGAGGCCGTCGAGGTACGTAGTGCCCACCGCGGTGCTTGTCCCGGTGCCGTACGTCACGCTACTGGTTGCCATCTCACCTCACACTTCCTTCCCTGACGGTCATCCAGGCTTGGCCCGCGGTGTGCGACCGGGGCCGGCCCTGAGGGCCGACCCCGATCGAGTGCCCGTCTTGAGGGCTAGCCCTTGATGAGCTGTAGGATGTTCTGCGGCAGCGAGTTGGCCTGAGCCAGGAACGATGTCGCAGACTGAACCAGGATCTGGGCGGTCGAGAACTCGGCCATCTCATTGCCGAAGTCCGTGTCACGGATGGCGCTTTCGGATGCCGCGATGTTCTCTCGCGCGGTGGCCAGCGATCGCCCCTGTGACTCCAGTTCGTTGGCCTGGAAGGCGCCCAGCCGGCCCCGGAGGGTGCTGACGGCGTCGATCGCTGCGCCGATGGTGGTGAGGGCCGCCTGAGCACTGGCCGCCGACGTGATGTCGAGGCCATTGACGCCCAGAGTCGTCGAGGACACGCTGTTGATCACGATCTCCGACTGCTCTCCGGCCGTGAGGCCGACCTGGAACGAGGCGGCTCCGCTGACCAGGCTGGCGACGGTGCCCAGGTTGTGGATGAAGGCACCGCCCGTCTCGCTCAGTGTGATGGTGTTGCCGCTGAGGTCCTGCAGGACGAGGCCCTCGCCTGCTGTGAAGGTGCGGGCTACGCCACCGACGGTGACGGTGGCTGCCACGTCGACGCCGGCGTCTGTCACGGTACCGGCGGCGTTGTTGAACATGGTCTGGCCGACCTGCACGACCTTCAGGGTCGTGGCGTCGCCGTACTCGTTGGCGACGATCTTGACGGTGTCCACGCCGCCGGTGCCGTTGTCAGAGTAGACGGCCTTGGCTCCGGTGAGGTGGCTCTTGGCGTTGATCGTGTCGATCATGCCCTGCACCGTGTCGGCGGTGGTGAAGTCGGCGATGAAGGTGTCGTTGATGTACAGTGAGCCGGCCGCCTTGAGCGTGTCGCTGGCTGCGGTGTAGGTCGTGGTCCCCATGACCGTGGCCTGCTCGCCGGCGGTGGTCACGTCGATCTCGATGTTTCCGGTGGTGAAGCCGGTGGTGACGAAGTTGACCGACGAGACAAGACCGGGCTGCTCGTTGCTGATCTTGTTGCCGATATTGCCGTCCAGCAGGTTGATGCCTGCGTACTTGGTGTTGGCGGCAATCGAGTCGATCGTCTTCAGGGCCGAGTCAAGTTGCGCCTGCAGGGCGGCTCGGGTCTCGGCGGTGTTGGTGCTGTCCGACGCCGAGTCGAGGGCCAGGTCCTGGATCTGGCGAAGCAGACTGTTTACCTCGGTCAGCGCGCCTTCCGCCGTCTTCACCAGGTTGACGGCCTCCGACACATTCTGCTGCACGACATCGAGACCCGAGACCTGCGCCCGCAGAGATTCTGACATGACCAGGCCGGCCGGATCGTCGGCAGCGCGGTTGATGCGAAGTCCGGAACTGAGTTTCTCCATGGACTCGCTGATCCGCTGAGTGTTGAGGGAGAGGTTGCGCTGCGAATTCTGGGCCATGATGTTGTTGTTGATGCGCGTAAGGGACATGTCTCAGGTCCTCCTTGACCTAGACCCGGCCGCCTTCATGGCGTACCGGGTTCTGCTCGCAGCTTCCTTGCTGCGGGCTGTTCTTGTGTGCCGACCGGGCTCATGGAGACGCTCCTATGCGTCTCCCGCGCCCACCCGTTGCCGGTGTCACCTCCAGCGTGGTGGTGCGCTAAGCCATTATCGGCAGCTTCACGACAAAGCTAAGCGGGCACGCATGCCGTTACATCCCGCCGGACGGTAACAACCGCCTGCGGGGCTCCCGCGCGGGCCCGGCATGTCAAAGTGCGCGGTTAGTGGAGTGGGGAGGGCCGCCCGCAGGCGGCCCTCCCCGGCTCGATGCTCAGCCTTGTGCCGCGACTAGCCGCGGATCAGGGTGAGGATGTTCTGGGGCAGGGAGTTGGCCTGAGCCAGGAAGCTCGTGGCCGACTGCACCAGGATCTGGGCGGTGGAGAACTCGGCCATCTCGGCGCCGAAGTCCGTGTCGCGGATGGTGCTCTCGGAGGCGGCGAGGTTCTCGCGGGCCGTGGCCAGTGAGCGGCCCTGCGACTCCAGCTCGTTGGCCTGGAAGGCTCCCAGCTTGCCGCGGAGGGTGTTGACCGAGTCCATGGCGCTCTGGATCGTGGTCAGAGCCGCCTGGGCGCCGCTGGCGGTGCTGATGTCCAGCGAGCTGATCCCCAGTTGCGTGGTGGACACGCTGTTGATGACGATCTCGGACTTCTCGCTGGCGGTCAGACCGGTCTGGAAGGAGGCGTTCCCGCTAACCAGCTCGGCAACGGCTCCCAGGTTGTGGATCGAGGCGCCACCCAGCTCGGTGAGGTTGATGGTGTTGCCGCTGGCGTCCTTCAACTGGAGGCCTTCGCCCTGGGCGAAGGTGTGCGCCGTGCCGCCGATAGTGACCGTCGCGGCCACGTCCACGCCGGCGTCCGTCACCGTGCCGGTGGCGTTGTTGAACATGGTCTGGCCGACCTGGACGACCTTCAGGGATGTGGAGGCGCCGTAGTCGTTGGCCACGATCTTGACGGTGTCCACGCCGCCCGTACCGTTGTCCACGTAGACGGCCTTGGCGCCGGTCATGTCGCTCTTGGCGTTGATCGTGTCGATCATGCCCTGGACCGTGTCGGAGGTGGTGAAGTCGGCGATGAAGACGTCGTTGATGTACAGCGAGCCGGCGGCCTTCAGGGCGTCGGTGGCGGCGGTGTAGGTCGTGGTGCCGATGACGGTGGCCTGCTCGGCGGCGGTGGTGACATCGATCTCGATGTCGCCGGTGGTGAAGCCGGTGGTCACGAAGTTGACGCCGGAGACGTTGCCCGCCTGGTTGTTGCTGATCTTGTTGCCGACGGTGCCGTCCAGGAGGTTGATGCCGGCGTACTTGGTGTTGGCGGAGATGGAGTCGATCGTCTTGAGGGCCGAGTCGAGCTGGGCCTGGAGGGCGGCCCGGGTGTCGGCGGTGTTGGTGCTGTCGGACGCCGAGTCGAGAGCCAGATCCTGGATCTGGCGCAGGAGGCTGTTGACCTCGCTGAGGGCGCCCTCGGCCGTCTTCACGAGGTTCACGGCTTCAGACACGTTCTGCTGGACGACGTCCAGACCGGAGACCTGTGCGCGCATGGTCTCGGACATGACGAGACCGGCCGGGTCGTCGGCCGCGCTGTTGATGCGCAGACCTGAACTGAGCTTGGCCATCGACTGGCTGAGACGGTCGGTGTTCAGCGACAGGTTCTTCTGCGCGTTCAGCGCCATGATGTTGTTGTTGATACGCGTGAGGGACATTACCTGGTCCTCCTTGACCGTGGTCGGGTTCTGGCCCGACTGTGCCCGCGACATCCTTGCCGCTCGGGCGATGAGGGTGGGTGCGAAGGTGCGTCGCGGCCGTGAACCCGATGGCGCCGGAGCGGGATTTCGGGTTGTTCGGCCTGCCACGAGCATTATCGGCGGGCCGCCGGGCGCTATTGACCGACCCACCCTCCCTTGCGGTAAAGCGGAGCCATCACCGATGTATCACGCACGCAACGCATGGTGGTTCTCCGCTCAGGAGGTGGCGCGGCTGTCCCTTACGTTGTCAAGGTTCCCCCCGTATCGGCGATCTGGCCGGCCCGGTCGAGCAGGTCGTTGGGCCCCAGCTCGGGGCCCAGAGGTGAGGCCCAAGAGTCCGGCCAGTCCGGCTCCCGTCATCCTGAGAGTCCATGTCGCGTAGCGAGATGGCGAGGGATCTCGCCGAATGCCGGGAGATTGCTCGAGCGGCTCTTGCCGGGAGCGGACGCTCTGGGAATGACATCCCCGGCGAAGGTGGGGTTTTCGGCCGCACCTCCGGGCCCCCGTGTCACGAGTACCCAACAATAGATCGGGGGGCCGGCGAACCGGCCCCCCGTGTCTACTCGTCAGGCGGCGACTAGCCGCGGATCAGGGAGAGTACGTTCTGGGGCAGCGAGTTGGCCTGAGCCAGGAAGCTCGTGGCCGACTGCACCAGGATCTGGGCGGTGGAGAACTCGGCCATCTCGGAGCCGAAGTCCGTGTCGCGGATGGCGCTCTCGGAGGCGGCGATGTTCTCGCGCGCCGTGGCCAGCGAGCGGCCCTGCGACTCGAGCTCGTTGGCCTGGAAGGCCCCGAGCCGTCCGCGCAGCGTGCTGACCGCGTCGATGGCCGCGCCGATGGTGGCCAGGGCCGCCTGGGCGCTGGTGGCGTTGGTCACATCCAGTCCCGCCACGCCCAGTGCGGTTGTGGAGACGGCGTTGATCACGATCTCGGACTGCTCGCTGGCGCTCAGGCCGGTCTGGAACGAGGCCGCGCCGCTCACCAGCGAACCGACGGTTCCCAGATTGTGGACGACCGCACCGCCCGTGTCGCTCAGGGTGATCGTGTTACCGGCCGCGTCCTTGAGCTGCAGGCCGTCGCCGGCGCCGAACACGTGGGCCGTGCCACCGATGGTGACGGTTGCCGCCACGTCCACACCGGCGTCCGTCACGGTGCCCGCGGCGTTGTTGAACATCGTCGCACCGACCTGCACGACCTTCAGCGTCTGCGAGGCGCCGTACTCCACGGAGACGATCCGCACGGTGTCCACGCCACCGGCGCCGTTGTCGACGTACTCGGCCTTGGCCCCGGTGAGGTGGCTCTTGGCGTTGATCGTGTCGATCATGCCCTGCACGGTGTCGGCGGTGGTGAAGTCGGCGATGAAGGTGTCGTTGATGTACAGCGAGCCGGCCTGCTTCAGGGTGTCGGCGGCGGAGGTGTAGGTGGTGGTACCGGTAACCCGGGCCTGCTCGGCGGCGGTGGTGACATCGATCTCGATGTCGCCGGTCGTAAAGCCGGTGGTCACGAAGTTGACGCTGGAGACGATGCCGGGCTGATCGTTGGCGATCTTGTTGCCCACATTGCCGTCCAGCAGGTTGATGCCGGCGTACTTGGTGTTCGCCGCGATGGAGTCGATGGTCTTGAGGGCCGAGTCGAGCTGGGCCTGGAGGGCGGCGCGGGTGTCGGCGGTGTTGGTGCTGTCGGACGCCGAGTCCAGGGCGAGGTCCTGGATCTGCCGCAGGAGGCTGTTGACCTCGCTGAGGGCGCCCTCAGCGGTCTTCACGAGGTTGACGGCTTCGGACACGTTCTGCTGCACGACATCCAGACCGGAGACCTGGGCCCGCAGGGCCTCAGACATGACGATGCCGGCCGGGTCGTCCGCCGCGCGGTTGATCCTCAGACCTGAACTGAGCTTCTCCATGGACTTGGAGATCCGCTCCGTGTTCAGCGAGAGGTTCCGCTGGGCATTCTGAGCCATTATGTTGTTGTTGATCCGAGTCAGGGACATGGGCTAAGGTCCTCCTTGACCTTGGCCGGAAGGCCGATGTGGCCTCGCGGCCACCCTCAGCGCATCCTTGCGCTGAGGAGACTACAGATAGCCGAAGCAACCTTCGGCTGCGAGCGGCGTGCCGGGGCCGGTGTGGGTTGTGGCCGCAAGCGCCGGCCGGGCAACCTCATCGTCACCTCCCCGCAACGCGTCGCGAGGGGATTATCGGCACGCTCACTGCGGCCTTGACTAGCGCGGCGGTCGCTTGCGGTAAACTTCGGGTCCCTTGGCGGGTGCGGGAGGTTGGCCGGTCTTGGCCTTGGCGGCACTTGCCGCGAGCTTGGCGGCGCTGCGCAGGCCCTTGGTGCCGCCGGGGTCGGGCCGACTGGCCGCGACGTTCTCGCGTTCCACCGCCGCCAGCAGCTCCCCGCGGTAGATGGGGATCTGCGGCGGCGCCTCGATACCGATTCGCACCTGCCCCCCCTGAACGGAGAGCACCCTGACGCAGATGTCCTCGCCGATTCGGATGTCTTCCTCGACCTGCCTGGTCAACACCAGCATCAGGGTCCCCCCTTGGACACAACTGATCGGTTCATCCGTGAGCCACCTGGTGGCGTCCGGCGCGAAGCCGGAGGGCCGGGCCCCCCGACGGGGCGGAGAGCCGCACACCGCTGACTTGAGATCACATCCGGGCTTGGGTCTGCAGCGGGCCCCGGCGATGGGCCACCGGGCGAGGCCGCTTCACACCCAAGCCCGCCCGGCTCCTGCATGGAGCCCGCGGGCGACGGCGGTACCGCGATGCCCGCCCCGGGTCTTTCTCCGTGGCCCGGGGCGGGCCTTCTAGACCGGCTGTGATGCCCGTAGTCGGCGACACCGGCAGGCCCCCTGCTTCCGTGCGCGGGGCCGGACTGTGTGTAGCAGGCAAGACGTCCCGGTGGGCAAAGGACGGTCCATGTCCTCGGGACTGCCGCTGTCGGCGGCACGGCGCGTGCCGCGCGGACTGCCGGCCATCGGTTCATGTGGGCCGCTTCCGGCGGACGTATGCCGTCCGCTAGCCACCCTTGATGAGCTGCAGCACATTCTGCGGCAGCGAATTGGCCTGGGCGAGGAACGATGTGGCCGACTGCACGAGGATCTGAGACGTCGAGAACTCCGCCATCTCCGTGCCGAAGTCTACGTCGCGGATCGCGCTCTCGGAGGCCGACAGGTTCTCGCGTGCCACGGCCAGCGACCGGCTCTGGGACTCCAGAGTATTGGCCTGGAAGGCACCCAGCTCACCGCGGATGGCGCTGAGCGTCTCGATGGCGGCCTGGATCAGCGGAATCGCCGCATTGGCTCCGCTCACTGTGGAGACGTCACAGGTACTGATGCCCAGGGTCTCGCAGTTGACGGCCTGGATGCTCTGCACCGCCAGGTCGTTGGCGTTGGTCCCGATCTGGAACGCGGCCTCGCCGTTCTTGGTCACCGTGGCGATGCTCGAGTAGGTACCCGTGGCCAGAGTCACCGGCGAGGGGGTGAAGCTGTTGCCGTAAGCGTCTCTCAGCACGCCGGTGTCGTCTCCGGTGAGCGCGATGGGTGCCACTCCGGACCCCACCAGGGTCATCGTGCCCAGTGCGTTGGTGCCGGTGTCGTTGGCCGCGGAGCCTCCATTGAGGAAGGAGCCGCTCTCGGAGAAGGCGATGCTGTAGTCGGCCCCGAGGCTGTCGTGAGCGAGCGCAATCCGGTCGAAGCCCGGGGAGACGTTGGCCAGCGACGCCGTCACACCGGTGGCGGAGTTCTGAGCGTTGATGGCGTCCATGATCTGGGTGGCCGAGTAGGTAGTGCCGGTGACCGGGGCGCCTGTGAACGCGATACCGGTGCCGTTGATGGTCACGGTCACGGTGGCGCTTGCCGGCACGGCAAGGCCGGTTACGGTGATGATCTGCGATGTGGTGATGGAGGCGGCGGACAGCTCCTGGGTGATGGCGATGTCCACGTCGCCGCTCCAGCCCACGGCAATGCCGGGAGGGAGGACCTTGACATTGACGCCGCTGTTGGGGAACTCGGTGGTGGCGTTCTTGGTGACCGAGAATCCCAGACTGCCGTCGAGGAGCTTGGTGCCCGCGTAGGCGGTGGTGGAGGCGATCTGGTCGATGGTCTCCATGGCCTCGACGAGCTGGGCGTTGAGGGCTTCGCGGCTGGTTGTGTTGAGATTGGTCGGAGAGGCGGACGTCAGGGCGAGGTCCTGCATCTGCCGCAGCAGCGAGCTGAGCTCATTGAGCGCCGCCTCAGCGGTCTTGATGACGTTGACGCCCTCGAGCACGCTCTGCTGCACACTGTCGAGGCCCGAGATCTGTGCGCGCAGCACTTCGGACATGACCAGGCCGGAGGGATCGTCCGCGGCGCGGTTGATCCTCAGGCCGGAGCTCAGCTTCTCCATCGAGCTGCTGATCCGCGCCGTGTTCAGCGTCAGGTTGCGTGCTGCGTTCTGTGCGGCGATGTTGTTATTGATCCGTGTCAGCGACATCTATGTGCAAACCTCCTTGGATGCGTGCCCTGTGCGGGCCGTCGCGCCGCGGGTTCCGCCGCAGCAGCCAGTAGTCTGTTGCCCACTGTCCCCGGGTCCTGTCGGCCGATGCCAGGCGCCCGGACAGTGGTGGACGAGTTTCGTCTGCGCCGTGGGCGATGCCGCAGGGCGCTCTTGTCTCCGGCCTGTCACGACGGCCGACTTCGTCAGGGCAGCCGGCATTCGGGGGGCCCGCCTGCAGTGCCTGCCCGCTGTACCGACGCTTCTGCCCGACGCCACCAGAGTCTCCGCCCGCCCCGAGTCCGGGGCTTCCGCCGTACATCTGCAATCCACGCGCCACTTGGTGCCCGCCGGGCGGGTACAGTGTAAACAACTGAGCGACTGCAGGGGCGGGGCAGGAGGGCCGGGCGCAGAACCCGCGGGACGCCGACTGCGATGCCGGCGTCCGTTCGGAGAGTACAAGGAGGTGGCGCGTGCGGAGGCCCTAGGCCACTTCCATGGCCATGAGAGCGGGCTGGATGAACTCGCGGGCGTACTCTACCGGCCCGTCGAACACCTTCTGCTCCCCTTCCATGGTCTCGAAGTCGATGAACACCGGGGCGAGGAGGTTGATGGTCAGGCGGGCCGGGTCCGGGTCGAGGACGACGATGCCCCACATCGTCTCATCGGGGTTGGCGCGGCCGCCCGAAGACCTCTTTCTCATCGCCTCGAGCCTGGCCCCGTGCTCGGGGAAGAGCAGGGGGATCGGCGCCACCGCGAAGGCCAACGCCGGGTCGTCCAGAGACTGCAGCCAGGAGAAGGGCCACTCCTCCGGGTCCGATAGGATGACAAACCTCTTGGCGGCAACGAAGGGTACGATGCCTGCGCGGATGGTGATGACGTCGCTGTCGGCGAAGTCAATGGCTCCAAACCTTGCGGTGCGGTAAGACATGGGGTGCCTCCGGTGTATCTGGTTATCACCGCGCGCGGGCGAGACGGGCAGTGGGAGTCGCCACAGTCGGGCCGTGGCATGGTCGCGACAGGTTGTTAGGTGGTGCGGTTGCTCTTCGCGGACCGGCCCCGGGCAGGTCCGCGGGTCGCGCCACTCGCGGTGGCCGGGACCGCCCCCGGGCCTCGCCGGTGGTGCGGCTAGCGGGTCAGGTCGAACAGGTTCGCCATCGACATGACGCGGGAGAACACGCTGAGCAGTGCCGTGTAGGCCGTCTCCTTGGCGGTGTACTCCGTGATGGCCCCGGCAAGGTCCAGGCTCTCCTCGTCGGCGAGCACCTCGTTGCACCGGAGCTGGATCTCCTCCAGGACGCTGATGTTGGCCTCGAGCCTCACCTGGTACGTGCCGATGCTACCGCGCAGCGTTGTGACGTGGGAGAACAGGGCACTGACATTGTCGGTGAGGTTCCGCGCCGTGGGGATGTCTCCGGTCTCGATGGCGGTGGCGAGGTCGTCCAGTACCTGGAACGCATTGCCGATGCCGGGCACGCCGCCGTCGAAGTTGAACACCCTGTCGCCGGCGATGGCGATGGGTACGGTGCGACCGGAACCCAGCGGGGCCGTGAGCTGACCCGAATCGCCGTTGTAGACGACAACCCCGGCCACCTCCTGGAAGGGCTCGGTGCGGTCCTGATACCCGGAGAGCAGATAGCGATCGCCGGACATGGAGTTGGCGGCCTGAAGCATGGCGTCACGCGCCGAGCGGATCGAAGCGGCGGCGGTCTGACGCACGGCCTCCGTGGCCCCGATGGACTGCGTGGCCGAGGAGGCCAGTTCGGTGGCCTCCTGCAGCCAGCCGGCGATGCTTGCCAGGGCCACGTCGGTCTGCAGGCACAGGCGCACGCCCTGCTGCAGGGTGCGGACCCGGGCCTGCGCCGAGGCCGCGGTGGTCTTGGCCCGACTGATGATCTGGCTGCCCAGCGGGTCTTCCGAGGCGTACTGGATACGCTTGCCGCTGCTGAGTTTCACCGTGAGCCTGCCCAGATCGGTCTCGGACTGGTTCACGGTCTGCGTGATATGCCGGAAGAAGGCGTTGGTCCCGATTCGCATGACATACTCCAGCGGTCTGTGTCTGCTCCGTCGCGATGGCCGCGAGCCTGCCGTGCCGCCCGCTACCTGCCCAGAGCGAGGATGGTGTCCATCATCTCGATGGCGATCTGCACGATCCTGGAGGCGGCGTTGTACGCGGTCTGGGCCTCAGTGAGGTAGACCGCCTCCTCGTCCAGGGAGACGCCGGACAACTGCTGTCGCCGGTTCTCCAGCGTGTCGACCACCGTCTGCCGGGCGTCGGCTCTGGCTTCCGCCGAAGCCACCTGCACCCCGAGCGTCGCCACATAGTCGGAGTGCTCGGTCATCAGCGAGTAGGTGTGACCCGGGGCCGGCTCGGTGCGCAGGGCCTCGAGGGCCAGAGCGATCCCACCATTGCCGGGCTGTCCGGCGGCATCGGCCGCAGCAATCAGACTGGGGTCGGCCACGATGGGCGCGCTGAGCGCGAACGTCCCCGCCTCGTCTCCCGGCGTGTAGGTAAACAGGTTCAGTCCCGTGGTGGTCCCGTCCAGGGCATAGCCGGTGCTGTGCAGGCCGTTGATGGCGTCCGCCACATCGGAGACGAAGCCGTTGAGCGCACCCAGTGCCGGCTTGATGGCCCGGTCTCGCGCGTCCAAAGTGCCCTGCAGCTCGCCCCCCAACGCCTCGGGAGGGGTGTTGCCCTTGAACTGCACCGTCATCATCGGCGGTGACCCGCCGTCGGGCAGGGTGGTCAGACCCAGCGCCAGATCCCCCTGCACCAGGAGGTGCCCCCCGATGTAGACGTCGACGGTGCCGTCCGGCCGGGTGCTGCTGACGGCCCCGGCCAGTCTGGCCAGCTCAGTGACGGCGTTGGCCCTCTGCTCGGCGAGGTCCGGAGCCCTCTCCGGGCCCCCGCCGGCACCGACGCTGCGGTTTAGGGCCGCCACCTGCTCCGCCAGCGAGTTGACGTCGGCAACGAGCTGTGTGAGCTGCGCGTCGTTTTGCGACAGAGCGCTCAGGAGCTGTTCGCGGACCTGGCGTACCTCATCGCAGAGGGCCTCGCCCGCGGCGATCACCGCGTGGCGAGGGGTGTCGGCCGAAGGATCGGCCGCCAGATCGCTGAAGCTGTCGAAGAGCTTGTTGAGGGCATTGGTGAACCCCGTACCCGAGCTGGTGCCGACGATCGTCTCGATCTCCGCCAGGCTCCTGGCGAACGTCAGCTCCTGCCCCAACTGCCCTGTCTCGACGTCGATCTGTGCGTCGAGGAGCTTGTCCCCCAGGCGCTGGATGGCCGACAGCGACACGCCCTGGCCGATGGCTGAGTAGGTGGAGTTCTGTGCCCCGGCGATGGTGCTCAAGACCGCACGCCTCTTGGCATAGCCCACCGTGTTGACGTTGGCAACGTTGTTCGAGATGAGGTCGATCTCGGCCTGCCGGGCCAGGATCGCCGTCTTGGCGATCTGCAGCGTGGAGAGAGCCATGACTACTGACCTCCCGCGTCCAGCGTCTGACCGTTGCGATCATACGTCGCTGAGCCGTTCCCGATGAGAAGATTCCGGAAGGCCGCGGTGTGGCCGCGCATGTCGGACAGCAGCTCCATCGTCGCCACCAACTCGCCGCGGGTCCGAAGCTGAGCGTTGAGCAGGTCCGCACAGGCGCTCTCGAACTCCAGGTCGCCGGCGTCCTCGGCGCTTCTCGAGGCGCCCTTGGCGTCGCAGAGCTGCCGCCTTTGCACCGCACGCTGCTCGAGTTCTCTGGCCATCTGCAGGACGCCCTCGCAGGAGGCCTGGGCCTCCGCGTGTGAGTCCTCCGCGAACAACCTGCGCGCGGCACGCAGCATGACGCTGAGGCGGCCGTACTCGTCGGCCTCCGCCAGCAGCGAGTGCAGGGCGGTGAGAGACGTCGCCTTGTCGTGTGTGGGCAAGGTCTGCCGAACCTGAGCGGAGTTCATCATCAGCTATTGCTCCCCTCTTGGGAGATGGCCAGTAAGGAGTCACACAGTCCGGCGGTGTCGATCCTGTAGCTCCCGGCCTGCACCTGTTGTCGCAGGTGATCGACTCTCTCGGCGCGCTCCTGGGCCGTGGCCTGATAGACGCGGCGGGCCTCGAGGTGAAGCTGCGCCCCAACGGAGAGAATGGCGCTGCAACCCTCCACCGAGCGGCGGACGGTCTCCCCGTCCGCCGGGCGACCGCCGCCACGGTTCGTGACCTGCCTGGGCGAGTAGTCGGTGCTGTGCAAGATCGCTTTCATGAGTCGGTCCCCTCAGCCGCGCCGTCTTCGGGGGCGGCGGTGGCTCGGTTCTTCAGGCTGTCGCCCAGTTGCTGCTCGATGACCCTCGCCAGTCCGATGCCCCGGGATCTGGCAATGGACTGGGCCAGCGACTGGTCCTGCATGTTCCACATGATGTCTGATGCAACATCGGGGCCAAACAGGCTCTCACCCGGGATGCCGTTGCGTGCACCGGAGAGCAGTTGCTTGATGAAGATGGCCTCGAAGTCCTGTGCGGCCTTGCGCAGTGCCAGCGCCTTGGCGCCGGCCGCCTCCGTGGCGTTCCCGCCTTCCCCCGAGTTCGGCACGGGTCCCGATCCGATTCGCACGGGCATCCCTCCCAACTGGACGTAGTCTCGCGCCGTCTGGTCTATCCGTGCCCTACATCAGCACGAGCTCGGCCTGCAGGGCATTTGCGGTCTTCAGTGCCTGCAGGATGGCGATGAGGTCTCTGGGCTTGACGCCGAGTGCGTTGAGGGCGTCCACCAGGTCTCCGAGGCGGGTCTGGGCCGAGATCTCGATCAGCGACGCGGGCTGCTCGTCAACCGTGAGCTCGGTCCTGGGTGTGACCACGGTTCGCGCCCCCGACTGTGGCTGCTCGGGCCGTCCGCGATCGCGGTCGCCTCCCGGCCCCCCGGGCAACGGTCCGGCGGGCTTCTCCTGGGGACCGCGGGCGGTCGCGGCCGGGGCCTGCTCCGACTGCCCGTCCTGCGCCTCCGCGGCCTTTGGTGTGGGCTCGGTGCCTGTCTGTGGCGCCACCTGAGGGGCCGCCAACGGTGGCTCGCCGGTCCCCGCGTCGCCCAGCGTCACACCCGGGCGGACCAGGGCGGTGCCGCCGGTGAAGGGTGCCGGCTGCGACACGTCGTACTGCCGGCTCACGGTGATGGTCAGACTCCCATGGGCGATGGCCACGGGGAGGATCCGCACGTCGCCGCCGATGATCACGGTGCCGGTGCGCTCATTCACCACGATCCGGGCCGGGGTGTCGCCCTGCACCCTCAGGGCCTCGATGTCGGCGATGAAGGTGACGATGTCGCCCCGGCGACCCTCGGGCACCACTACATCCACGCTCTCCGCCGCCACGGCCCTGGCCGCGCTGGAGCCCAGGTGCGTGTTGATCGCGGTGGCGATGCGCATGGCCGTAGTGAAGTCCGGCTGTCTGAGGCTCAGGTTCACCTGATCCGGAGCCAGGGAAGGCGGAACCGACTTGATCACATCACCGGAGTTCACGGCAATGCCGGTTACCGGATGGCCCTTGTCGGTCTTCTGACCCCCGCCGGAGGCGGAGAAGCCACCGATGGACACGGCGCCCTGGGCCAGCACGTAGACATCGGCGTCATTGGCCTTCAGCGGCGTGGGGAGCAGGATGCCTCCGTAGATGCTGGTGGCATCTCCCATCGAGGCCACCGTCACGTCGATGCGGTCGCCCACTCGCGCACTGGAGGGCAAGGTGGCCGTGACCATGACGGCGGCCACGTTCTGGATCGTCAGGTCCGCCGTGTTCACCTTCAGGTCGAAGTTCTCGAGCATGTTGGCCATCGCCTGCTGGGTCACGATGGAGCGACGTGAATCTCCGGTGCCCTCGAGGCCGACCACCAGTCCGTAGCCCATGACCTTCTGCCCCGTCGACCCGACGACCGTGGCGATGTCCTTGATTCTGACCTGTCCCGACTGGGCGGCAAAGCCGGTGGTGCCCGCGAGGACCGTCAGAGCGAGAGCCGCGGCCCGGCACGTCGGTCGAAGACGTGGGGTGCGAGTTGATGGCATAGGTGGCCTCCGTTCGGCTGCTGTCTGCTACGTGCGTCTGCTGTCCCTGCGCCCGACGCGCCCCGGTCTCCGGGACGCTCCGTCGCCGGCGGGCAGGGGGGCGGGGCCTCGCGGGCGCCCTCCTAGAACAGGAAGTTCAGGATCTGGGTGATGATGCCCGCCTTGCGTCCCGGCTTCTGCGGGTCGGTACCCAGATAGTCGATCTGCACGTTGGCCAGGTTGTAGGAGTACACCGCGTTGTCCGGGGTGATGTCCCTGGGACGGACCTCGCCGCGGATCTTGATGGTCTCGTGGTCCTTGTTGACCACCACGGTGCGCTCGCCCTCGACCACGAAGTTGCCGGCATCGGTGATCTGGACGATGCGGACGGTCATGCGGGCGCTCATCTTGTTGTCTCGGCTCGAGGAGCCCTTGGCGCTGGAGTTGCTGCTGCCGGAGAAGCCGAGGGCCTTGATGAAGTCCAGATAGCCCGTTCCCGGCCCCACCGTGGTCTCGCTGCTCTTCTGGTGTCCCTCGCCGGCGTTCATGCTGGCGCTGGAAGTCTCGGCGATGATCAGGTGGAGGGTATCGCCTATGCCCTGGGCACGGCGGTCGCCGTACATGCGAACGAAGAGCCCGCCGTCGGCACAGGCGGCCGAGGCCAGGACCGTCGCGGCCAGCACCACGCCGACGGCCGCGATGGTTGCGGGTGGGAAAGCTCTACGGGTTGAGCGAGGATTGCTGGAATAGCTCATCGGATCACCTCGGCTGTACTGGCACTGGTGAGCAGCGCGGCCACGAGGGCGCGTGTCTCGGCGACTCTGAACTTACCGATCTGGCCGACGGCGCAGGGCATCATCAACTCTCCGAGCGCCTCGACGCTGAGCCCCCCGGTGCTCAGGACCAGCCTGCAGATGGTGCCGCGGCGTACCTGCACGGGGGCCGCGGGTGGCGGCAGGAGCTCGTCCGCGGTCGCGGGCGTCGGGGCCGCGTCTGCGGTCTGCCGGGCGGGCTCGGACGGTTCTGCCGCCGCGACACTTGCCACAGGCGGCGGAGCCTGACGACTGACACTGACTCTCTCGGCGCCGCGGAAGGCGACGCCCTTGAGGTCGACCCCGGCTTTGCGCAGCCTGAGGCGTACGTAACCCGCGGCGAACTCGCGGCTGCCACCGGGCAGCGGGGCGGGCCCGATCTCGACGGTGGCCAGCTCTCCGGCGGCCGCGGGCGGCTCGATCACGGCGATGTCCGCCAGTAGCACCGCACCCGCCGAGACCGTGGCCGCCGGGCGTAGCTCCACGGAGTCGACGGGTGGCACGGCCCAGGCCATTGCGGTCAGCCAGATCATCGTCACCACGAGAGGGCGTGTCATTCCTATCACTCCGCAGAAGCTGGGCTGCGGGGCGCCATCGAGGTGGCGCCCCGGATGATTGGCTCGTGCGCGGCCGCTACCGCTGGACGTTGTTGGCGGTCTCCAGCATGCGGTCCGCCACCTTGATCGCCTGGGAGCTGGCCTCGTAGGCGCGCTGGGCCACGATCATGTTCACCATCTCCTCCACCACCTGGACGTTGGACAGCTCCAGGACGCCCTGACTGATGGTGCCGAGCCCGTCGAGGCCGGGGGCGGAGCTGGTCGGAGTGCCGGAGGCCGCCGTGTTGAGGTACAGGTTGTGCCCGATGTTGGCCAGACCCGCCGGGTTCGGCACCAGGGCCAGCTCGATGGTGCCCACCGTCTGCGGATCGGTGTTTCCGGGGATGACGACGGCCACCGTGCCGTCGTACATCACGGAGATGTTCGTCGCATCTGCGGGGATGGCGATGGGGGGCTCCAGCGGGTAGCCGTCGGAGGTCACGACGTTCCCATCGCTGTCCATCTTGAAGGCTCCGGCGCGGGTGTAGGCCGTCTGGCCGGAGGGCAGGGTGACCTGGAAGAAACCGTTGCCCTCGATGACCAGGTCCAGGTCGTTGCCGGTCTGTTCGTAGGTGCCCTGCGCGAAGTTCTTGGACGTGGCGGCGGCGCGGGTACCGAGACCCACCTGGATCCCCGTGGGAAGCTGGACGCTTTCGGTCGCCGGGCTTCCCGGCATCCGCAGGGTCTGGTACATCAGGTCCTGGAAGTCTACTCGCATCCTCTTGAAGCCAACGGTATTGGCGTTGGCGAGGTTGTTGGCGATGGTATCGACATTGAGCTGCTGGGCGATCATGCCGGTGGCTGCCGACCACAGGGAGCGCATCATTTGCATTCACCTCAGGGTTGTTGCCGGTTCCGGGTACATTGCCGCGGTCTGGCGAGGCTGCGTGTGTTCCCGTTGTCTTCGGCCGTTTGGTCTGTCTGCGGCTTGTGGCTGGCTCCCGCGGGCTACTCGGTGGTCGCCCGGATGAGCTGGGAAAGGCTGTTGTCGATCTGGCCCACCGCCTTGGCATTGGCCTCGTAGATGCGGTAGCCGCTGGTCATGGCGGTCATCTCCGTTACGGCGTTGACATTGGAGGTTTCCAGCCCGCCCTGTATCAGTGCGTAGTTGGCCACGGGGACCGGGGCGACGCTGCCTGCGACCGCACTGCCGGCCTCCGGAGTGAGGCTGGTCATGGCGGGGTAGTCCACCACCAGGAAGCTGTCCACGCGGGTGCCGTCGCTGAAGATGCTGCCGTCCTGGCCGATCTCGATGCGGCCGCCGTTGAGCACGATCTGGCCGTTTTCGCCCATCACCGGGAAGCCCTGAGTGTTGACCAAGACCTTGTCGGCGTTCAGCGAGAAGTGCCCGTCCCGGGTGTACCGGGGGCCGTTGGGTGTGTTGAGCACGAAGTACCCGGGGGTCTGCAGGGCCACGTCCAGCGGGGCGTTGGTGGACTTGACGCCGCCCATGCTCTGATCGATCTCCCCGGTGATCCTCGGCTCGGAGTTGACGTCATCGGCGGCGATGACCCTGGCCAGGCACCGCTTGAACCCGGTGGTATCCACATTGGCCAGGTTGTGTGCGCGCACGTCCTGCCTGACCATCTCGGCCAGCATCGCTCCGGCGGCTGTGTAGATGCCTTTGATCATGGGCTGACCCCTGTTGGGTGAGAAGCGGTGTGCCCGCGACCGTCTGCGTCGCGGTGGTGCCGGTCCGGCGGTAGTCAGGTACGGTCCGCGTCTGTAGCGTGCATCTGGCGCCGAATCTGCCCGACTGCGTCGGCCAGCTCCTGATGGATGCGCCATTCCGGCTCACCCAGCACGGTGGCGGTCTCCGCGACGCTGAGACCCTCCTGTAGGGTGAGGGCCAGGACCCGCAGCCGCAGGGTGTCCAGCCTGCCGAGAGCCTTGATGACCTCGGCGCGCTCCTCGGGGCTGCCGGCGCGCCTGGGCACTGATGCCGGGACTGTCGGGAGATCCTCTGGGCCTCCGGCGATGCATTCCATGATGATGGTCTCGGCCTTTCTGTGGAACTCGTCGCTGCCCCACCGCTCATGGCAGGCCCTCTCCGCGATCCTGAGCATGACCTGCCCGGCGAAAGCGCCCGGATCGACGTCGTCGGGTAGCTGCTTTCCGGAGCGAGCCATGGCGCCTACCACGGCGGGTGCGCATTTGCCGATCGCCACGGACATGTCGCTGACCCACTTGCCGTCACGTGCTTGACTCACTGGAGCGTCTCCATCGCGGCTGGCGTGACCCGTACCGACGACCCGTGTACGAAGTTCTGCAATACCTGTGCCAGCGGAACTGGTGGTGTGTGCTGTGGTGTGTGCGTCCCGCGACAGCGGGCGGGCCTCTTCGGCCGCTACTCATGAAGCAATCCCGGTGCCGTGGGCCGGGCGAAGCGGCCGGCGGTGGTAAACGTTTGCACTTCTGGCCCCGGTATGCCATCTGCTCGCTGCCCCCCGGGGCGGCCATCCCGCGGCGCTCTCGGTCCCGGCGTGTCCGCTGCAGAACGCGGTGCAGGCACCCCGAAGGGTGCCTGCCTTTGACTGTCTCTTGCTGCGGACGAGAAGGGCGCTAGGGGTGCTGCCGAGAAGCCGGGCCTGCCGTGGATATCTCATCCTGAGCGTCCATCTCGCAGTATCCCAGGGGATGCTTCGAGCTGCTCCCTTCCGGAGCGGACGCTCTGGAAATGACATTCCCGGCGAAGGCGGGCCTTTGGGCCGGGCCTCTATGCCGCGGCGGTGGCTGCGTCCACGGCGATGCGGCCGAGTACCTGGACGTTGATCCCGTTGGGGACCTCGGAGTGCGAGATCACGGGAATGGTCGGAAAGTCGCGGGCCGTGAGCTGCCTGACGAGTCTCCGGGCCTGCGGGGAGCACAGGAGCGCCGGCTGTATGCCCTGCTGCATGATATCCTCGGCCGCGTCGCGCACCTGGGTCAGCACCCGCATGGCCATCCCGACCTCCAGGCCGCACACCGGGCCCTGGGTGGTCTGTACCGCCGTCTCCATGCAGCGATGCTCGATCTCCGGCTGAATGGTGATGACCTTCAGGCTCCCATCCTCGGCGACGTACTGGTTGCAGATCACCCGCGACAGAGCGAGGCGACAGACCTCCACCGCATCATCGAGATTGCCGGTGGCGCGGAGGCCGTCGGCCATGGCCTCGAGGATGGTGGCGAAATCGCGCACCGGCACCCGCTCGTCCAGCAGGGCGCGCAGTACCTGCTGGACTTGCCCCACCGAGGCCAGGTCGGGAACCACGTCGTTGACCGCCGCCGGCTCGCGCTCTCGCAGAGCGTCGATCATGTCCTGAACGTCCTGGCGGCTGAGCACGTCGGAAGCGCGCTGCTTGATGGTTTCGCTGAGGTGAGTGGCCAAGACGGTGGAGGCATCGACCACGGTGTAGCCGCGGGCCTCGGCCAGAGCGGCGTCCTGGGTCCGGATCCACTTGGCGGGGAGCCCGAAGGCCGGTTCGGTGGTGTCCTCGCCCGGGATCGAGGGCGGCTCGGGCTTGGAGCTCAATGCCAGTAGCATCGGTGGGCGCAGCTTGCCCCGGGCCACCTCGGCGTCCTTGACGCTGATGACGTATTCGTGCGGCCCCAGCGAGACGTCATCGCGCACGCGGACCGACGGGATGACGAGCCCCAGCTCCTGGGCGATCTGTTTGCGGACCCCGGAGATGCGGTCGAGCAGATCGCCGCTGTCCGGGTCGGTCAGGGCCAGTAGGCCGTAGCCGATGCGGATGCAGATGCGGTCCACCTGAAGCAGGTCCTCCACACTGTCCTTGGCTTCCGGAGCGGCGGCGCGCTCGAGGTCGGATTCCTCGTCGGGCGGCAGTTCCTTCGCGGGGCGTCGGGACAGATAGTACGCCAGCGAGGCGATGGCCGCCCCGACGGCGACGAACACCGGCGTGGGCAGACCGGGGACGACACTGAAGGCGATGAGCATCAGCCCGACGATGGCCACCGCTCGCGGCTGTGTGGTGATCTGGCCGCTCACCTCGGCGCCGAGATTGTCCTCGGAAGCCGCCCGGGTGACCACAAGACCGGTGGCCGTGGAGATCAGCAGGGCCGGGATCTGGCTGATGAGGCCGTCACCAACCGTGAGCAGAGCGAACCGCTGGAAGGCCTCGCCCGCGGGCATGCCCAGCCTGGTGGCGCCGATTATCATCCCGCCGATGATGTTGACCAGCAGGATGATGATGCCGGCGATGGCGTCACCGCGGACGAACTTGCTGGCACCGTCCATCGCCCCGTAGAAGTCGGCCTCCCGCTCGATATCGCGTCTTCTGGCCTTCGCCTCCGCCTCTCCGATGAGGCCGGCGTTGAGGTCGGCGTCGATGCTCATCTGCTTGCCGGGCATCTCGTCGAGGGTGAAGCGGGCCGCGACCTCCGCCACGCGGCCGGAACCGTTGGTAATGACCACGAACTGGATCACGACCAGGATGACGAAGAGGATCAGGCCGACCACTACGTCGCCACCCACCACGAACTGCCCGAAGGCCTCGATGACCTTCCCCGCCGATCCCTGCAGGAGGATCAAACGCGTCGAGGACACGTTCAGTGCCAGGCGGAATAGCGTGGCCACCAGCAGCATGGAGGGGAAGACCGAGAAGTCCAGGGGACGCTTGACGTACATGGACACCAGCAAGATGCACAGCGCCGTGCCGAGGTTGAGCGTCAGCAACACGTCCAGCAACACGGCCGGCAGCGGGATGACCATCATGCCTACAAGGCCGATGATGCCCACCGCCATTACGACGTCGCTCTGCTTGCCGATGCGTTCGAGCAGGTTGTCTGGCATGGCGGCCACATTCTCCGATGGAGTCTATCTGGGTACTCAGAGCCCGAACCGTCCGGGCTCCCTGCGGGACCCTATGCAGGCCCCGGGCCTGTGGTCTGGCGACGCCTGGTCAGCTCCAGGTGGCGCTGTCTTCTCTCCAGGGCCTGACGACGGACGAAGGCCAGAATCTCGGCCACCGCCTGGTACAGCGCTATCGGCACGTAGTCGCCAACGCCGGTGGCCTTGTACAGCGCCCGGGCCACGGACACGTTGCGAACCTCGGGGATGCCGTGCTTGCGGGTGACCGCCAGGATGCGCTGGGCCACGTTGTTCTGGCCCTTGGCCACTACCTTGGGGGCCACCATGCCCTGGCGGTACATGAGCGCCACCGCGAAGTGGGTGGGGTTGGTCACCACGACCGAAGCGTCCTTGGTCTCGCGGGACATGCTCTGCTGCAGCATGTTGCGTCGGGTGGCCTTGCGGCGGGCCCGCATGTACGGGTCGCCCTCCTGCTGCTTCATCTCATCGATGATCTCCTGGCGCGACATGCGCAGCCCGCGCTCGAACTCCCACCACTGATAGCCGTAGTCCATGGCCCCGACGATCACGAGAATCACGGCGACGCGGATGACCATGTCGAACATCAGGTCCAGCGACAGGTTCACGGCGCCCAGCGGCGCGCTGTCGGTGAGGCTGACGAAGTCGGTGTGGCGCCCCCACATCACCCACAGCGCCATGCCCATGATGATGACGACCTTCAGCGAGCTCTTGGTCGCCTCCACCATGCCGCGGATGGAGAAGATGCGTTTGAACCCGTTGACGGGGCTGAGCTTCTCCAGCTTCGGCTGCAGCGGCTTGAAGGAGAACATGAACCGGGTCTGGAGCAGACTGACGGTCAGGCCGATGAAACCCCCGATGCCGATCACGGGCAGCAGCGTCTGCATCCCCACGGCCAGCCACTGACTGCCGATGTGGGCGAACGTGGTCGGAGCCAGGTCGTCTGTGCCGCCCTGGCAGATGGTCCAGCTCCCTACCTGCACGAGCTGGTTCCAATTGGAGTGCCACATCGCCCTGGCCGTCAAGGCCGAAGCCAGGATGGCGAGCCCGGCGGTGAGGTCGCGGCTGGTGGCCGCCTGTCCCTCTTCCCGGGCCTTCTCCCGCTTGCGCGGCGTGGCTTGCTCGGTCTTTGAGCCCTTGTCCTCAGCCATGGCTGACCTTCATCGGCGGGATTGGCGCCTGCCGTGCGCCCGCTGTGTCGCTTGTCGCCGTCCTGGGCCCTCGCTCAGCCCCCCAGCAAGAGCGAGACCACTCGACGGATGTCCTGCATCATGACGGTGAACGCTCCCCCCAGCAGGGGCGCGCTCAGGCCCAGCACGATCATGCCCGCCCACAGCTTGCCGGGAATGCCCACCAAGAACACGTTCATCTGCGGCACATGGCGGCCGACGATGGCCAGGGCGATGTCCGACAGGAGGAGGGCGCAGATCCCCACGGCCCCCACGCGGATCCCGATGTCCAGCGAGCTGGCGGCCGCACCCACGAGCAGGTCGGTCGTGCCGGCTCCCATCACCAGGCCTCCGGGTGGGATGCGGTCGAAACTCCTGGCCACCGCCGCCAGCACCCAGTGATGCCCGTCGGTGACGAAGAAGAAGGTGAGGGCCGTCAGATAGTAGACCTGGCCCAGAAGTGAGCTGGACTGGTTGGAGATGGGGTCGAACAGCGAACCCGCCCGCAGCCCGAGCTGGAGGTCCAGAAGCTCGCCGGCCCAGCGCACGGCCTCGAAGAACACGTACACCGCCCACCCGACGATCATGCCGAGCGCCAGCTCCCCCGCCAGGGTGAGCACGAGCTGCTCCGGCGTGCCTGAGAACGGGTCCGTGGGCTTGGCGGTACCGGCGACGAGGAAGGCTACCCCCATTGCCAGCGCGACTCTCATGTAGGAGGGGACCTGGTTTGACGAGAACCCCGGCATGAAGGCCACGACCCCCATGGTCCGTGCCGCGGGGATCACGTAGGGAGACGCCTGCTCGATCAGGCCCATCGCGAGAGATGCCATTGCCGGCGCCCTTCGGTTACTGATTGGACCGGTGCATCGGGGGTAGGTACCGGTAGGAGAGGTGGCGGGCCCGGAAGCCCTCGTGACCGGGCCCCACGCGAACCATGTCGTTCCGCCGCGACATCGGAGCCGTGCCGGACCGCTGCCTCAGTGTGCGAACCGGGCGAGGTCGGAAAAGAGCCCAGATGTGAAGTCCACCATCGTGTGGATCATCCAGGGGCCCAAGAAGGCCACCACGGCGCCAACGGCGATGATCTTGGGCACGAAGGTCAAGGTCATCTCCTGCACCTGCGTGGCGGCCTGCACCACGCTGATGGCAACGCCGACCACCAGCGTCGTGACCAGGATGGGGCCGCACACCTTCAAGCCTACCAACAGCATCTGGCTCACCAGGTGCAGTACCGTTGTGTCGGTCATGTCACTCTCCCTGGGCTGCACTCGCGTTTGGCGGACAAGACGGCCCGCCCCGGCGACATCGCCCGGAGCACGGGCGGTGCGGGGCATTGCCATCCTTGCAGTCAGCAATTTCCGTGCCACAGTCGTAGGGCGCAAGTGGGGGAGGGGCGGGGGCGGAAGGCCTCCACCCCGAACCTACCGGGTCGGGGTGGAGGAGCGTCAGGTGAAGCTCAGCACCAGGGACTTGGAGATCAGGTGCCAGCCGTCGATCATCACGAACAGCAGGATCTTGAGGGGCAACGAGATCGTGGTCGGCGGCAACATCAGCATCCCCATGGACATCAGGGCGCCCGCCACCACAAGGTCCAGGACGATGAAGGGGATGTAGATCACGAAACCCAACTGAAACGCGGATTTGAGCTCGCTGATGGCGAAGCCGGGCAGGAGAATCTGCAGGGGGATGTCCTCGGGACTGCTGGGCCGCGGCATCTTGGCCAGTTGGAGGAACAAGAGCAGGTCGCGTTCCCTGGTCTGTTTGACCATGAACCTGCGCAACGGCTCGGAACCGTCGCGCAGAGCGGTCTGGTAGTTGATGGTGCCGGCGAAGTAGGGCTGAACGGCCTCCTGGTTGATCTCCGTCCAGACCGGCCGCATGACGAACAGGGTCAGGAACAGCGCCAGGCCCACCAGCACCGTATTGGGAGGCGTCTGCTGCGTGCCCAGAGCGCTGCGCAGGAAGCCCAGGACGATGATGATGCGGAGAAAGGCGGTCATCGTGACAAGGGCCGCCGGGATCAAGGACATGACGGCCAGGCTGAACAGGATTCTCAGAGAGAGCGCCATCTCCTGTGGCGCCTCTTCCCTGAACCAGTCGCCCGGCGGCGTGGGCCCCGTCGGCGGTGTGGGCGGCGTCGGAGGGGTGGGGCCGGGTATCTGAGCGTGGGCGGCCACCGCCACCAAGCCCAGGATGGCCGCCAGCAGTGCTATCCACAGCAGCCTGCGCGCCGCGCTTCGGGCGCCCGTGGCCTGCGTGTCCGCCTCGCTACGGGCGGCACCGCGACCACAGGAGGCGGGTGCTTTGCCCGAGCAGCATCCTTGCCGCACGGTAGGTATACTCATGACCGCATGCCCCTTAGGAAGCGCGCTCGGTGAGGGCGCGGATGAGGGCGTCCCGTCGCTGGGTCCACTCGCTGTCTTGCTGCAAAATGGGTGCCGTGCGTGGCTCGGTCTTGTCCCGGGATGCCGCAGGTGCGATGGCCGGCGGCGCCGAGGGCTGGACGGACGCCGCGGCATGCGGCACCGGTTCGCGGACCGGGGCGGAGCCGTGGGTCTGCCGCAGGTCCAGGATCAGGGAGACGTCCCCGGTACCGTGGGTGGCCAGCAGCACGGGGCAGCGATCGACCTCGACAAGATGCAGCGTGGCCCCGCCGCGCAAGGCCAGATCGGCGCACTGTCGGATGCGGCCACCCTCGGTGGCGCCCACACCCGCCGACCGGCCCAGCCGAAATCCGGATTTCTGGAGCTGCTTGACGCCCAGAGAGGCGCCGTACACCAGGAGCACCAGGAGCGCCAGCTTGGCGCCGATATCCAGGACGGAGACCGCCAGCGGCCCCTCCGCCTTCCCGCTCCCGGCCGTCGCATGGGCGGAGACCTCGCCCGTCGTCGCCGGTTCGAGCTCCGTGAGGGCGATCTCGTCCGCCAACTGGTCCGCGTCCATGCCCTGCGCCGTAGCCGGGACAGCCGCGCCGGCCAGGCACATGCCGACGATCACCGCCGCGTACCACTTGGGTGGCACCTTGTGCTTGCTCACCTTGCATCAGCCTCCGTAATCCATCGCGCGTCGTGGCGACCGGGACGCTCAGCCCCGGCTCGCGCTCTTCCCGATGATCTCGGTGATGCGCAGGCCCAGGGAGTCATTGACCACCACGACCTCCCCGCGTGCCACCAGTCGCTCATTGATGTGCATGTCCAGGGGCTCTCCCGGGAGCCTGTTGAGCTCGATGATCGAGCCCGGCTGGAGGGCGAGCGCCTCACCCAACTGCATCATGGTTCTTCCCAGCTCGACGGTGACGTCCAGGGGCAGATCGAGCATGAGCTCGAGCCCGGCGCCGTCGGCGTGGGGGGCGTCGTCCTGCCACTGCGACCGGCCGGCGGGGGCACCTCCGGCGCCGGCCATCGGCTCGGCAACGTCCATGAAGTCCTCCTCGTCGCCCTCGTCGGCTTCCAGGAGCTCCTCCACTTCCTCCACATCCATCTCAATGTCGTCTTCGTACTCCTCGTCCATCTCCGGACTGGTCTCGGCGGCATCGAGCAACGCACTCGCCTCCTGCCTACTGCATCGTGATCGAAGTGAATAGCACCTTGTGGACCTTGCACTGCTCGAGGCTGGCGTCGAGTGCGTCCTGTAGCTGCTGGCTCAGGTCCGTGAACCGGTCGCCCTGGCGGAGCTCGGAGAAGCTCTGGACCGACAACACCCGCACGATCACATCCCGGGCGATGGCGTCGTCGCCTTCCGGCAGCTTGGCGCCTGCCTCCTCCTTGCCGCCGCCGTGCCCGCCCTCCTTCTTCTTGCCCTTCGGCTCGGGCGGCAGCTCGACGCCCAGGGTGACCTCGATGCGCAGGTACCTCAGCTCGCCCTCGGAGACGATGTTGACCAAGAAGGCGCCCAGGTCCGCGTAGGCCAGGTTGCCGTCGTGCTCGCTCTCTTTGGCCGGGCTCTTGCCCTTCTCATCATCCTTGGCCTTCTCGTCGCCCTTCTTGGCGTCCGCGTGCTTGGCCGCCTTGCTGCGGCCGAAGACGATGTAGCTCACGCCGGCACCAATGACCAGGGCTCCGACCACGGCGACGATCAGGAGGATTCCTCCGCGACGTGTTGCTTCCGAGTATCTGCGGCGCTTCATTGGTGACTGGCACCAGCCTTTCCGTGGGGCATGAGCCGGACATCGAGATTGGGGACAACGTTCACCGGACCGGGCCTAACGTCCGGGTCGACGGCTCCACCGCCGGCCGCCGTCGCCGAGCCTCGGTGGGGTGTGTCGCCACGGGTGAGGACGATGTCGATGCGACGGTTCTTGATCCGGTGTGCCTCGGAGTTGTTGGGCACCACCGGGAGTGTATCCGAGTAGCCCATGGCACTGAGCCTGTTGGGCGAGAAGTCGCAGTTGCCGATCATGTGCAGCACGACGCTGATGGCCCGGGCCGATGACAGTTCCCAGTTGTTGGCGTACTTGCCGCTGCGGACGGGCAGGTCGCAGGTGTGGCCCTCGATGCGGACCTGGTGCGGCAGGGGGGCCACGACCTTGGCGACGGCCTCGATCGTGCGCCTGGCTTTCGGGGTCAATTGGTCCGACCCCCGTGCGAACATCACGTCATCCGACCGCACCCGGATGATGACGGCACCGTTGTCGGTGCTGAAGTCAAGGTCCTTGAAGTCGTCCTTCTGCAGCGTCTTCTGCAGCGTGCCGGAGATCGTGGCCATCAGCGACACGGCGCTGGTGGGCATTACGGTCGGCATGGCCTTGGGATGGGTCGGGAATCCGGTGGAGAAGATGGGTGTCGCCTCTCCTCCGAAGCCCGTTCTGACCGACACCGCGAGAGCCTCGAACTTTCCCATGTTCACGGTGGACATGGCGTACATCATGATGAAGAAGGCCATCAGGAGCGTGATCATGTCGGCGTAGGTGACCAGCCATCGCTCCTCATTCTCGTGCTCTTCCTCATGCCGCTTCTTCCCCGAACTCACCGGCGCCGCCACCTCCTCCGGCCCCTTCGCCGCTGGGTGTGATCTCACCGGCCTGGTCGCGGATGTTGGCCGGTAGGAAGGCCTTGAGGCGCTCGGCCAGGACGATCGGGCTGTCTCCGGCCTGGAGGGCCTCCACGCCGACGGCAATGATCTCGGCCACGAAGAGCTCCTCCTTGCTGCGTGCTCTGAGCTTGTTGGCCATTGGGGTGAACACCAGGTTGGCCCCGCCCACGCCGTAGAGTGTCGCCATGAAGGCGCCGGCGATGGCCGGGCCCATCGAGCTGGGATCGTCGAGGCTGGCCATCATGTGCACCAGACCCATGACGGTTCCCGTGACCCCCAGGGTGGGGAGCAGGCCTCCCAGGGCGGAGAAGACCTTGGCCGCCCGCACGTGCCGCTCGCCCATGGCGTACATGTCCGCCTCCAGGATGTGCTTGGTCACGTCGGGGTCGGTACCGTCCACCATGAGCTGGATGCCCCGCCGGATGAAGGGCTCCTTGATGTCCAGGAGCTGGTCCTCCAGCGCCAGCACCCCCTCCTTGCGGGCGATACGGGCAAGACCGGTGAGTACCCCCACGCAGTACACGGGGTCGGCCTTGCGGGCGAAGAGCACATGCTTGAGCATGATGGGCATCCGCAGGATATCCTCCAGCGGGGAGGCCACCATGACGGCCCCGAAGCTACCCCCGAACACGATCACGGCCGCGGGGATGTTGATGAAGGACAGCAGGTCGCCGCCCTCCATAACGCAGCCGAGGGCCAGGGAACCGAAGGCACATGCCAGGCCGAGTATGGTTGCGAGGTCCACGGAAACTCTCCTACCTGATCAGGCGCGCAATCTGCCCGAGTGGTGCGGCGCTCTCGCCGCTGCGGATAGTGCGAAGGTAATCGACGGCCAGCTCCTGGACCTTCTCGGCGTCCTCGCGGACCACGTACTGCGTGCCGGTGGTCAGCCGGATGACGGTATCCGGAGTGGACTCAATGCGCTCGATGAGCAGCGCATTGATAACGAGCTTGGAGCCATTGAGACGACTGAGTTTGATCATGTCTGCTCCCATCTACTGCAATTGGCGTGCCACCGTCGGTCCGCCATGCCTGCGGTTGCCGCTTTGTCCCGCGCAGCAGGCACGGCTCCCGGAAGGTGCTGCACCGGGGGCGTCTGCAGTCGACACAGAACCGATCTCGTGCTCCTGCGCGGGTCGATGGTGACGGTGTGGGACACGGCGCCGATCCCTGTACGGTGACCGACGGCGATCGGCGCCATGTCCGGAGTACGTCATGGTTCAGGGGCGCGGCCCTAAGCGGGCGTGGTGCCGGCAAGCTCTAGCGTCCGAGCTGGAGGGCTTCGTCGAGAAGGCTGTTGGCGGTGTTGATGACCTTGGCATTGGCCTGGTAGGCCCGCTGGGTGACCAGCATGTCCAGGAAGGCGGCGGTCATGTCGGTGTTGGACCCCTCCAGGGATTGGGACACGATGCCACCGCGGCCGCCGGTGTCGGCGGTACCGACCAGCGGCAGACCGGAGGACACGCTGGAGGTGTACAGATTGGTGGACAGGCGCTGCAGACCGGCCTCATTGCTGAAGGTCGCCAGCGCGACCTGGCCCAGCGCCATGGTCTGCCCGTCGGAGTAGGTGCCGATGAGCAGCCCGCCGTCCCCGATGGTGATGCCGTTGAGTGTGGCGGCCGAGAAGCCGTCCTGGGACCCCACGCAGGCCGTGCTGCCGGCGTTGAGCTGGGTCAGTCTCTCCAGCGGGAGGTTGAGCGTGATGGCCGCGGAGCCGTTGGTGGGAGTGATGCTCAGATCGATGTCCAGGTTCGGCCGGTTGGTGTCCGGGCCGGCCATGGAGGTGGCGGCACCCACCGTCTGCACCGCGCCGTTGGCGTCGAAGGTGACGCGACCGTAGGTGGTGGCGCCCTCACAGGAGGCGGTCATGAGCCACTCGTTCGTGTCGGTCTTGGTAAAGGACAATGCGACGTCGTGGGTCTCGCCGAGGCTGTCGTAGATCGTGACCGACGATGTCACGGTGCTGGCCGGGTCGGCGGCCACCGGGGTCCACGGGTCGAAGGCCGTGTCGGCGGCGGTGGTTGAGTCCAGATTTCCCGTGAGTGCGGCGGTCGTGGTCGCCCGTGGGGCCCGCATGGAGTTCAGGGGGAAACTGATGTCGCCGACGGGGCCTGAGGCGTCAACACCGCCGGCGGCGTCGGCCGTCCATCCCTGTACCCTGAGGCCCGTGGAAGCCATGACCAGGGTGTTGGAGCTGTCGAGCTGGAAGCAGCCATCGCGCGTGTAGGCCATCCCGCCCTCGGCGGTCTTGACACAGAACATGCCCGCCCCATCGATGGCGGCGTCCAGCGCCGCTCCGGTGGTCTCCAGCGTGCCCTGTGACATCAGCGTCGAGATCGCCCCGACCGCTACGCCGCTACCGATCTGCATCGGCGAGGTGCCGCCCAGGTTCCCACTGGCGGCGCGCCCCGTCTGGAGCGTGTCATAGTAGGTGTCCTGGAAGGCAACGCGCGAGGCCTTGAACCCGGTGGTGCTGACATTTGCGAGGTTGTTTGCTGTGACGTCCATCTTCTGTTGGTTGGCTGCGATTGCGGATAGGCCTGCAGATAGTGCTCGGTTCACGAACTGCCTCCTGTGGTGTCGTAGGCGGCGATGTCTATACGGGAAGAGCCCCGATATCTGCCGCGGGCAGCATCAGGGCAGCGGTCATCCCCCCGGTCTCCGCGAGTCTCGCCGAGACGCTTCCGCCGGATGATCTCGCTACTCCATCTGCAATTGTCAGGCCCAAACCGGGATGCCCCGCCTCCTCGGTGGTGTAAAAGGGCTCCTTTGCCCGGCGGCAGTGGTCCTCCGGCAGACCCGTGCCACTGTCCGTGAACTGCATTACCGAGTGCCGCCGGTCCACCCAGGTGCGCACCATGACGCTGCCGCCGGGGCCCGCGGCCCGCACGGCATTGAACAGCAGGGCGACGGTCGCCCTGCGCAGTTCGGAGGGGACGCACTCAACCATGGCGCGTTCGGCCTCGAGGGTGATGTGTGGAGCGTCCGCGCCGTACGTCGCGGCCAATGCCGCCTCCACCGAGGTCACCACCTCCGCGGCGACAGCGGCCATATCCACAGGTACCAGCGGGTCGGCGGAGAGCCGGGTGAGACGTTCCCTCATGGCGTCCACCATGGCCACACCCTCCACCGCGCGACGCCGTACGACATCGAAGATCGGGACGTTGGCCGCGTCCGTCGAGGCGCGCTGGAGCTCGATGGCACCGATGATACCCGACATGATGTTGCGCACATCGTGGGCCAGGGCGCGGGCCACATAGTCCACCAGCTCCACGGCGTCCACCGCTCCCATGTGCCGCGGGACACGATCCGCCGCAGACTCGGAGGGAGAGCGCATCGCCGCGGCGATGGAGGGGGCCAGCAACTGCAGCACGTCGGCGACCTCCGGGGTGACCGGCTCGGCGAACCCGAGCACCACGGCACCACGGTCGCCGGAGGCATAGAGGTAGGAGACCTTGACACACCGCGTCAGCCCCAGGGCCGAGATGGCCTCGTGGCCGGCGTCCGCATGCGTCCATTCCGAATGAATGGTGACCACGGGTGGACCGCCCTCCGTCGGCATCTCGCGCTCGTCGGCGGGCCCCGCCTCACCCAGCAGACGCCAGGTGTCGTCGTCCTGAGGCGTGACGACAGTCACAATGGTGGGCCGGCCGTCACGGCCGGTGTGCTCCAGCCAGCAGAACCGGATCGGCAGCAGTCGAGACAGCTCTCCGGCCAGGCCCATGAGGGCACCGGCTCGGCTGTCGGAGCCCGCGGCTCTGCGGATGATGCGCTCCTGGACGCCCAGTAGGGCGGTGGCGGCCTGGAGCGAGGGGACGGCAGCGCAAGGTTGCGTGACGTCGATGCGCATTAGCTCACCTGGTGCCTGGCGCGGGGCACGGCTCGGGGTCCAGGGGCCGGAGGGAGAACCCGGACAGCGCGGGCCGCAGGGCCCGCGTGTGTGGGGTATGGTCCGGTACCGGTGGCGTGCGGGCGGCGAGCCCACTCTCTCCAGGCCGGTCGCTGCGCCGCCTCCCGCCCGGCCGCCGGCCGGGTTGACTCCGCCCTATGAAGTCCCCACCGCGACGATGTCACCCAGGGCCAGAACCACGTCGCCGACGCAGACTTCCCAGCCGTCGGTGCCCTGCCGGACCTGTGTCGCGATTCCCGAGGTCGTTCCTCCCGCGCCGTCGGAATAGTGGATGGTCTTGCCCAGCAGGGAGGACATGTTGGCGACATTCATGCCCCCATCGGCCATCCTCACGAAGTTGTTGTTCAGCTCGTTGAGCTCGGTCACCGTCGTGAGCTGCGAAAGCTGCGTCAGCATGGCTTCGCTGGTCATCGGCTCGAGGGGGTCCTGGTACTGCAACTGAGCGATGAGAAGCTGAAGGAAGCCACTGGTGTCGAGATTCAGCGCCTTCGCCGAGGTGCTACCGTTCGTTGTGGTGCTACTGGCGGCGGCCGCTGCGCTCACCGTGTCTCCGACCATCATGATGCTGGGCTCCTTCTAGATGACCTTTCGCTGTCGTCTTGTCAAGCACGCTGTCTGACTTGCGGCGTGAATCCCGCAGGGGGAGGCTGGACTTACACCAGCACATCCAGCCTACCGTCCACCGCCCGCGGCCCACGGCTTGCGGTGGCGACGGTGGCGCTACCGGGTCGCGTCCGCCCCGCCCTGTCGGCCGGGGTGTCAAGCGGCACCTGCGCACGGTCGGGCTGTCCCTGCGCCTGCTCCGCCCAGCGGCCGTCCCCCTGTCGCTGACCACCCTCATAGCCGGCCCGGAAGTCGTCCAACTGCATGCCGCCGGCCTCCAGTGCCTGGCGTATCGGGGCCTCCAGGGACCGCAGGTGCGCGACACTCTCCGGGTTGGTGCAGGTGAACACCAATCGCGCCCGGCCCTCCTCGACGCGGACGGACAGGTGACGGACCCCGACGTCCTCCCAGTCCAGATCGATCTGCAGCTCACCCCGGTCCGTATGGTCCAGGGCGGCGATCTCCGCCACGACCCGGTGGGCACGGGCGAGGGCCTGCGTCTGCGCAGGCCCCCCGTCGGCGATGCTCTGGGCTTGAGCCGCCGACACGGCGGTAGCGGCGGCGCCTGAGAAGTCCGTCCCGGTGACCGCGGAGACCTCCAACTCCGTCCGCTGTGCCTGGACCTGCTGCGGCCGGCGCGATGGGCCGCCCACCTCACGGGTGCTGCGGTCGGCCGTGGCGGCCGCCGCAGCGACAGACGTCGCGGCGGCGCGGCCGTCGAATCTCACCGTCTGCGGATCGGCGGATACCTCGGAGGCCGCAGTCGTCCGGGCCGCCAACCCTTCCGCCGGTGGCGCCTGGGGGGGCCGCCGGCCTGTGGCGACGCTGTTGGCCACGGGGCCGGGTGCCGTCGATCCCCCGGGCAGCGCGGGATCCACAGACGCTGCGTCCGCCGCCCTTGCGGCCCCGGCAGTCGTGGTCGGGCGGCCCCCCTGGGTTGCCACCTGGGCCGTCAGTTGCGGAGCGGTGGCGAAGTCCACGGGTTCGGCGACGGGGGCGCTGTGGATGGCCGCCTCCGAGACGGGTGCGGGCGTGACCGACGGGGCAACTCCTTGCTGTGGGCCTGCCGGTGAGAACCAGGCGCCTCCACCGCGAGCGGGCGGCCGAGCGCCACTGGCCATCTGGACCGCCCGGGCCTGGGCGGTGGCTTCCCGCCGGGGCTGCTGAGTCTCGATGGCACTGAGCGCTTCCGGCGCGGAGAGGCCCCTCGGCCGCACCACAGCGGCGCCGGTGTCCCGGGCCACATCGGATTGAGGCGAAAGCGGCGCTCTCGGGGCCGCTGCGGCCTCAGGACGTGCGGCATCGCTCGCCTGTGTCGCCTGTGTCGGTGGTGTCGACGGTCTTGCCTGCGTTGCCTGTGTCGCCTGCGTCGGTGGTGTCGACGGTGTTGCCTGTGTCGCCTGTGTCGGTGGTGTCGACGGTGCTGCCTGCGTCGGCTGCGTCGGCTGCGTCGCGCGTGCCGGCGTTGCGGTCTCCGAGGCCGGCGCTGCGGCCGGTACACCCGTGGCCGGGTCGGGTCGCGTCTGAAGCGAAGGCCGCGTGGCCGCGGCGTCCGGACGCGGCAAGGCGGGATCGGGAGCCGGGGCAGAGGCCTCCGTCGGAGGTGCGGTGGCCGGCCGCGACTCCTGCGTCAGGGCGGTTCGCACCGCGTCTGGAGTCGGCGTTGCGGGTTCGGAGGCCGTGACCCGGGCGTTGGTCGCGGGCCCGGTGCGGGCCGCGTCCGTCGCGACAGGAACCTGTGCAGGCGCTCCTATGCGTGTGCGGGCGGATCCGCCATCCACCACGGCTTCGGGCGCCGCGTGGGCGGGGCCGATGGCCGCCGGAGATGGTTGCCGGGCCGCCGTCGGGGCGGTGGACTCGGGTACTGCGCGGGAGGCCTGCTCGTGCGGCCCGATGACGTCGGATGGCGGTGGCGGGTCGGTCTGCAGAGGCAGGGCCGGGCCGACCTGCCTGGGCGCGCCGGTCTCCGTTGTTACCGCCCGCGACAACTCAGCTCCAGCGGCCGGGCCGCGATCCCCGGCCGACTGCTCCCGTGGCTCCGAAAGCACTGCGGGGTCCACGGGCGCAGGCCGCGGCTGAGGGCCGCGGCTGTAGGCGGTTGTCATACCCGGTGCGGGGTCGCGGCCGGTCTCGGGTGCCGGCGGCAGGGAGTCTGCGGCCGTCGGCCGGCCCGGTGTGGGGGCCGCCTGGGCGGCCGCGGCTGCGACGGAGGCGGCCCGGTCGGCCCGGGCCGCTTCCTGTATGGTGGCGGATGGCTGTCCGGCAGGGTCCCGGGCCGGCTCGGCGGGTAGTGGCGAGAACCGCCAACCCGCGGGAGCCAGCACCTCCTGTGCGGATCCCGCGGCGGCGGGGGCAATGCGCCCACGGTCGGCCGGGACCTGCACGCCGGCCTCCTGCGGTCCGGAGGCGTCCGGAGCCGGTTCGCTCGCCGGACGGGGCAGAGGGCCGGCCTGCGCGGCCGGCGCCTGTGCCGGGGCGGCCGCAGCGCCCGCGGTGGTCGCGGTCGTCGCGGTCGTCGCGGCCCCGCCGCCGGCCGGCTGCTCGGGTCGGAGCCCGGGCGCCGCGGGAGCAGGCGGGAGGGCGCCCTCCGGGCCGGACGGCACGGCCGTCGTCATCGATTCCCCGGCGTCGTACGCTCCTGCCGCGCGGAGATTGGCCTCTATCGCATTCCGGGGCCGGATCTGAGCCGGAGGCGACGCGGTGTCGGCGGGCATCGCGGCGGGATCGGCCAGAGCCACCGTCTGCTGGAGCTGAGCGGTGACCGTCGTGCTCGCCGGCTCGGTGTCGTCGCCCAGTTGCCGGGGGGGATTGCCGTGATGAAGGAACGGCTCCCCGTCGCGGGGTACGGCAGGGCCGTCGCTTGCCGTGGGCTTGTCCGCGGGCGACTGTGCCCAGGCCGCACGGGTGCCGGTCTGAGCGGTGCGCTCCACGCCTGCGCGCTCCGCCGGGGTCTGCTGCGCCCGGGCGTTGTCCAGCGACTGTGCGAAGGTCAGCCTGGCGCCATCCACGCCGCGGCCGTCCGCGGCTCCGGGCACGCCAATTGGGCTCCCGGCCTGCGCCGGGAGCAGCTCCATGTCTCTGAAGATGGCTGCGTTCATTTGCTGTGGTCCCTGCTTCGTTGATAGCGGCGACTGTTCGGACTGCATTACCCCTCGGCGAGCCATCCGGTGATCTTGTTCACATAGTTCTGGGTCTCACGATAGGGAGGGATGCCGCCGTACCGCCTGACCGCTCCCGGCCCGGCATTGTAGGCGGCCAGGCCGAGGGCCAGCGTGTCCTGACCATCCAGCATGTCCTTGAGGTGGCGCACTCCGCCGTCGATGTTCTGGGCCGGATCGAAGGGGTCGGATACCCCGTAGTCCTTGCAGTTCTCGGGCATGAGCTGCATCAGCCCCATGGCGCCGGCGTGAGACACGCACCTGGGGTTGTAGTTCGACTCGGCCCGGATCACTGCGTGAACCAGGCGCTTGTCCACGCCGTAGCGCTCGCACGCACGGGATACCAGGTCGTCATACTTGGTCTTCCAGCTCACCCCGGCCGCCTCGGAGCCGGTGGCGCTCTGCGCGCCGGTGGTGCTCTGCGCGTCGATGGCGCGGCTGAGCAGGGCGCCGAACTGGCCGGGCTGGGTGACCCCGAGCGGCGACGGGGTGGTGGCGGTGGTGGTGATCTGAGCCGGGGCGGCCGCAGCCTTGGGCTGCGCCGCGCCGGTAGGATCATCGATCAGGGCGCGCAACTCGTCGATTCTGGCCAGTACCCCGGGAAGACCACGGATCATGTTCCTCATCCTCAGTGCGCGTCTGGTCTGTCCTCGATGATCCGCCGCGCCGCCATCTGGGCGCCGGCCTCGTCGGTGCGGTTGCTCTCCTCGCGCCGCAGCTCATCGAGGTGTCGTTGCAGGTAGCGGTCGTGCAGATGCTGCAGGGTCTGATGGGCCTGGTGTGCCTTGAGGGTTTCCACTCGTCGGCACTCGTGGCGCTCGTCCAGGGCCGATACGCGCTGTCTGGAGGCGGCCTCGATCTGGCTCAGTTGCAGGACCCGGTTGTAGCCGCTTTGCAGAGCGATGAGGTTGCCGGCGCATTCCGAGTTGCACAGGTCCTGCGAGGCCCGGGTCTTCTGGGAGACGACGCCGTCCAGATGCTCGCGGGCTTTGAGAAGGTCTCTCTCGGCATCGGCCAGCTCCTGCCGGGCCATATCTTCGTGGTGCTTTCTGAGCTTCATCAGACCATCGAGTCGGAACTGGAACTTCGACATATGTAGGCATCCGTGTACTGTGATGTATGGCGGTGGCCGGGCCTACGGGTCCGGCGCCCAGGTCGGGCGTTGCGGCCCCGCCTCGCTGGCGAGGACCGCCCTCCGTGCCCGGGTCGTCTATCCCAGGCTTGAGAATTGGGCCTGTGGGCGGCCCGCGGCAGCGGGCTGGACACCCGCCGACTCCTGCATCTGCAATTTGCCGGCCACGGCCTGTCGGGGGTCTGCGATGGGTTGAGGAATGCTGAGGATCTCCTCCATCGCCGCCCGCGTGTCCTCGAGGCCCGAGGGCTCGTACTCGGCCTGGCGCAGCAGGATATCGATGGGCTCCTTGAGCGTCACGGCCCTGTCGACTCGGGGGTTGGTGCCGGCAACGTAGGCACCGAGATTGATGAGGTCTTCCGACTCTCGGTAGGCGGCCATGGCGGCGCGGACCTCGCGGGCCATTGTGCGGTGGGTGTCGTCGCAGATCTGGGGCATGACACGGCTGACGCTCTCCAGCACGTCGACGGCCGGATAGTGCCCCAGGGAGGCCAGTCGCCGCGAGAGGATGATGTGTCCGTCCAGGGTGGCCCGCACGGTGCTGGCCACCGGGTCGTCCATATCGTCGCCCTCCACCAGCACGGTGTACAGGGCCGTTATGCTTCCTGTGGCGCTGTTGCCCGCCCGTTCCAGGAGCCTGGGCAAGGCCGCGAATACAGAGGGTGTGTAGCCATTGCGAGTGGGTGGCTCTCCGGTGGCGAGGCCGACCTCGCGCTGTGCCCAGGCGAACCGTGTCACCGAGTCCATCATCAGCAGCACGTTGTGGCCTCGGTCGCGGAAGAACTCGGCGATGGCCGTGGCCACCTGGGCACCGCGCATGCGCAGGACCGGGGGCTGGTCGCTGGTGGCGCAGACCACCACCGAGCGCTTGAGGCCCTCGGGGCCCAGATCGCGCTCGACGAACTCGCCCACTTCGCGGCCACGCTCACCGATGAGCGCGATCACGTTGATGTCGGCCGTGGTGTTGCGGGCGATCATGCCCAGCAACGAGCTCTTACCCACCCCGGGCCCGGCGAAGATGCCCATGCGCTGCCCGACACCACAGGTGATGAGGGCATCCAGGGCCCGGACACCCAGGGGCAGAGGCTGGCTGATCTTGCGGCGTGACAGGGCGGGAGGGGGATCGGCGTTGACGGGGTAGTGTGCCTCGGCCGTGATGGGGGCCATGCCGTCGATGGGCTGCCCCAGACCGTCCAGGATCCGGCCCAGCATCTGGTCGGCCACGGGGACGGTCATCTGGCCTCCGACGACCTCCACTACGCTGCCGGCTCCCACGTCGTGTACTTCCTCAAAGGGCATCAGCAGGAGGCGTTCGCCGGTGAAGCCCACGACCTCACAGACGATGGGTGGGCGGCCGGAAGTGGAATGCACCACACACTTCTCACCGATCCGCGCCGGAGGCCCCAGGGACTCCAGGAGCAGGCCCACCGATCTGGCCACCTTGCCCGTAGCATTGGCCCGTGGCACTTCGCGAACGGCCGCTCTGATGCGTGAAAGGACGGTCACTGGGGGACCTCCCGCCGCGATTCGGCGGCGATCGCTGTCTCGGCGGCCTGCTTGAGCCTGGCCACCTGCTTCTCGATCTGTAGATCCACCTCTCCGGCGGCGCCACGCAGAACCGCGCCGCCGGGGCTCACGGACTCGTCGGGTGTCAACTGAATGGAGATCGCGTTGGGGATCTCCCTGGCCAGCGTCTCCCGGGCATTTTCCAGCACCTGCACCGCGGCGGGACTGACGTGGACGGCGATGCCCTTGACGTCGATCATCTTCTTGAGCCCTTCGCGGACTGTGTCCAGGACCACGGTGTCGTCATCGGCGATCTTGCGGTAGATGACGTTCTCGGCGAACTCCACGCAGAGCTTGGCGGCCTCCATCTCCAGTTCGCTCCACCTGGCCTGAAACTGCTCGGAGATGTCGGCGTGGATCGCCCGCATCACGGACCGGAAGGCACCGACCTGCTCCGAGGCCACGGCCGCCACCGCGTCGCGATGGGCGCTCTGGGCGATGAGCACCGCCTGTTCCTGAGCCAGGGCGATGATGCGGGCGGCCTCCTCGGAGGCGTCGGCCAGCATCTGCTCGCGGAGGCGCTGGGCCTCCAGCGAAGGCTCGGCCTGTCGTGGCCGTTGGGCGGCCGAGGGCCGGACAGGGTCGGCGTCCTCCAGGGGGAGCATCTGGTCTTCGTCGTCAGGTTGCTCCGGCCCGAGATCGTACAGGTCGGCGGTCTCGTCGGCGGAGGCATCCGCGGTGAGATCCTGCAACAGGTAGCCGTCGGCGGACACCTCGGTCCCGTCGTCCTGCTGCTCGAACTCGCTGTAGAGGTGCACCGCCGGCGTGGCATCATCCTCGCCCTGGCTCTCAAGCAGTACGGGGAGGTCGCTCTCCCATAGCGGCAGGTCATCCGGGGGCGATCCCTGGGGGCCGCGGCGTCTACTCATCTGTCATCCGCCCCGTTCACCAGGTTGCGCAACTCCTCGGCCAGCACCTCAGGCTGCTCGCGAGCGATGCGACGGAGTTCCTCCACGAGGATCTCCTCCTCGCGCTCGTCGGGTGGGACCATGAAGGGGCCGCCGTCGTAGTCTTCGCCGTACTCCTCGGTGGCCTCGCCACCCATCTCCATCTCGCCCATGTCCATGTCGCCTTCGGCCCACACCTGCTGCTCTTGCTCTGAAGCCGGCTGTGTGCGGCGCATGGCGCCCGCGGTGCGGAGCAGGACGGCCAGTAGAATGACGATGACGACGATCGGGACGCCCTTGCGCAGCAGGTTGTTGACGGTGTCCTGCCGCTGCTGGGCCACCTGGGCCAGTTTGGCGTCCTTCTCCTCCTCTGCCGCCAGTTCCGCTGAGCGCAGCTTCAAGGGACGCACGACGATGGAGTCGCCCCGGGAGAGGTCGACACCCGCCGCCGCCTGCAGGACGTCGCGCACCCGATCGATCCCCTGGGCGGCCAGGGATTCGTCCACTACCGCCGCCACGGAGATCCGCATGATCTTGCCCGGCTTGTTGGTGCGGCGCACCACCCGCTTGGAGACCTCGTACTCGCGGGTCTCCTCCTTGGCCTGATATGCGCCGTTGCCGTCCTGCCCCGCCGCTCTCTCGGCCCCCATCACGTTGGACGGCACGCCGGTGGTGCCTCCCTCGCCGGCACCGTTGCTGTTGTAGATCTCCTCGCTGGTGTGCTCGCGGCTGATCAGGCTGTTGGGCCCTTCGCCCACAGGCTCCACCTGCTCCTCGTTGGTCTCTTCGGCGTCCATGTTCACGTCCACCTGGGCGCGCACGATGGTGTAGTGCGTGCCGAACATGGCGTCCAGCATGCTTTGCAGGCGGCGTGTGAGGGCCTCGCTGTAGGCTTTGGCCGTAGCGAAGGCCGTGTCCGGTCCATCGGCGCCGCCGCCGGAGCCGTAGAGCACATTACCGAAGGTATCGCAGATGGTGACGTTCTCGGGCTTCAGCTTCTCCACGGCGCTGGAGACCATATAGGCGATACCGCGCACTTGCCTGTCGCCCAGGCCGCCGGTGGGTCTCAGGTCGAGCAGAACCGAGGCCGAGGGGGGCACCGGATCGTCGTACAGGGATTCCCGGGGCAGGTTCAGATGGACGCGGGCGGAGCCGACCTCGTCCAGGGCCGAGATGGTTCTGGCCAACTCGCCCTGTAGTGCCCGCTGCCACAGCACCCAGTTGTCGAAATCGGTGCCGGGGAGGCTGTTCTTGTCAAACAGCTCGAATCCCCCGCCTCCGGCACCTGACGGGAGGCCCTTGCCGGCCATGCTCAGGCGCGTCTCATACAGAGTGCCCTCTGGGACCTCGACGGAGGTCCCTCCCCGTGCCAGGCGGTACGGGACCTTCTCCGAGCGCAGCTCCTCGACCACGGCGCCCGCGTCCTCGGAGGACAGGCCACTGTACAGAACCCGGTATTCGGGCCTGGCCGACCACACCGCCACCAGTATCAGGCCGGCGAGAGTCACGGCCGCGGCAATGGCCAGTGTGAGCCTCTGCCGGGCGTCTAGGTTGTCCCACGCTGTGCGTAGCTGTTCAGGCATTGGGGGTGAATGCAGTCCTTGGGTTGGATACGCGTGTGTTGTGCTGCGATGGTCTCATCGCGGTCGCGCCCCGGCCCCGCGGCACGGAGCATGCGCGCTCCGTGACCGGCGGTTTCTCGGCCCGTCGTTGCGGGAACGCCCGCCTAGATCTGCATCCGGCTGATCTCCTTGTAGGCCTCCACGGCCTTCTGGGTGACCTGCACGGTCAACTGGAGCGCCAGGTCGGCCTTCTCCACCGCGATCACCACGTCTTGCAGGCTCTCGGCCTCGCCGGTGGCCAGCAGCTCTGTCTGCTCGGCCGCCTGCCCCTGCATGGTGTTGACCTCGCGCACGGCATCGGCCAGCCGGGTCATGAATGACTTGCCGGCCTCCTGCGGCGCAACCACCGGGGCGGCAGGCGGATCGGGTCGCTCAGGGGCGACCGGGAGCGGCTGGAAGACGTTGAGATTATCTGACTTTATGCGCATGGCGTGTCACCTGCCGGGTCGTTGAAATCCCTGGACGCGGGAAACCGTTGTCTGAGGCCGATCCCTATCGCATGATATCCAGCGTGCGCTTGCCCATATCGCGTCCCGCCTTGAGCGCCGCCGCGTTGGCCTCGTAGGCGCGGGTGGCCGCCACCATGTCCACCATCTCCATGGGCAGGTTCACGCTGGGCAGCCTGACGTACCCCTGTGCGTTTGCGGCCGGATCTCCGGGGCGGTACACTAGCTGGGGAGGGTTCTGATCCTCCTGGACGCGCAGCACCTGAACCCCGCCATCCACCGCCGTGCGCCGCGAGCCCGCGCCGACGCGGCCCGTCCACGGCTGGGCCACCATCACGACTTCCTTGCGCCGGTAGGGCGTGGCCCCCTCCAGGTCCGTCTCTGCGTTGGCAATGTTCTGAGCGATGACCTCCATGCGCACACGCCCGGCCTGGAGGCCCGAAGCACTGATGTTCATCGTGCGGAACATGCTCACGACTGGCTACCTCCCGAGATCACGGAGCGCAGCATTCTGAAGTGCTTGCCCAGGACACGAGTGAGTGCCTCGTGGTGGCCGTTGGTGCGCGCCAGCTCCGTCATCTGCGTCTCCAGTTGGATGGTGATGTCCGCGCCGGGAGCCACCGCCTGTCTTCGCACCTGGACGGACGCATTCTCAATGGGCCGCGAGGTGCTCGGCGCTCGCGAGCCGCGCTCCCTGTCAATGGCCTCGCGCAGGGCGGCCTCGAACTCCACCTCGCGCGGCCTGTACCCGGGCGTCTCCGCATTGGCGATGTTCGCCGCCACGGCCTGCATGCGAGTGCCCAGGCCGGACATGGCCTTCTCCGCCGCCGCGATGGATGTCTCTCGGAACATGCGCTGCACTCCTCGGTTCGGTGCGTGGTGGGTGGGGCTCGCCGACGGCCGATACCTGCAATGGCCGTGCCGGCTCGGGACGCAAACCCCGCTCTTGAGGTGGTGAATCCACCACCTCACCGGTGCTCTGTGCTCGTGGCCAACCGTGCGAATACGGCTTTCTCGCACCCTCGTGAGGTGCAATGCAATTGGCATGCCAGGGGTGGGTTCGCTGTGCCATCCGGTGTAACGAATGCGCGCGGTCCGGGTAGGGACCGCGCGCGTTGTGGGAGGTCGGCGCGCCCTACGTCCGGGCGCGTCGACAGGGGATGTGGGGGACTGTCTGCGACGGGCTAGCTGCGCCGCCTGGAGGCCGTGGGTATCCCCAGCGAGGCACGGTACTTGCTCACCGTGCGCCGGGCCACCGGATAGCCTACCTTCTCCAGTTCGTCGGCCAGCTCGCAGTCGGTGAGCGGCTTGTCGGTGGACTCCCGGGAGATGATCCCGGCGAGTGCCACCTTGATCGGCAGGGCGTCCTCGAAGAACACATCGAAGGGCACGACCTCGCCGTCCGGCAGCATCATCGACTTGCCCCGCGTGGCCCGGCAGACGGTGGACTCGTGCATCTCCAGCTTCTGGGCGAGCTCCTTCTTGGTGCACGGCTTCAGGGCGCCGGGGCCGTGCTCGAAGAAGCCCATCTGCTCCTCGATGATCGCCGCGGCCACCTCGGACATCACCGTGTGACGGTGGGTGATGTTGGCGATGAGCTCCTTGGCCTGCACCAGGAGACGTTTGATGGTCGCGGAGTCGCCCTGGTAGGTGCCGGCATCCATGCTGCGTGCCAGGGATTCGTAGGCGCCGTCCACGCGCAGCGCCAGTCGCTCGCTGAGCGGGACGTTGACGATGAACCGGGTGTCATCTCGACCCACCACCACGTCCGGCGGGTGCGCCGGCAACTCGTCGTTCGGGGTCGGGTACGGCGGGCGATAGGCGTCCTGGGGGTACGGATAGAGCTGATCGCGGATGAAGGCCAGGTAGGTGGTGGCACCGGGTGTCTGGGGTGAGGCGAGGCCCTTGAGGTCGTTGGCCCGCACCAGCTCGGCGAACTCGCCCTCGAGGAACTCTACCATGCCCTCGGGCACCTCGCTGGACCTCATCCCGTTGACCTGGATCAGGAGGCACTCGGCCAGGTCTCTGGCGCCCACTCCGCGGGGCTCCAGCTCATGGACAACCTCCAGCGCCTCCTCCACTACTCGCTCGGGCACCGCCAGATCGTCGGCGATCTCGAAGGGATGCACGGCCAGGTAGCCGCGCTCGTCGAGGTTCTCGATGATGTACTGGGCGACGCTGAGCAGCTCCTTGCCGCACGTGAGCCGCAACTGCCACAGCAGGTCGTCGCGCAGCGAAGTCGGTGCCGGCAGGCGTGCCAGGGCCTCGTCCGGAGCCGCACCCATCGGCTGTGAAGACATCGCGGAGGAGCCACGGCTGGGGATGCGGGTCAGCTCGAGGACGGGATTCTCATCAACCTTCTCGCGAACGTGGTGCTCCAGCTCTTCCTGACTGAGCTCCAGGAGCGAAGCTCGGGCCACGATCTGGGGTAGAACGCTGACCTGAGTAGAGACCTTTACGTCATGCCTGAGTTCGAGCATGCTTTCTCTCCGTGGGGCAGCGGCCAAATGCCTCCCGCGCTGTGCATGGAGCCCATGCGCGGCGCGGACGCTGCTGTGTTCAGAGGTCCCCCAGGTCGAAGAGAGAGTGCGGTGTGTGCGTCAGGGGGTCGGGCCTGTCGGGCGATGGGTCCTGCGGTGAGGGTGCGAGGGACGCCATCGTGCCGCGTGGCGGTTCACGGAGTGTCAGGTGACACCGAGCTACAACAGGCATATCGGCACCAAGGGGGGGCTGCTTTACATGTTTTTTGCTCCAGGTTTGCCGACGGCACGCCGCTTGCTGGCAAAAGGGGCTGTAGGGACCTCAACGGCGGGCCCCGACTGCCGATACAAAGACTCACAAGAGCGGTCACGCCGGCAACTGGCAGGTGACTGAGCCATGGCTCACAGCAGTGGACAGACGCGCCCGACGGCGCTGGTCGTTGATGATTCGTGGTACATGCAACTGACGATGGCCGACGTTCTGGAGGCCGAGGGCTACCGGGTGCACACCGCCGCCGACGGCTCCTCGGCCCTGGACCTGTATGACGAGGTGCGCCCCGATGTGGTGCTGATGGACCTCGTACTCCCCGATCTGGACGGGATCAGCGCCATGCAGGGCATCCGCCGTCTGGACTCGGACGCCCGGGTGGTTGTGGTCACGGGGCTACTGGATGACGGTGCCCGCCTGGCCGCCATGCGGTCCGGCGCTTCCGGCTTTCTGCCCAAGCCGTTCTCGGTGGATCTGTTGCTGCGCGCTGTGGAGACGGTCAAGAAGGCGCCGGCGATCATGGCACCGCAATTGCAGTTTGCCGGGTAGACACAGCGAGGCCCCGGAGGCACTCGCTGCATTGCCAGCAATGGGTGTCTACCGGCATGAATCCCGCAACAGCAGACCGCAAGAGCAGCGCCAGCAGGGCCGCGGCGATCATCTCCGCTCTAGGTCCGGATGCCCTCAGCCGCCTCAGCGGCTCTCTGGGACCCGAAGAGCGTCTCGCACTGAGCAGGGTCGCCGAGCAGGGGGCGCACCTGTCGTCCGAGGAGCGCCGCCGGCTCCTGGCGTCCTTCACGGCCTCCGTCCGTGAGGCCGACCCGCAGTCCACCCCCGAGCAGCCGCGGACTGCCGCACCGCGCCGGCGCGCCGACCGTGCGGTGGTCCAGCAGCCCTCCGTCGACCAGCCCCCGGAGCCACCGCCGCCCTTCGCCTTCCTGGACGGTGTGGACGGTGCCGTGCTCGCTCGCGCACTCGGTGGCGAGAACCCCGCCATCATCGCCCTGGTCGCGACCCTGGCTCCCCCCGATGCCTCCCAGGCCCTGCTGAGCTCCCTTCCCGCCGCTACGCGGCACGAGGTGGCACTGGCCATCGCCGACCTCGGGCGGCCCTGTCCGGGAGTGGTGTCCTGCCTGAGCGAGGCGCTGTGTGAGCAGGTGTCGTCGCTGCAGGCCGAGGCGGGGCGGAGACGCAGTGGGGTGCGGACCGTCGTGCGCGCTCTCTCCGTGGCCAGCGAGGACGTCCTGCGCGAGTCCCTGGCCGCCCTGAGGGTCAAGAACCCCGAGCTGGCCGAGGATGTGATTCGCGAGTTGGAGTTGGTGGCCTGGCACGGCGCCTCGCCCGCTGCCGATGATCCTGTGCAACCCGATACACCTGCGATTCCGCTTCCCCTGGCTCCGGCGGTGCGGCCGGTCTCAGACGCGGTATCCAGGGGCGTGCTCATCCCTGTCGCGGACATGGTAGGTTGATGCCCATGCCGGCGTATGACTTCACGGCCGGGCGGCGAGACACCAGGCAGCGCGGCGGCAGCCTGCGGCGGGAGACACCGCGCGCGGGTTTCGGGCCGACCTTCTCCAGGGTGTCCGTGGCCCCGTACGATCTCACCAAGCCCCCGGGGCTGCGCCCCTGGGAGGTCAAAGGCCTGCGTGTCGCCAGCGGCCGTTTCGCCAAGGCCCTGGGACCGCTGCTGACCGAGTACATCGGCCAGCGCTTCAACGCCCATCTGTGGTTCGCCGGGCAAGTGGAGTTCCCGGCCGGCGACGACAGGACCGCCCCTTCGCTGTGGGTCGTTCCCGAAGGCATGGACGAGGCCCACGCCCCCATCTGGAACCTGGACTGGGACCTGGCCTGCGCCCTGGTAGACATGATGGTCGGCTCCGCGGAGCCCGTGGAGCGCCCGAGCACCAGCGCGGTGACGAAACTCGAGAGCGCTCTGCTGTCCCACCTGTGCGAGGAGATGTACAACGTGTGGGCGGCGGTGTGGCCCCTGAAGATCGCCTCCCCGGCCCCGTGGCGCTGCGTCAAGGCCGTGCCCGGGCAGACAGGCCCGGAGCCCAGCGAGTGGGTTCGCCTGACCTTCGAGCTGTCCGGCGGCCGGCTCAGTGGGCGCTTCGATGTCTACATCCCCATTCGCCTGGCCCGCCTGCCCGACCCGAGGTCCAGGAAGGGCCGGGCACTGTCCGGCGCCGTGAGCACGGCCCGGGTGCGCACCGCCCCGGTCACGGCCAGCGTGCGTCTGGCCACCTGGAAGACCACCGTCCGTGACCTGCAGGCCCTCAAGCCCGGAGATGTCATCGACCTGGGCATCTCGCGCGAGGACGCGCTGTCCTTCCGCATCGCGCAGCACGAGAAGTTCATGGTGCGTCCCGGCATCCGCAACGGCAAGATCTCCGTGCAGGTGGTGCAGGCCAAGCCGGAGGACGAACCGCTCTGGCAGCCCCTCAGCCAGGGATAGGCGGGCGGCCGCGAAGGTCTCCGGCCTTCAGCCGGCGGGTTCGCCCGGCCGTCCTCTCCCCTCTTCGCCACTCGCGCCACCGTCTTGGGAGCGCGAGTGGCACCCGTATCTTCGCCCCGATGCCACCCGGACCCCTCTGAACCGTGCGGGCGCGCCTCGCGCCGGCTCGGGGCTGGACTTGGCGGGGCGGGGGAGGTAGACTCATACGGTGCCCGCGGAGGCGGCGGCCCGACTGCGTGGTGCCGGAAATCCGCCGCCACCGCGCGCAGAGCCGTACCTTGTGCCGCGGAGCCATGTCCGGCAGGTCGTCGCCGCAGCGCGCCGGACAGGCCGAAAAGGGATGGATCGACGTGTCACTGCCCGCGACGGAGACGCCCGCAGAGGTTGCCGACGGGCGGCCCGGCTGGAAGGCAACGCTATACGCCAGTTGGGTCGCCCAGTTGTTCAGCATCATGGCCTTCTCGCTGTGCATGCCCTTCATGCCGTTCTTCATCCGCGACCTGGGGGTCCGGGGCGATGCCCTTGTCTCCTGGTGGACCGGCGTGGCACTCACCGCCGCCGGGCTGATGCTCACCATCTTTTCTCCCATCTGGGGTACCCTGTCCGACCGGTACGGCCGCAAGATCATGGTGGAACGCGCCATGTTCGGGGGCGCGGTGATTCTGTTCACCATGGGCTTCGTCACCAACGTGTACCAGCTCGTGTTCATGCGCGCCCTGCAGGGCTGCTTCACCGGGACCGTCGTGGCCTCGACGACGCTGGTCTCGAGTATCACCCCCCGCAAGCACCTGGCCTTCAGTCTCGGCCTGATGCAGACGGCCATCGTGTCGGGTAGCTGTCTGGGGCCCTGGGTCGGAGGCATGATCGCCGACCACTACGGCTACCGCCTGCCCTTCCACTTCTCGGGGCTGTTGCTCCTGGTAGGCGGTCTGATCGTCCTGTTCGGCGTCAGGGAGCATTTCCAGCGCCTGCCGGCGGGCACGGCCGCCCGGCGGGGCCTGCGCAAGGCCTTCGGGGCCTCGGGCCTGGTGGCCATCCTCAGCGTCTTCTTCTTCATCAGCTTCTCCAGCACGTTCGTCTCGCCGATCTTCCCACTGTTCGTGGAGAAGGTCGCCGTGGGGTACAAGCCGGCCAGCATCACCGGCCTTCTGCTGGGCGTCACCGGCCTGGCCGCCGGCGTCGGGGCTCTGCTCATGGGGAGATTGAGCGATCGGTTGGGCCATCGCCGTGTGCTGATGACCACCACCCTGTGCTCCGGGGTGTTCGCCGCCCTGCACAGTCTGGCGCAGAACGTGGGCCAACTGTTCACCCTCCGCGTGGGGACGGGCCTGGCCGGAGGTGGGACGTCTCCGGCGATGAACGCGATCATCGGGACCACGGTTCCGCAGGAGATCTACGGCCGCGCCTACGGCACGTGCCAGTCGGCATCGTCTCTGGGGATGGCGCTGGGGCCGCTGGCGGGTGCGGCGCTGAGCTCGGCCCTGGGCTTCCGCTGGCCCTTCGCCGTGATGGGGGGGCTGCTCATCGTCTGCTCCATGCTGGTGGCACGCTTTGTCCGCGATCGCGATGTGGCCCGGTGCGTTCCGGGGTCGGCCCCGGAGTCTGCGGCAGCGGCGTCGCCCGGGGCCTGTGCGGGCTGCGAGGATGAGGCCGCCTCCGGCAGCGGCTCGTAGTGGAGCCGTGTCGGACCGGGCCGCGGATCAACCGGCTCAACAAACAGACGGGGCCGAAGTCGCCGCAACCGGCCGCGACCTCGGCCCCGTCATTTGCTCCATGCCTCCGGACGTCACTTCGCGGCTTGTCTCTACCCGCCTGTACTACAGGTTCGGGTTGTAGAGAAGATGCACGCGGTGCCCCGCGGGGTCCGGGGTGGTGAGATAACCGGCCTTCACCCCGCCCTTCTCGCTCTCCTCCTCAAACTGCAGGCCCTTTGCCACCAGCGCCGCCCGAGCCTCCTCGTAGTTGGAGACGCGCACGGCCACATGGGTCTTGGGCTGAGAGGGCTGCTTCATGATCTCCAGGCGCCCCGGTCCGGTGCCGGAGACGAAGATGGAGCTGTTGCCCACCCTGGCGGAGAACCCGAAGGTGTCGGCATACCAGTCGGCCATCCCCTGGCCGCCATCGGGCTCGTCCGGGTACAGGCCGGGATGCTCGATGCCCAGGAACAGGGGCACTCCGCGGGCCTTCTTGATCCACCACAGCACCTGCTCCACCTTGCGGGTGATGCCGTCGAAGTCTCCGGATGCGACGAGGTCCTTGGTGACCAGCTTGCTGCCGATGCCCAGGGCACCGGCGCCCGCCTTGATCCATGCGGTCACGCTCTCCTCGGTGGCGTCCACGCCGCCGGTGGGCATGATCCGCGTCCAGGGCGTGGGGCCGAGCACGGCCTGGACGAAGGCGGGCCCTCCCACCTCGCCACCGGGGAAGACCTTGACGATCTCCACGCCCAGCTCCTCGGCCTGGGATATCTCGCTGGCACTGCCGCAGCCGGGGGAGTAGGGTACCTTGCGGCGGTTGCAGACCCTGGCCACTTCGGGGTTGAGGATCGGGCCCACCACGAAGTTGGCGCCATTGGCCATGTACAGCGCCGCCGTGCCCGGGTCTACCACCGAACCCACGCCACAGATGACCTGTGGCAGGTGCTCGCGGCAGTGCTTGACCAGTTGCGCGAAGACCTCGTAGGCGAAATCACCGCGGTTGGTGAACTCCAGACAGCGGCAGCCGCCGGCCGCGCAGGCCTCGGCGATCCTCACCGTAGTCTCGATATCCTTGTTGTAGAAGACCGGCACCAGGCCGTCCTTCAGTATCGCGTCAAGCGTCTCCAGTCGTGTGAACTGGGCCATCGTGACACCTCCGTGTCATTGCTCCGGCAGCGTGCGAGGGAAAGCGCGACCCCGGATCTCGTCTCCGGACCCCCCACTATCCGGGGAGACGGAAGGCGAAGCGGGGCGGGCAAGGGGACCGTCGCTCCTTCGTTGCTATTGGGGCCGTTGCGCGCTCTACGTCCCCGCGATCCACCGGTTCAGCGTCTGCAGCCCGGGCGCGATGGCCTGGGCCGTATGGGGCTCCAACGCCAGTACGCCCTCGTAGCCGGCCTGCCGCAGTGCCTCGAGGACGGGCGAGTGGCGCACCGCGCCCTCGCCGAGGTTCACGTCCGTGGCCCCGGGGCTCAGCGGCGCCTTCCGGTGCCGATCCACGTAGTCCTTCACATGGAAGTGCACCGTCCAGTCGGCAAGCAGCGCGACGGCGGCGACCTCGTCCTGCTCCCACAGGTAGAAGTTACCGGTATCCTGGCACAGCCTCAAGCCGCCGAGGGCCAGGACCTCCATCATGCGGTGCATGTCCTGAGGCCTGTGCATCAGAGCGCCGGCGTTCTCGACGACGAAGGTAATGCCGGTGCCCTGGAACAGCGGGAGCAAATCGCCGAGACGCCCGATGTAGCGCTGGAAGTTCTCCTCACCGGCGTGACCGTGCTGGCTGCCATAGGTGAACAATAGCGGCGCCCCCACGGCTGCGGCGTTCTCGATGCCGAGCTTGATAGCGTCATCGCCCCTGGCCTCGGCCTCTGCCCCGATGGCGACGAGGTCGGCCGCGGCGTAGCAGCAGGCGCAGCGCAGGCCGTGGTCGGACAGGGCGGTGCGCAGCTCCGCGGGCGGGCAGACCTCGAAGAAGGGCTCGAAGATGTCCAGCGTCTCGGTGCCCCATCCCTTGACCAGCTTCAGGTAGTCAGAGAGGCCAAGGGCCTTGCCGTCCCACTGCTCCAGCGGTCTGGTGACCATCAAGCCTGATGTCATGCTCATAGATGGTGCCTCATCGGATGTGTTTGGCCGGGGGCGACGAGGCGCGAACCCGCAGGCCCGCCGAGCGCCGTGGCTCGTCCAGGGGGCCGTCCTCCCACCCCGCCGCCATCGTCCCCGCCGTTGCCCCCGCCGTTGCCGTCCCTGTCGTTGCCGTCCCCGCCGTTGCCCCCGCCGTTGCCCCCGCCGAAACCCCCGCCGTCACCCCCGCCGTCACCCCCGCCGTCAACCCCGCCGTTCCTGTCACCTGTTTCCTATTCCTCGAACGGTACCTTCACCGTCTTGCCGGTGAGGTGCGACTTCTCTGCGCAGTCCATGATCGCGATCACGCGCCGGGCCTGCTCGGGCTTGACGTCCAGCTCTCCGCCGCGCAGGAGGTGGTCGCCAAGATCGCGATAGTAGGCATGCCAGTCGGACTCGGCGTACTTGATGGTGCCCTGCACCGGGATCCCGTCCACGAAGCTGTGGAGGGTGAACTGCCCCCCGGCGTCGACGATGGCGCCCCTGGTGCCCAATACGCGCCAACGGGGCTTGCCGGCGGCGGCGATACTGGACATCTGGATGTTGGCCACGGCGCCTCCCTGGAAGCGGATCGAGGCCTCCACCTGGTCCTCATTGGTCACGTGGTCCCAGACCAGCTTGTGGAAGTGCCCGGTGACGTAGTCCAGCTTCTGGTCGATGATGTGCAAGAGCCAGTCCAGGCAGTGGGCGCCCCAGTCGAAGAACGCCCCGCCGGAGATCTCCTTATCAGACCGCCACCAGTCCCCGGGACGGCTGTGGTTGCCCATGAACATCTCCACATGGAACACGTCGCCGATGATGCCGCTTCTCACCGCATCGCGCAGGGCCTTGAAGTCGCCGTCATGCCGCCTGTTGTGGAAGACGGTGAGGACCTTGTCGGCCTTCTTGGCCGCCTCGATCATGGCGGTGGCTTCCTTTGTGGTTACGCACATGGGCTTTTCGACAACCACGTGCTTGCCCGCCCGGGAGCACTCAATGGCGATCTTGGCGTGCAGGTTGTGGGGCAGGATGACCACGCATAGGTCGACGGCGTCGTCCTTGAGCAGGTTCTTGAGGTCATTGTAGGCGACAATCCCGGGCAGGTCCTGCTCGGCCTGGGCGGTGCGCTTCTTGTCCACATCGCAGACGGCCACGACCTGCATGCCCTCCACCTGGTTGATGGAGTTGGAGTGATGCAGCCCCATGTTGAAGGCGCCGCCATAGCCGATGATGCCGCAGTTCACTTGCTTCTTGGCCAAGGTAGGGTGTCCCCTTTCGTTCAAGTGCCCGGGAACGGGCGGGGTCGCCGGCAGGTGGGTATCGGGCCTTCCGGCACAGCGGGCAGTGTTCGCCGCGGGGTTGGGGGCACCTTCCTGCGGGCGCCCGGCAAAGCAGAGGGCCGGACGCGAGCCCCGGGCCTCGTCCGGCCCTCCGGTGGCCCGGCGGGCGGCCTCTGCAGCGGCGCGCTGCTGTGCGAACTACTCGCCGGTGCAAGCCTGGGTGGCCTTGACTGCTTCCTTGTGGCAGCCGATGGGTGCGAACTCCATGCCCACGAACCCGGCATAGTCCGTGGCGGCAATGGCCGAGAACACGTTGGTGTAGTTGATCTCCCCCGTGCCCGGCTGGTGGCGGCCCGGCACGTCGGCCATGTGGAAGTGGCCGATGAGCCCGACGTTCTGGGTGATCGTCTGGATCAGGTTGCCCTCGGTGACTTGCTGGTGGTAGATGTCGTAGAGCAACCGAATTGCCGGGCCGGCGACCTCATTGAGGATCTCGAAGCCCTCATCGGAGGTGGAAAGGTAGTACCCACCGTGGTCGACGGCGATGTTCAGCGGCTCCAGCACGATGGTGATGCCGGCGTCCTGAGCCACGGGGGCGATACCCTTGAAGCAGGCGACGATGGCGGCGTGCTGCTGTTCCCTGGGGATATCCAGCTCATTGCCGGTCGTGGCGATCAGCGTCGGGCAGCCCATTTCGACGGCCTTGGCGATGCCTTCCCTGGCCGACTCGATCCAGGCGGCGGTGTTGTCCGGGTCGACCATGGGGCCCTTCGCGTCGAGGCTGAAGCAGGCCAGGGGGATCCCGCACCTGGCGGCGCGCTCCTTGATGGCCGGGAGGTCCTTGTTGCGCCAGCCCCAGAACTCGAAGCCGGCAAGACCGGTCTCGGCGGCGCGGTCGATGCGGTCGCAGAACTCGGGTGTGTCGTTGAAGATCATCTCGATGCAGGCCGACAGCTTGATGGCTGGCATGTGGTTCTCCTTCTATGCGTGAGTGGAGGCCAAAGGCCCCGGGTGAAGATGCGCGTCGCGTGTGATGCGGAGGGGTTGTGCAGGTGCGGAGGGCAGGAGGATCAGGGGCATCATGGCGTCGGCGGGCCGCTGTGTGTACTCAGAGAACCATCGGCGCGGTCTTCGCGGCCGAAGCGCCAGAGGTGCGGCCGAGAACCCATTTCGGCGGGTCACGAACCCGCCGAGTCGGGCTGGAAAGCCCGACCTACGGGGCTGTGAACGGCTTTCCGGCCGGCCTTCTAGGCTCGGAAACGGCGCCCGTCCAGCGAGACGGCCTGCGGGGCATTTAGGATCGATTCCAGCCCTAGAATCGTGCAGGACATAGGGTCGGTGGCCACGGCAACGGGGATGCCCAGGCGCTCGGCCAGATAGGCGTCCACGCCGCCGAGCAGCGCGCCTCCGCCGGTGAGGATCGCGCCATTGGCGGCGATCTCCGTCTGGGCCTGAGGAGGTAGGTCCTCCAGCAGCCACATGATCTCCGACATCGCTCGCGCCAGACCGCGCATGAGCAGCTCGGGCACGCCGGTGAGCGGGATGTCCAGGCTCATGCCCTTCTCGCCATCGGCGGCGACGCCGTCGACCCGCATGGACTCATGCTCCTCGTGCTCCAGCAGGGTGCCGACGCGCAGCTTGACCTGCTCGGCGGAAGCCGGGCTGATACGGATGCCCTGGGCGCGGCGAACGGCGCGACGGATCATCTCGTCCAGATCATCTCCGCCGTGCCGGACGGACACCCCCGCAGTGGTCATGCCCATGGCGATGACGCCCACATTGGTGACCCCCGCCCCCATGTCGATGACCATCCGACTCACATCGCCATCGACGGGCATGCCGGCTCCGAGGGCCGTGGCCAGGGCGCGCTGGACGGTGAGCACCTCGCCGCCGCCGGCCGCCCGCACCACCTGCACGAGGGCGCGCTGCTCCACCGAGGTGGAGGAGTTCGGGTGGGAGGTGGTGACCATCGGACTGATGAGCGGGCGCTTGCCCAGTGCCTGGCTGACCAGGGCCCGCAGGAGCGTGACGGCGGCATCAAAGTCGGCCACCACGCCTCCGCGCACGGGGCGACACACCCGCACGCCGGTGACGTCGCGTTCCAGCATGCGCTTGGCCTCGAGGCCGATGGCCACGGGACGGCGACCGCTGGCATCGAAGGCGATGACGGTGGGTTCGCGCACCACGACCCCGGCGCCCTTGACGCTTACCAGCGTGTTGGCGCTGCCCAGATCGATGGCGATCTCTTCGCTCCAGGGGAATCGCATGGTCCGATGGTAGCCCGCTCAGGGGTGGATTGGCCCGCTGTGATGACGACTCGCGGATTGTAGCACAGGGCAGGGGGTAAGGCAATGCGAGGCGTCGAAGTTGTGACGGCCCGCGCGCCCCTCACTCCTCCGCTCGCGAGAGCTTGCTGAAGGCCTGCGCCACGTGCTCGGCGACGCAGTCGACGATGGCGATCACCGCCTGATAGTCGATGCGGGTGGGGCCGATGATCCCCAGAGCTCCGGCATCGCCGCCGGGGCCCTCGTAATGGCGGGCAATGACCGAAGACTGTTTCAGGGCCCCGATGTTCTGCTCCCGGCCGATGGTAACCGTCATCCGCCCCCGACGGGTCGCGGGTCGAAGCAACCGTCGCACGGTCTTGTCCTCGTCGAGGGCCTCCATCACCGGCCGCAGACGCTCCATGGTCTGGAACTCGGGATAGTTCAGGGCGTAGGCCGCGCCGTCTACGTATACCTGCTCGCCGCGGTCCTGCTCCACCGCCAGCTTGATCTCGTCCAGCAGTGCCACGGGGACGGCATGGGGAGCCATCTCCTCCTCAATGGTCTGCGGCCGGCAGATGGTGAGCGCTCCCGCGGCTCGGCCCACGCAATGGCGCTCCAGGGCCTGCGACAGCGCCGCCACCTGCTCGGCCGTCAGCGGTTCGGGAGAGTTGACCAGGCACTGGTGAGCGCCCGAAGTGCTGGTCTCGTAGGAGAACACAATGACCTGAGAGCTCACCGGCGTGAGCTTGATGGCCGTCATGATCGACTGCCCGGGGGGAGCGGCCATGACCATGGCGGGCGCGCTGGTGAGCTGCGAAAGCACCGCCGAAGTGGTGCGGTAGATCGCCTCGTGCGTGCGGTCGGCCACCCGCCGGTACTGCGCCCTCACCCACGCCATCTCATCGGCGCTGGGGCTGCGGCGGCCCATCAGGGCGTCCACGTAGGTGCGATAGCCCTTGTCCGCCGGAATCCGGCCGGCCGAGGTGTGAGGCTGCTCGATGAAGCCCCGCCTCTCCAGCACGCACATCTCATTGCGAATCGTGGCCGTGCTGGCATCCACGCCGTGCTTCTCCTGCACGACCTTGGAGCCAACGGGGGCCGCCGTCTTCACGTGTTCTTCCACCACGGCGGCCAGGATCGCCGCCCGCCGCCGGGTGAGCTCAGGTTCGTTGGGCATGCGAAGGTCCACCGTTCCCGCACAGTGCATCCAAGAAGGATGAACGCATAACAAGGTTAGCCAGTGCCCGACCGGGAGTCAAGCCGGCCCTTCGGGAGTCGGCGAGTCTCGCGTCGCGAGTCAACGGCAACGGCAGTCAACGGCAACGGCAACGGCAACGGCACAGGCGTCGCCGGAGCCGCTCGCCACTCGATTCCCGGGCCCGCGGGTCTCCAGGCCCGCAGGGCACGGCACACCCAGACCGCCGGTGGGCACTCACCGACCGGTTAGCGTCTTGAGTTCTGACGCCTGCGTGCTTCACCTCGCCTGCGCTCTGCGTCCGAGATATGCCGTCAGGGCCGCATCAAAGGGACGGGTGGTGTCCAGTAGCACGTGGTCGATGTGCCGGCCGCGGCAGCCATCCTTGATCTGCACAAGGAACGACTGCAGGGCCTCCATGTACTCGTGGCGCATGCGCTCGGGCTGGGTGAACAGGCGCTCCTTGCTCTCGAGGTCCTCAAACACCGTGGGGCCGCGGAAGTCGAACTGAAGCTCCGTGCGGTCCATTACGTGCAGGACCACCACGTCGTGGCCACGATGACGGAAGTACCCCAGCGCACGCAGGAGCGGCTCGGTGTCATCCAGAAGGTCTGAGATGAGGACCACCAGTCCACGGCGCTTGATGCTCTGCGCCACGGCCTCGAGGGCGGCCGACACGTCCGTGTCCTCGCCCGGACGGACATCATCCAGAGCGGAGAAGACCTTCTGGAGATGTGCCGGCTTGCTCTGCGGAGGAAGGTGCTCCCGCACCGTGGTATCGAACAGGACCAGCGCCGTGGCGTCGCGCTGGCGGGTGGCGAGGTAGGCGATGGCCGCGGCCAGGTACGCCCCATAGTCCAGCTTCCGCACAGGGCCGCCATAGTCCATGGAGCGGCTGGTATCCAGCAGGAGGTGGACGTTGAGGTTGGTCTCGGCGTCGAACTCCTTGACGAACAGTCGGTCTCGGCGTCCGTAGACTTTCCAGTCGATGTGCCGGGTCTCGTCGCCCTGGGAATACTCGCGATGGTCGGCGAACTCCACACTGGCGCCGCGGTAGGGGCTACGATGCCGGCCGGAGAAGTGCCCCTCCACCAGAGCCCTCGCCCGCAGCTCCATGGAGCCGAGCTTAGCAATCGCCTCCGGTGTTAGTGCCCGGCGTATATGGGGCATGAGATGTCCTGGGGCGTTGAGTGCGTGTGGTCGCCGGCGGCGCGGCTGTGTCGTCCGGTCCGCCGGCCCGACGGGGCTAGCCGCGGTCCAGTGAATCGGCGAACTGCACGATGGCCGTCTCCTGCTCGGCTATCTCGATGGCGCCGGGACGCCGTCGCCGCACCTCCGCGATGGCCTCCCACGGCTCCATGCCGGCCTTGACCAGATAGCAGGCGGCCATGGTTCCGGAGCGGCCGCGGCCGCCCATGCAGTGCACGGCCACCGCCTTGCCCCCGCGGATGTATGGCGCCACCTGGCGGACGAACCGCACGATCTGCGACTGGCTGGGAGCGGTCATGTCCTCCACCGGGAGCATGACGCCCTCCATGCCGCAGGCCCGGGCCATCGCCGTGGCGCCGGGCTTGGAGGTGAGGTTCACAACCAGCTCGATGCCCGCAGCGCGCAGGGCGCGCATCTCCGCCTGGCAGGGCATCTCCATGATGGCGAGACGCCCCTCAATGATCCAACTGGCGGATGGAGGAAGGCTCCTGGGCGCGGCAGCCATCACGGTTCACCGCCCTGTCCGGCGCAGGCGGGTCGACGGCGATCCCGCCCACCTCCCGGCGTCATCGCGCGAGCAAGTCTCCGCCCCTCGCCGGTACCAACCCGGATGAGCCCGACCGGCGAAGTCGGCCCGCGGGAGCCCACCGACGCTGCAGCGCATGGGGCGGGCGGGGCCGGCCCTTCACATCCGCTTCGCCTTCTGGGCGGCCTTCCCGGCCAGCGCATCGGCGCGCTCATTATGCTCGCGCGGCACATGCTGGAAGACGACCTTCTCAAAGCCCTGCATCAGTCCCCGCAGGGCGATATGCATCTTCTGCAACTGGGGGTTCTTG
>Ga0334885_1000585_pt1 | contig 60729 bp, 62 predicted proteins | sample GraSluR1_MG_8_FD_207233 | JGI IMG/M metagenome (GOLD analysis project Ga0334885, IMG submission 207233) | Sludge microbial communities from methane-producing bioreactor in Wageningen University, Netherlands - Granular Sludge_31_05-R1 | ecosystem: Engineered > Bioreactor > Anaerobic >...
CTCTGAGCGCCCCCTCACCACCTGCGGAAGGGACTCTCTCCCAAGCCACTCTTCCCGCTTACGCCGCTCCCCGCTTCGCCAGAAGCTTCTGTCGCGCGTAGGGGATGAGGCCGCCGGCATCGACTATCGCCTGCCTCGCCTGAGGTAGCGGCTCGATGGGGAAGCGCTTCCCGCTCGTCCTGTTCACGAGTTCGCTCCCCTCCACCTCCAGCTCGTCACCCTCTTCCGCCTCGTACCCCGGGCAGATCACGGTGCGCAGGCCCAGATTGATGGCGTTCTGCAGGAAGATGCGGGAGTAGTTGTTGGCCACCACGATGAGGTCCCAACCCTTGAGGCAGGAAGCCGCCTGCTCCCGGGACGAGCCGCAACCGAAGTTCTTGGCCGCCACCAAGAAACTCCCCGGCTCCACTTCACCCCGGTTCAACTTCTCGTTGAAATCCGTGTAGTCGGCGAAGGCCAGCTTGGGGGTCTCGGTGGGCAGCACGGTGGCCATGAAGCGCCCCGGGTAGATGGCATCGGTGGAGATGTCGTCGCCCAGCTTGAACACTACAGTCGCCATGTCACACCCCCGCTTCCCTGGGATCGGTGATGGCTCCGGTGAGCGCGCTCGCGGCCGCCACGGCCGGCGAGCACAGGTACACGAAACCATTGGGATTGCCCATGCGCCCCTTGAAGTTGCGATTGGTGGTGGCGAGCGCCACCTCCCCGTCACCGAGAGCTCCCTGATGCACACCCAGACAGCAACCACAGCCCGGGTTCACGATGAAAGCCCCGGCGTCGGCCAGCTCGGCCAGGTACCCGGCAGCCATGGCCTCCTTGTAGATCTTCCAGGAGGCGGGGAACACCAGCATGCGGGTGTCGCGATGCACCTTCTTGCCCCGCAGCACACCGGCGGCTATCTCCAAGTCGTCGAGCCGCCCGTTGGTGCAGGAGCCGATGACGATCTGGTTGACCTTGGTGCCGGCCACCGCCGTGATCTCTTCCACGTTGTCGACCATGTGCGGACAGGCTATCTGAGGGGCGAGCGAGGAGGCGTCGATGTCGACCACCTGCGAGTAGGTGGCATCGGGGTCCGGAACCACCATGTCGAGTTCGTCGGTGACACCGGCTTCCTCGCGCAGATACCTTTCGGTCTCGGCGTCTGCGGGAACGACGCCGGCGGTGGCCCCCGACTCCATGGACATGTTGCAGATGCACTGCCGTCCCGACATCGACATGTTGCGGATGGTGTCGCCGTGGAACTCGATCACCTGGAAGTTGGCCCCCTCGGCCGATATCTTGCCGATGAGATGCAGGATGAGGTCTTTCGGCGCCACCCAGGCGGGGAACTCCCCGGTGACGTTCACCTTGATGGAGGCCGGCACCTCGACGTTCAGCACCGTGCCGAGCGCCCACACCGCTGCCATCTCCGTGGCCCCCAGCCCGAAGGCGAAGGCTCCCACCGAGCCGTGGCTGGTGGTATGGCTGTCGGTGCCCACAACCACGTACCCCGGCCGCACGTAGCCGAACTGAGGCAGGATCTGGTGGCAGATGCCGCCTTCGTCACCACGCACGTCGTGGAACTTGGTGATGCCCTGCGCCTTCACAAACTCCCGGATCTTCTTCTGATTGGTGGCCGTCTTAGCCGTTTCGGCCGGCACGCGGTGGTCGAATATGATGGCGATCTTGCCCGGATCCCACACGGTGGCCTCGAGACCTGTACCGTCGAAGATCTCCTTGAACTGGTTCATGACCAGCGCCGCATTTTCGTGCGACATGGCCAGATCGACGGCGGGCTCGATCACATCCCCCACCGCGACCGTCTCCCTACCCGTCGCCCGGGCCAAGATCTTCTGAACGAGCGTCTGACCCATCTCGGCTCTCCTAACCGACGATCTTCTTCGCTTCGCCGTACTTCGTTTCCATGCGCTGGGCCGGCAGGTACTTGTCCTCGAGCGCCTTGTACTCCTTCAGGCCGACCATGTCGGTGTACTCCTCGAAGGAGCCGACCCACTGGGTCTGACCGGGCAGCGTGCCGGTCGGTGAGGCCTTGAGCGCCGCGAAGAACTGCTCGAGTGCCTTCTGTGCGACCATGATCGAGGCCACGGGGATCGACACCCGGCCTACGCCCAGGGCGGCGAGATCGGGCACCGGGATGAGTTCGGTCTTCATGCCCGAGATGGCGTCCATGAGATTCACAGACAGGGGTCCATTGACAGCTTTGACCGCCGCCTCGACGTCGGCCCGCGTCTTGATGCCGTCGATGAAGGCCAGGTCGGCACCCGCCTCCAGGTACATGTTGCAGCGGCGCACGGCTTCGTCGAGTCCCCCCATGGCGAACACGTCGGTGCGGGCGTTGATGATGAAGTCGGGGTCGAGAGCGTCACGCACGTCGGCGCAGGCCTTCACCTTGCCGGCCATCTCCTCGGCCTCGATGACTTCCTTGCCGGCCATGTGACCGCAACGCTTGGGAAACACCTGGTCTTCGATGTTCATGCCGGCCGCGCCCATCTCGATGAGACGCCGGGCGATCCACGCCGCGTTCACCGCGTTACCGCCGCCGGTGTCGACGTCGGCCATGACCGGTATCTCGACCGCCTGCACGATATTCCAGGTCATGTCGAGCACGTCCTTCATCTGCACGAGACCCACATCGGGCTTGCCCAGTATGGACCCCGCCAAGCCGTAACCCGACACCTGGATGGCCTCGAAGCCGCTCTTCTCGATAACACGGGCCGAGAGTGCGTCGTGGGCACCTACCACCACCACCGCGCGGCGGTCCATGATGGCATTACGTAGCACTGTCGTCTTCTTCATTGCCGTTCCTTCCTCTCTCTTCGTACGGCTCTCTCGTCGTGCGGCTCCGTCGTCGCTCGAGCCCGCCTTCCGTGTGCGGTCCCGGGGCCGGCAGGCGGCGCCTCTGGGTTGATTGGCTAGATCTTGTCGGCGACGGCCCGGGCCAGGTCCAAGGTGCCGTCCGAGCCACCCATGTCGTAGGTGCGGACGGTGCCCTCCGCGATGACCTCGGCCACCGCTCCTTCCACCACCGCAGCCTTGTCCTTCTCGCCCAGCCACTCGAGCATCATCTTCGCCGCGAGAATGGTGGCAATGGGGTTCACCTTGTACTGGCCGGCGTACTTGGGAGCAGAGCCGTGTGTGGGCTCGAACACACCCATGTCGGCGCCGATGTTCCCCGAGCAGCCGAAGCCCAGACCGCCCACCATCTGGGCGCAGAGGTCGGAGATGATGTCTCCATAGAGGTTGGGTGCGACCAATACCTCGTAGTTGTGAGGATTCTTGAGCAGCCACATGCACATGGCGTCGATATTGGCATCCTCAAGCTCGATGCCGGGGAAGTCCTTCGCCACTTCCCGGCACACCTCCAGGAAGAGGCCGTCACTCATCCGGACCACATTGGCCTTGTGCACCACCGTGACCTTCTTGCGCCGGTTCTTGTGCGCATGGTCGAAAGCGGCCCGGGCGATGCGCTCGCTGCCATGGCGGGTGTTTATCTTGCAGGAGACGGCGTAGTCCTCCGGGTCCAGGTTCTTGAAGGCCTGGAAGTTGTTCGACATCTCCGACAAGTGCTTGGCCAGACGCTCCGGCACGGGAGCGAACTCCACTCCGCAGTACAGATCCTCCGTGTTCTCCCGAAAGACCACGATGTCGATGCCCTCATCGACGTTCAGCGGGTTGCCGGGATAGGCCTTGCAGGGCCGAAGGCAGACGTAGAGGTCGAGTAACTGACGCATGCGCACGATGGGTGAGCGGTACACCCGGTTCTGCCCCTGCATGAAGGGAGCCAATTCGGCCTCGGCCGCCTTGGCCGGCTTGGAGGTGATGGCGCCGAACATGGCCGCATCCGCCCAGCGCAGAAGATCAATGGTGCGCTGTGGCAGCGCGTCCCCTTCTTTCCGCCAGAACTCCCAACCGATGTCCCCGGGAACGTACTCGGCAGAGAGTTCAATCTTGTCGAGGACAAGCTTGGCAGCTTCCAGCACCTCGATACCGATACCGTCGCCGGGAAGCCAGGCTATCTTGTACGTAGACACGTGCTCACCTCTCTTGGTCGCCCGGCCGTACCCGGCCGAGAGGAACATGAACCGTCAGCAAGAACCACGCCGGCTGCAACCGGGCCGGCGGCATTCTCCTCACGAAGAGGGACCCCGTTCGCCCCGCTCTCCAATCAGCCGCATGCCTGCCCGTAGGCCGGCGATGTTGGTCTCGGCGACCTTGGCCTTCTGCAGAAGGCGGGCGGCCGCCTCATAGGACTCGGGCGGGAAGAGACCCTCCGCGGCCAGAAGCACGCCCAGGCCCACGGCACCGAGCGAGAGCCGCCCCACCGCCCGGGCCGTCTCCTCCAGAGGAAGAGCGACAACCTCGGCCCTGGTGTCGATGATACCCGCAAGCGAGGAGTCGGCGTACACGCGCGTGCCCGCGGGCCAACGCCGCGCCGCCTTTGCCACCTGAGCCAGTCCATCGCCGGAGAGCAGGAGCACCACGTCCGGCGTCTCAGTGCCCGTGTAGTAGATGCGCTCGGGGGAGAGAATGACCTCGCTCTGGGAGTGTCCCGTGCGGACGGTGATCGGATAGTCGTCCTTCTGGGTGGCGAACAAGCCGCTCATGATGCCTCCAGCGCCCAGAAGGGTGGCGACCGAGCGGATCTTCTGACCGGCGGAGCCGGCGATGAGCACACCCATGCGGCCCTCGAGAGCGCTCGGGGCAACCTGTTCAAGCGCGACTGCATCGCCGGGGGGGACGGCACTCTCTGAGCTGCCTTCGGAAGCCTCTCTCAGCACGGCACCGTCCGTTTCCGAAGCAGCCTCCCTGGCCAGGCACAGCGGTTCGTGAAGATCACGGAGCGCCTGGGAGAATTCAGGCCGGGTACCCCGGTACAGCACGCCGGCCGGCATATCCATGCTGTCCATCCACTCGTCCACGGTGTTCCGGGTGAGAGGGTTGCGGCCGGCAAAGTAGGCCACGCAGATATCCCAGATATCGACAAGGGCAAACCCGGGTGCTTCGAGTGCTTCGACCAGGAGATCGACGGCATCGTCGGCAAACACAGTGGTGCGAGCCAGGAATGACGGTTTGGAGGGACGCAGCGTTTCCGGAAGGTCGAGAGGAGCCTCCAGATTGCCGAGCGGAGTGGTCGCGGTAACGGCTTCCCGGGGGGTGGTACAGGAGTGTTGGCCCCCGGTCATACCGTAGTTGAAGTTGTTGGCCACGATCAAAGTCACCCCGATGTTCCGCCGGGCGGCAGACAAGAGGTGCGCCCCCCCGATGCCGGCGCCCCCGTCACCCATGACCGCTATCACCGTGAGTTCGGGGTCGGCCAGCTTGATGCCCGAGGCGTAGGTGAGCACCCGCCCGTGCAGGCCGTGAAAGGCGTTCACCTTGTAGTACTTGTCGAGGATGCCTATACACCCGATATCGGTGACGATCACCACCTTCTCGGGCGGAAGAGCCAGGCGGGTGAGGGCTTCGTCGAGGTAGCCGGCGATCTTGATGTGCCCACATCCGGGACAGAAGCCGAAGGGCAGCAGCTGCTCATCGATGTAACTCACGAGAGACCTCCCCCCACTACTATCTCGGTGGGAGAAATCAGTTCGGTGTTCATCCTGGTCACCGGCACGATACGTGCTGCCGGAGCCAGACGGCGTACTTCCTCCACGTACTGCCCCAGATTCATCTCCACGACCACCACCCGGCCGTGGCGGAAGAAGAGGGCCGACAACTCGGCTTCGGGAACCGGAAAGAGGGTCTTGGGCACTGCGAGCGACACCTTGCGGCCCGCGGCGCGCGCCGAGGCCACGGCCTCGCGCGCCGCCCGGGCGGTCACACCGTAGGCGAGGACAACGGTGTCGGCTCCCTCCTGCTCGTCGATCTCGAGATGAGTAATCTCGTCGATGTGATCGGTGACCTTGCGCCGGTAGTGTTCCAACATCTCCCCGATGAGCGCCGGGTCTTTCGCCAGGTAGGCCTGTTGATCGTGAGTACTCGTGGTGTAGCGCACCAGATGCCGCCCGCCGATGGGACTCATCGGCCCCACCTCATCGGGAAGCGAGCAGGCGTGCGGTGTATACACGCAGTCGACCGGCGCGACGCTGCGCGCCAAGACCGGAGGAGCGTTCCGCCGCACCTCGTCGAGGTCGACCAACTCCCGCGTGAGGCCAACCTCCTTCTGGGAGGCGAGGAAGACCGGCGTGCGAAACCGCTCAGCCAGATTGAAGGCCCGGATGGTGAGTGTGTAGCAGTCAGCCGCATTCTCGGGAGAGAGCACGATCATGGGCAGCCCTCCCGACGTCACCCAGTGCATGAACTGGATATCTCCGTCGGCGCCCTTGGTCGCCGACCCGGTGGCCGGACCTTGGCGCTGCACGTTCACGATCACCAGCGGGGTCTCTCCCATGACGGCAAGGCCGATATTCTCCGAATAGAGGCTGATACCCGGCCCCGAGGTGGCGGTCATGGCCTTGCGTCCCGTCATGGCCGCGCCGATGCACATGCCTATGGAAGCGATCTCGTCCTCGGCCTGAATGGCCACTCCCCTTCGCAGAGGCAACTCGCGAAGCATCCCCACCAAGATGGATGAGGCTGGAGTGATGGGATATCCCGCGAAGAAGTCGCACCCCACGTCGAGAGCTCCCCGCACCACGGCTTCGTTGCCGTCGATGAACTCGCGCATGCGGCCATCCTTTCCAAGCTCCGGAGACCGACCGCCTCGCACGCCGGCCGCCTCGCCCGTCGAAAAAACAGTGCGCGGTATTCTATCCGACGGCCGGTAAGTTTATGAAGCGGATTTCCAGAGAGAGATGGTGGCTTCACCGATCCACACATGGATCAGCTCCCAGTGGGCCCCCGGGCGGGCGGTCGCCGCGCCTGCTTCGCAAGCGGAAGATATACGGCCAAGGCCGCAGCCGCACCGGCCGCCACTACCAAGAAGGCAGTCCTGTAGGCGGCGGGCGGATAGGAGCCCAATGCATCTCTCGGGAACAGGGCTATGATCGCTCCCATGCCGTACTGCACCAGAGCGGCTCCGCCTATACCGAACATGTTGACGCCCGACACCGCCCTGCCGGTGAGCGACGAGGGAAACGCCAGACCGGCCTGCACCAGAACCAGCACGTTGACGGATCCGGTGAATCCAAACACGGCATACACGACGAACACAAAGGGCACATTGGGCACCCAGGTGGCCGCCACCAAAGCCAGATGGGCGGCGACGAAGACCGAGGCCCCCACGAGCGTCACTCGGGCCACCCCGAATCGATCGGCGACATATCCGCTCAAGAGGTAGCCCGCGGACACCCCGAGCGCCATGACGGTGAGGTACACACCGAGCCCCGTCCCGTCCACCCCGAGCACGTCCCGTACAAACAAACCGCCCCACAGCCCCTGCACCGCGAACAGCGACCCGGCGAGGAAGAAGATCAGCGGCGCGAGACGCCAGAAGGCTCCGCTTCTCATCACGTGCGCATAGCCCTCCCTGTGACCTCCTCCCCTCTTGAGTGGGGGCGCAAGCGGAGCCCTGCCGTCCTTGGAAGCCGTGTTCGCGAGAGGGGCATCTTTGGCGAGCAGTGCGACCAGCAACGCCGCAGCGAGGATCACGCCCCCCGTGGTCCAGAAAGCGGTGCGCCATCCCACCGCCCCGGCAAAGGACACGAGCGGAGAAGCCGCGAGCAGCCCGCCGAAGGAAGAGATACCGACCAGCAGTCCCGAAGCCGTTGCAAAACGGCGTGAGCCGAACCATCCGCTCAATATCTTCATGGATCCCATGAGGATCACGGCCATGCCCACACCCATCAGGGCTCTGCCGACGGCCAAGAGCGCGAATGACCGGGCGGTCGCGTAGAACGCGCAGCCAAGCACAGAGGCCGCCATGAAGGCCGCCATGACGTAACGCGGCTTCCCTCTGTCGAGCGCACTACCCAGGGGTATCTGCGCCGATGCGAACATCACGTAGAACAGGCTGGTCATGAAGCCCATCGCTGCAGCAGTCAAACCGAATTCGGCCACGATATCGGGTGCGATCGCCGCATTCGCGTGACGAAGGAACTGGGAGAGGATGTGGGCGAACGCGAGCACCGCGAACACAAGCATCCTCCTGCCCGAAGCCGGAACAGGCTCCCCAACCGCCAGTCCTCCGCCGGCCGGCCCTCCAACCCGGGGCTCTCCGGCGGTAACGACACCCCCGTGCATCTCCCTCAAGCGCCCTTGTTCCCGTGTCTTCACACAAGCCCTCTCCCCTGCGCGATCCTGCCCCTCCCTGGCTCTCTGAGGCTCTGCACACCCGTCCTCTGCCACTGGACAACCGAGAGCATACAACGCCTCTCGGCTCTTGAGGTACACTTGCACTCTTGCGCGGCGCTACATCCAGCTGCCTTGCCCTCTCGGCGCCGCGGGAGGCTGGCGGAAGGTTACACTCTCTGAGCGCACCGAGGCACATGCAGGCACGGAACACGCGTCCTTTGACAATAGACGAGATACCCTTGGGCGATCCAAGGCTCAAGGACTTCGTCGCTGTACCCTGGAAGATCCACCACGGCGATCCGTACTGGACACCCCCACTCGACTCCGACCTTCTGGGCAGCAAGGTGCTCGGCACCGTGGGGCTTCTCACCCCCGAGAACTCCTACCATCGCGAGGCGGAGGTCACCCATTTCGTTGCCCATAGAGGCACTGAGCTGGTGGGACGCATCTCAGCTGCCGTCAATCACCGTTTCAATGCGCATTACAAGGACAAGTTCGCCTTCTTCGGGTTCTTTGATGTGATCCAAGACTATGAGGTGGCCCGCGCACTTCTCGACCGGGCCCGCGTATGGGGGCGCGACCGGGGCATGCGCGTGCTGCGCGGCCCCGGAGAATACAGCAATGCCACCCATGAACGCCAGGGAGTGCTCGTGGAGGGCTTCGACAGCCCCCCCACCGTCGAACAGACGCACAACCCTCCCTACTACGGCGAGTTCCTCGAGAAGTACGGCTTCACCAAGGCCAAGGACTACTTCGCCTACCTCGCTCCAGTGGGAACCCCTCTCAACCCCCGCTTGGAGACACTCGCCCGCCATGCCGCCGTCCGCCGCAACATCGAGACCCGCGCCCTCGTCTTCAAGAATCTCAGGGAAGAAGTGCGCCTGGTCGTCGACATCTACAACCAGGCCTGGGCCAACAACTGGGGCTTCCTGCCCGTCACCACTCCCGAGGCCGATGCCTTGGCCGAAACCCTTCGCCCCATCATAGACCCGGGTCTCGTCCGCTTCGCCTACGTGGCCGGGGAACCGGCGGCGGTCTTCGGTGCCTTCCCCGACCCCAACTGGGCCCTACGTCCGCGCTGGCGGTTCTACGGTGATTCCGACTCCATCCGCATCGCCCGCCTGCTCGCCGTGCGCCGCCGCATACGACGCATGCGGCTCATCTTCTTCGGAATTCTCCCCGAATACCGACGGCTGGGTATCGACTCCATGCTGTTCCTGGAGGTCAAGAGGCACGCCATGAGCAAGGGCTACGTGGAGTGCGACATCTCGCTTCTGCTCGAAGACAACTTCCTGGTGATAAGAGCGGCCGAATTCATGGGGGGCACGAAGTACAAGACCTGGCGCATCTATGACCTTCCACTGCTGTAGCGGACCACGCCGTTTCGTGTACTCAGGGGCCGTACATCACTATGGTAAGCGCCTCTTCTACCGCTGAGAAGCCGCGAGTGCCCGGTCGAGATCGGCGATGATATCTTCTACATTCTCCAGCCCCACGGAGATGCGTACCTGATCCGGCCTCACCCCGGCGGCCTCGCGTTCCTCCGCGCTGAGCTGCATGTGAGTGGTACTCGCCGGGTGAATCACGAGCGTCTTCGCGTCGAGGATGTTGGCCAGATGCGAGCACAGCTGTACCGAGTCGATGAACGTACGGCCGGCCTCGAGACCACCCTTGACTCCAAAACCGAACACCGCACCCGGGCCCAGAGGGAACAGTGTCCTCGCCCGCTCGTGGTCCGGATGGCTTGGAAGCCCCGGGTACTGCACCCAGCCCACCGCGGGATGCCCCTGCAGGAACTCGGCCACCCGGGCGGCGTTCGCGCAGTGTTGCCGCGCCCTCAGGGGAAGCGTCTCAAGCCCCTGGATGAACAGAAAGGCGTTGAAGGGCGACAGACAGGCGCCCGTATCACGCAGCAGGCCGGTACGTGCCTTGGCGGTGAACGCCGTACCCCGCGCCTGGGCGGCGTCGTGATCGCCGAAGACCTCCCAGAAGTTCACACCGTGATAGCAGGGATCGGGTTCAGTGAACTGCGGGAAACGACCGCTACTCGCCCAATCGAAGTCGCCCTTCTCCACGATCGCCCCCCCGATGGAGGTGCCGTGGCCCCCGATGAGCTTGGTCAGGGAATACACGGCCACGTCGACTCCGTGGCGGAACGGATCGAATAGGGGCGGGGGCGTCATGGTGCAATCGAGGGCAAAGGGCAGGCTGTAGCGGTGAGCTATCTCCGCGATGGCGGGCAGATCATCAACATTGGCGTTGGGATTGCCGATCGACTCCGTGTAGATGAGCCGCGTGCGCTCATCAACGGCCCGCTCGAAATTGGCCGGGTCTGAGGAGTCGACGAAACGGGCCTCGATGCCGAGCCGCTTGAGTGTGTGGCCGAAGAGAGTGACCGTCCCCCCGTACAGCTTGTCGCCTGTCACGAAGTTCTCGCCGCTGGAGCACAGAGTGGCCACGGTGTAGAAGACGGCTGCAGACCCCGAAGCGACCGCCAGCGCCGCGGTACCCGCATGAAGGGCGGCCAGGCGCTTCTCCAGGACTTCCGTGGTGGGATTGCTCATGCGGGTGTAGATGTGCCCGCTCGCCTCCAAGGCGAAAAGAGCGGCGGCGTGAGCCGAGTCGCGGAACACGTAGCTGCTGGTCTGGTAGATGGGTACCGCGCGAGACAGCGTGTCGGTATCCGGACTGTGGCCCGCATGAAGAGCTCGGGTATCGAGACCCCACTCGTCCTCGAGCGCCTTCCTGTCCTCGAACTTCCCGCTCGTGCTCATGAGCACCCGCCTTTCCGTCACCGCTCCGGCCCGGCCACGACGCCTTCTCCGTAGCGGCCACCTGCCTACTCCCGTCTCGACGCGGGTATGGTAACTCGGACGGCAGCATACACAAAGGAGACCTCATGGATATCCCGGCCGAATCCTGGCGCCGAGCCATCGAACAACGCTACTCCCGACGTTCGTTCAGCGACCAGCGCATCGACGAGGACATGCTCCTGCGGCTGGAGGCCCTCTGCGAGACCATCAACGCGTCGGAGGACGGGGTGCGGGTGATCGTCGCCCCGGAGATGACCGCAGGCGTGTTCAGAGGCATCGTGGGCGCCTACGGCAAGGTGAGTGGAGCACCCTCCGGCCTCATCTTCCTGGGGAACACCGCCACCACGCACATCAACGAACGGGTCGGCTACCATGGCGAAGCCGCCGTGCTCGAAGCGACCGCGCTCGGACTCGATACCTGCTGGGTGGGAGGCTTCTTCAGCCGGGAGAAGGCCGCCTCATATGCAGTGCTCGCCCCGGAGGAGCAGGTCTTCGCCGTCTCGCCCCTCGGTTACGCCCAAGCCACCACCAGCTTCTCCGAGAAGATGCTGAAGAGAATGGCCAAGTCTCACAAGCGGAAGCCCCTGGAGGAGATTGCCCCGGGCATCGAGAGTGGGACTTGGCCGGAGTGGGCCGTCGATGCAGCGGCGGCAGCCAGGGTCGCCCCGTCGGCCGTCAACCGGCAACCCTGGCGCTTCCGCATGGAGGAGGCATCGGTAGTCCTCTACCTCGACAGCCCAAAGGACTCCTACCAGATAGCCAAGAGGCTCGACTGCGGAATCGCTATGATGCACTTCGAGACCGCCGCTCTCTCCAAGGGAATGCCCGGCGACTGGACGTTCTTGGAAGGCACCGAGGTGGCCCGGTACACGCCACGGTAGACTGTCGCCTGGGCGGCGCCAAACTGCGCCCCCAGGCGACAGTGCAAACCCTTTACTTGCCTCAAGTATATATTCATTGCTTTCCCAAAGAGGCTTTGACTTCTCCCGCTGTGGCCTTTAAGCTGTTGCTCAAATCGCGGTTGGGGTGCTTGTCTCACTGAATCGGGGGGTATGGACAAGTGTACGAAGCGCAGGTCGGCTCTGCTTCCGCCACCAGCACCGGTACAGTCGTTTCCGTGAGGGGCAGCGTCATCATTGCCCGCTTCACCGAAGGGCTGCCGCCCATCAACAGCAAGCTGGTCGCCGGTGAGAACGAGGAGATCGTGGCCGAAGTGGTCACACATCTCACCGCAGACATGGTGCAGAGTGTGGCACTCACACCCACTCAGGGCCTCGCCCGTGGCGCGGCCATCACCGATACCGGCGCTTCCCTGCTCGTCCCCGTGGGCGACGCCCTGCTCGGCCGGGTCTTCAACGTGTTCGGTGACACCATCGACGAATTGGGGCCGGTAGAAGCACTCGAGTACCGCTCCATCCACCGCGACCCTCCCAACCTCACCAAACAGGTCACCCGTTCCGAGATCTTCCTCACCGGCATCAAGGCGGTCGACGTGCTGGCCCCGCTGGAGCGGGGCGGCAAAGCCGGTCTGTTCGGAGGCGCCGGTGTGGGCAAGACGGTACTGCTCACCGAGATGATCCACAACGTGGTGGGCCAGTACGAGGGCACAAGCCTCTTCTGCGGCATCGGGGAGCGCTCCCGCGAGGGAGAGGAGCTCTACCGGGAGATGAAAGACGCCGGCGTGCTTCAGAACACGGTCATGATGTACGGGCAGATGAACGAACCGCCGGGAGCCCGCTTCCGAGTGGGGCACGCGGCGCTCACCATGGCGGAGTACTTCCGCGACGACGAGAAGAAGGACGTCCTGCTGCTCATCGACAACATCTTCCGCTTCATCCAGGCGGGCATGGAGGTGTCGGGGCTTCTGGGCGAGCTGCCCTCCCGAGTGGGCTACCAGCCCACACTGGCCACCGAGTTGGCCGAGCTGCAGGAACGCATCTGTAACACTGCGGAGGGTTCCATCACCTCACTCCAGGCCGTGTATGTGCCGGCCGACGACTTCACCGATCCTTCAGCGGTACACACATTCTCCCACCTCTCGGCCTCCATCGTCCTCTCGCGCAAGCGGGCCAGCGAGGGCCTCTACCCCGCCATCGACCCACTGCAGTCCGGTTCCAAGATGCTCGTGCCGCACGTGGTCGGCGAGAAACACTACCGGGTGGCCCAAGAGGTGCGGCGCACCATCGCTAACTATGAAGAGCTGAAAGACATCATCGCCATGCTCGGCCTCGAAGAGTTGTCGCAGGACGACCGGCGCATCGTGTTCCGCGCCCGCCGGCTGGAGCGTTTCTTCACCCAGCCCTTCTTCACCACCGAGCAGTTCACCGGCTACGAGGGGCGCATGGTATCTCTCGACGACGCACTCGACGGCTGTGAGCGCATACTCAACGATGAGTTCGCCAGTTATCCAGAGCAGTCCCTCTACATGGTAGGTACGGTCGACGAGGCGGAGATGCAATGAACCTGAAGGTCCTCCTGCCCACGGAGCTCTTGGTCGACGAAGAGGTCACCAAGCTCGCGGCCGAGGCGGAGAACGGAGCCTTCGGCATGCTTCCCCGTCACATCGATTTCGTGACCGTCTTGGTGCCGGGCATCCTCTCCTTCGCCACCGAGGACGAGCGGGAAGTCTTCATGGCCATCGACGAGGGCGTGTTGGTGAAGTGCGGACCCGACGTCACCATTTCCACCCGCCGGGCGGTCGTGGGGCCCGATCTCGAGGGCCTGCACCAGACGGTCACCACCGAGTTCCGGCGCCGTGACGACAGGGAGAAGGCCACCCGTTCGGCCATCGCCAAACTCGAAGCCGGTTTTGTGCGACGTTTCCTCGACATGGGCAGGGCAGGCTATGGCAGCTGACGAACAGAAGCATCTCGACACCTCCGCCGCAGAAGACGCCGCCCAGGGAGAGAACTCGACACCGGGCACTCGCAGTGGGGAAGGCGGCATCGGGCGGGGGGGCACCGAGTCCGATGACTTCGTCACCGTGGTGAAGAAGAAGGAGAAACTGCGCGCTCGTCGCCGCGAGCAGGGCGAGCAGAGCATCTGGTTCGGCATCGGCATGTATGGCGTGATCGGCTGGTCGGTGGCCATCCCCACACTCATTGGAGTGGGCCTCGGCTACTGGCTCGACCGGATATGGCCGGTGACCTTCTCTTGGACGCTCACTCTCATGGTCGTCGGGGTGGTCATCGGCTGCTTCAACGCCTGGTATTGGGTGTCCCGCCAGCGTCGCAAGATCGACGAGTTCGAGCAGCTGGACGATGACAACGACTGACGTCCTCTACCTCGTACTCGCCTTCACCGCCGGGCTCGGGCTTGCGGGACTCCATTTCGCCGGCCTCTGGCTCACCATCTCCAGGTTGCCTCAGAGTAAGCACCCCGGGCTGCTGATGATAGTGAGCCTCATCATCCGGCTGGGCATTACCCTCACAGCCATCTACTTCGTCATGGGAGGCCATTGGCAGCGCCTCCTGGCCTGCGTCGCCGGATTCCTCATCGGGCGCCTCGTCTGTGTGCGCATCTGGGGTCAGGGCGGGCAGGGCAAGACCCAAGAGAAAGCACGTGACCTCAACGACCACACGGCGAATGCGGAGGCGGTAGCACATGGACATCACTCCTGATGCTCATGTCCTGTGGAGCGCAGGTTTCATCAAGATAAACGAGACGATGGTCTACACCTGGATCGTCATGGTGGTGCTGGTGGTGGGTTCGTGGCTGATCACCCGCCGCGTGACCTCCGGCACCAAGATACCCCGCTGGCAGAACCTGTTGGAGACGCTCGTCAACATCCTCCGCAATCAGATACGCGACATCAGCGAACAGCCGCCCGACCGCTATCTCCCCTTCCTCGGGTCGCTCTTCATCTTCATCCTCTTCGCGAACATCATGGCCCCTATCCCGTTCTATCATTCACCCACGGGTTCTCTGTCCCTCACGGCCGCCCTGGCTCTCTGCGTCTTCTTCTCTGTGCCGGTGTACGGCATCTGGAAACGAGGTCCCATAGCCTACTTCAAGGCCTACATGGAACCGGTCTTCTTCATGGCCCCTCTCCACCTCATCAGTGAGGTGTCGCGCACGCTCTCACTCGCGCTGCGTCTTTTCGGCAACGTCATGAGTGAAGGCGTGATGGTCGCCATCCTGCTGAGCCTCGTGCCGATCATCCTGCCGGTCGTGTTCGAGATGCTGGGACTGCTCTTGGGTTCCATCCAGGCGTACATCTTCTTCGTTCTGGCCACCGTGTACATAGGCGCCGCCACCAGCGGCGCTCACTAGCTGTAGCAAAGAGGAGACGGGTCAAGTAGGGCACCAACAAGCGGAAGGAGTAGGAGTCGGAATGGATGCCATAGGAATCATCGGTCTCACATCGCTCGCGGTAGCAGGTCTCACCATCGCCATAGGTGCTATCGCGCCCGCCATGGCCCAGGCCAAATCGATCACACAGGCGCTCGCTTCCATTGCCCAGCAGCCGGACGAGGCCGGCACCATCTCGCGTACACTCTTCGTGGGCTTGGCCATGATCGAGTCGCTCGCCATCTACTGTTTCGTGATCTCAATCATTGTCATCTTTGTGAACCCGTTCTGGAACGTAGTGAGCGGCGGCTAGTAGCCAACCACATCGAAAGAGGATGCTGCCGTGCTAATCGACTGGTTCACAGTTGTAGCTGAACTCATCAACTTCCTGATCCTGTTCCTGCTGCTCAAGCGTTTCTTGTTCAAGCCTGTCGTCAACGCTATGGACAAACGTGAGGCGATGATCGCCAATCGTCTCAATGAAGCAGAGAGAAGCCTCGAGGAAGGTGAACGGGTCAAGAGCGAGTATGAGCAGATGCAGGCACGCATTCAGCGGGAGCATGAGGAGTTGATGACCGAGGCCCATCGCCAAGCCGAACAGCGCCGCAAGGAACTCACCGATCAGGCAGCGGCCGAAGTCACCGCTCTCGAGCAGCGGTGGCACGAAAGTATTGAGCGCGAGAGAGAGGCGTTTGCCCGCGACCTGTCTCAGCGGGCGGGCGAGAAGGTCTGCAGCATTGCCCGCCTCGCCCTCGCCGACTTGGCCGGCGAAGATCTCGAAGAGCACATCGCCGCTGTCTTCGTCGAGCGAATCCATCAGCTTCCTGAGGCCAAGAGCCGCCGCATCAAGGAGGCCATCCGGCGCTCAGATCATCGTGTCACCATCACGAGTTCGTTCCCGCTCACAGATGAGGGCCGAGACAGTATCCGCGACTCACTGAGGCGATTGGTGGGCCGAGACGTGGACGTCGCCTTCGGCACCTCAGCAAGTGTCGTGTGTGGCATCGACATGCGTGCACAGGAGTATAAACTGGCCTTCAGCCTGGGCGACTATCTCGAGCGGCTCCAAGCCGAACTCGAGGTTGAACTCCAGGAGGAGAGCATCGTCCGCCAAGGGGGGTGATTCTGGTAAACGGTGAAGCGAGAGACGAGCTTAATCACGTGCTCGAGGGTGTCATGTCTGCCACCGACAGCGCCCTGGGCAGACAACGGGCGGACTTGAGACTCCAAGAGATCGGAACCGCCACGTTCATCGGCAAGGGGGTGGCGCTCATCCAGGGCCTGCCCGAAGTCCGTTCCGAGGAGCTGGTGACGTTTCCGGGTGGCCTGAACGGGATGGCCTTCAACCTCGACCCGGAAGAGGTGGGTGTCATCCTCCTCGACCGCAACGAGCAACTGGCCGCGGGTTGTGAGGTAACCCGCACCGGCCGCGTGCTCGACGTTCCTGTTGGTGAGGGCTTGGTGGGCAGGGTGATCGACGCACTCGGCCGCCCACTGGACGGCAAAGGTCCGGTCATCACCTCCGAGCGTATGCCTTTGGAGCGCCCCGCTCCTCCCATCATGCATCGTGACCCGGTCACGGTGCCGCTCGAGACCGGCCTCAAGGTCATCGACGCACTCATTCCCATAGGCCGAGGTCAGCGCGAGCTGATCCTCGGCGACCGCCAAACCGGTAAGACGGCCATCGCCGTCGACACCATGATCAATCAACACGACAAGGACGTCCTCTGCATCTACTGCGCCGTGGGCCAGCGGGCGGCCAGCGTGGCCAAAGTCATCGCCGACCTGCGCGAGCACGATGCGCTCGACTACTGCATCATCGTGGTCGCCGCCGGCGAGGACACACCCGGCCTGCAGTACATCACACCATATGCGGCCACTGCCATGGGCGAATATTTCATGGAGAAGGGCCGCGACGTTCTTGTCATCTACGACGACCTCACCCGTCATGCCCGCGCCTACCGCGAGCTGTCACTGCTGCTACGCCGCCCACCCGGCCGCGAGGCCTTCCCGGGCGACATCTTCTACATCCATTCCCGCCTACTGGAGCGTTCCACCCACCTCCGCGAGGAGTACGGAGGCGGCTCGCTCACAGCCCTCCCAGTTGTGGAGACCGAAGCCCAGAACGTGTCCGCGTACATCCCCACCAACCTCATCTCCATCACCGACGGCCAGATATACCTGTCGCCCGATCTCTTCTCGAAGGGCATCCTGCCCCCGGTCGACGTCGGCCGCTCGGTATCACGTGTGGGCGGCAAGACCCAGCTGCCGGCATATCGTCTGGTGGCCGCCGACCTGCGTCTCTCCTACTCGCAGTTCGAAGAGATGGAGACCTTCGCCCGCTTCAGCACTCAGCTCGACGCCGAGACCCTCCGCCTCATCGGCCGAGGCCGCCGTGTGCGCGAGATCCTCAAGCAAGACCAGTACAAGCCCTTGTCGGCTTCAGCGCAGATAGCCTCGCTCATGGCCGTCAACAATGCCCTCCTCGACGAAGTGCCCGTGGAGGACGTACGGAAGATGGAGGATGCACTGCAGGAAGCCGTGACCAGCCGGTTGCCCGAGATATGCGGGCGTATCCAGTCCGGCGAGAAGCTGAACAAGGAAGATCAGCAGAGCATCCTGCGCAGGATCGAAGAAGTCGTCATGGCCACCCTGCCGGAAGAGCAATATGGAGACAGCGGAACAGCTTAAGCGACAGATCGAGAGCGCCCAGAACCTGCGGGATCTGGTGGGCACCATGAAGATGCTGGCGGTGACCAACATCCGCCGGTATCAGGAAGCCGTCGACGCGCTGGGCAACTACTTCGGCGTCATAGAGCAGGGTCTCCAGATCGCGCTGTCGAAGACGCGCGCAGCTCCCACCACCTGGGAGCTGCCGGCGGCCAAGGAAGAGCATGATCTGGCCGTGGTCCTGTTCGGCTCCGACCAAGGCCTCTGCGGCCGCTTCAACGAGCAGATCGTCGACCATTTCCAAGAGACGCTTCGCTATACCTTCAACGGGCAGAAGCCCGCACGCGTGCTCTGCATCGGCATGCGGCCGGCTCTACTCCTCGGAAACGCCGGCTTCCACGTCGACCGGGAATTCGCCGTACCCGGGTTTCCCACCGGCGTCACGCGCGTCATCCAGGAGATCGTCTTCACCGTGGAAGAATGGGTGTCGACCGAAAACATCCAAAAGGTACACATCTTCCACAATGAACTCATCCGCGGCTCCTTCTATCGCCCAAACGACCTCAAACTCCTACCGCTCGACGCGGATTGGTTCACCCGGTACGAAGAGAAGGAATGGCCCAACAAGCGTGTCATTCCCACCTTCACCATGGACGCGGAGGAGTTGGTCTCCTCGCTCGTGCTGCAGTACTTCTTCTTCTCGCTCTACCGCTCCGCCGTCGAATCACTTGCCAGCGAGAACGCCGCCCGCCTCATGTCCATGCAGGCGGCCGAGAAGAACATCGAGGAACGCTTGGAGGAGCTCAAGATGACGGCCAATCAGGTCCGTCAGAACTCCATCACGGCCGAACTCCTCGACATCGTCGGTGGCTACGAAGCCCTTGGCGGCAACAAGATGAAGCTTCCCGAGCCGGAAGGCGGCGCCTGCCGCCTTCCGGCCGGCTAGCATGGCCGCGCCCCCGGGCCACGGCCCGGGGGCGCGGCCATCGTGGCAGAGCACGGCCCCCGTCGACCGCCCGTCGGCCTCAGCCGTCGTCGCGCCGTTACCTACCCTGCCGCCATCCGTTGCATTGAGAGTAGTGCTCCCCAGAGCACTGGGTTGAGGTTCCCTGCCCACTTTCGAGCAAGAAGCTCAAGGTATGGCGCTGAAGAGCCGATATACAAGGGCACGGACAACCCTTTATGAAGGTGTGCGGCTGACCAACGCGGCGCAACGAGGAGTCAGGAATATGTTGACGCGCCTGCCACGCGCTCGAAATCGCTCCGAAGTCAAAGAGCGCGGCTTCACCCTGATTGAGATCATGGTGGCCGTGCTACTCCTGCTTGTCATGGCCGCAGGCTTCGTCCCTCTGTTCCTCACCGGACTCTCCCAGGCCAATTCCGCCCGCAACAAGAGCCTTGCCACCAACATCGCGCGGGAACGCATGGAGCAGGTGCGCCAGCTGGACTACCGGGAGATCCAAGAAGACACGGCCGACCCGACCAACCCACTCAATTTGAGTCAGCGCTTCGGCACCACGACGACCATCAGAGACATCACCTTCCTCATAGACTACAGTGTCGCCTCCACCAACTACCAGGGCGGGATCCTCAAAGAGGTCACCATCACCGTCGACTGGAACCCTCCCCCCGTCTCCTCCCCGGCCGTTATCACCAGCCTCATCCACCAACAGTTCGTGGGGCCGCGCGGCTCCAAGCTGGAGTTCACTCCAAGTTTTGCGGACCCTGCCGGCACCCCGTTCAACCGGCTCATGGGATTCACGACCGCAACGTACGACGTAGCCGAAGTCGACTGGCACTTGGTTCTCGACAACCTGGATCAAACCGGCATGAGCAAGAAGGACGTCTACATGCGCCTATACCTGCTGGACGATGGCGGCACCGCTTGGCCGCTGGGCCCGGAGAATCAAGACCACCGCATCGACAACAACAGCATGTACTACACGCTCGACGGCAACGGCCGGGTGAACCGTGTCTACTTCACGTATCTCTTCGATGCATCAGCTATTCCCGACGGATACTGGAACGCCAAGGCGGTTCTCTACAACCATTACGACGAACCCGGGAACATGTGGTCGCTGCGCGTACGCATTGAGAACGGAGCACCGGCCATGGCCACCGGCTTCACGGCAGAGGGCCAACCTGACAACGAATCCGTGCTCCTCACCTGGATACCGGGCCAAGAGAGGGATCGCGCCACCTGGGTCATACAGCGCGATTTCTGGATGGACGGCGCGTGGGCAAACGCCTGGGTGACAGTCACCGAAACGCTGTCTCCAAACCTGTACTCGTTCCTCGACACAGGAGACGTTGCCGCGATGAGACCTCCTTGGGGAACACCCGAGGAGCCTCAATACTATCGTTACCAGATTTCGGCGGTCGACATAGGCGGCCTTCAGAGTTCTCCGGTAATCGCCGAGACCATGCTGCCTCCGCCGCCGACCACGACCACTACCATAGAGGGTGAGACCACCACGACCACAGCCGCGGTGAGCACCACGACCACGACGGCAGCTTCCACCACCACCACCATTCCCTCCACGGTGAACGTGCAGAACGCCACCAGCCGGCAGTGGAGCATCGCCATCAGAGACTCGAGCGGCACAACCGTACAGACGGGATCGGTCAAGAACGGAAGAACATGGACCAGCGCCCCTCTCCCTGATGGTGACTACATGGTGACGGCCACTTTCGGCTCCACCACCAGAACGGCCACATTCCGCATTCCACTGCAATCGGGGTGGACTGTGCTCGTGCTGACATTCTGAAATGAGCATGCCTGCCGACAACCACACACGGTCACTTCTACGGCCGAGACGTAGGGAGGGCTTCTCCCTGGTTGAACTGCTCGTGGCCATGTCGGTGTTCCTCGTGGTCATAGCGGCCATCTTCGGAGTCTGGAACCGCCTGCAGAGCACCTATGACTTCACCGGCCAAGACCTCTTGGCCCAAGAACAGGCCCGCGCAGCCATGGCCGAGATGGTGGAGTTCATCCGTACCGCCCGGGCCCCGGAAGACGCTCCGAGCGAGACTCTGAATGCGGCCATCGTCGCCGCGGATGCCAACCAGATAGTCCTCTGGGCCGACACCGACCGCGACTCTGGCCACGAGTTGGAGCTCATACGGTTCCGTGTCGATTCCACCACCGGGATTCTCTACCGAGATACTGCGAGTGAGTCGTATACGTTCCCCGGAGCGAGTGTGAGGCTGGTCACCTCAAATGTGGCGAACGACTCCTCTCAGCCCCTTTTTACCTACAGCGAAGGTGGGGGGGCGCTGCTCGCAGCTCCGGTTGCGGACCCGACCAGGATACGTGAAGTCCATATCACTCTCATGGTCGACGTCATACAAGGATCCTCCCCCATTCCCCACGTACTGACGTCCATCGTGCAGCCGAGAAACCTGCGCCAGCACTAATGATGGAGTACTTGGAGGTGTAGGGACCATGTCGCAACCGACCACATCGATACTCGGAATGATGCGGGCACGGAGGAATGACGAGACTGGCAGCGCAATCATCATTGCCATGGCCTTCATGTTCGTCTTTCTCCTCATGGGCGTAGCCTTGGTGGTGTTGCTGCAGTCCGCCCGGTCGGGAACCGAACTGGAGCGTGCCGACGTGAAGGCCTTCAACGTCGCCGAAGCCGGCATAGACGCAGGCATGCTGGCACTGAAGCTTGGCTGGCCCGACGATACCTCCGCCGAGACAACAGTCAACGATTCGTTCCTCAAGGCGGCCTTGCAGACGGCCAACCCCGGTCTTTGGGATCCGTCACGCTCCAGCTCGGGGGAGTTCCTCAATGTGGTCCTTTACGACAACGTTGATGAAGACGGTGACACCACCATGGTCCCCTATTCGCAGGCTCCCCCCTGGGATTCCAACCAGGATGGCATGATGTTCGTCGACAGCCGCTCCAATGTGGACGACTACCGCCGCCGCATCATCGTTCTCGCCCAGAGCCAACACTGGCCGTTCGAATTTCCCGGCAACCGAGCCATGTGGGCTGCCAACGCAGGGGCGAACGGACAAGGCCTCAAGGTGCACATCGATCCTCTGTCACCCACACAAGAGGCCACGGCCTACTGGGATACCGACTTCGGCAAGGGAGTCGAGACAGGACTCGGAGTCACACGTGACACACAGACCACTACCTTTGACCAAGTGGTCTCAGAACAGACCTGGAGGTCTCTCGAGCGGATTGCCCAAGACCGAGAGACCTACTTCACAAGCGCCACCGATGCCTCCGCCTTCCTCAGCTCCAGCGATTCGCCTGGCAGCGTGGTGTTCGTGAAGGCGAACAGTGCCGTCACCATCACCGGTAGTGTCCAGATGGGCTCCCGGGGCAACCCGCTCATTCTGGTGCTGGACACGCCGGCAGGCTCCAACAACACTCTCGACCTGCGGGGAACCAGTGACTTCTACGGCATCATCATCGTCAAAGGGAACGCCCTGATCCGGGGCACCGCCTCCATATGGGGACAGATGCTCGCCTCCGGCACCATTGAAGGCAAGGGCACAGGCAGCGTGCCCGAGATCAACTACAACTCCCAGATACTGGACAACCTGAACCGCACCTACATCATCAGCGTGAACATCGTGCCGAACACCTGGGAGGAGTACACAACACAACCCGCCAATTATTGAGGAGGGCCTGCTAATCGACGGGTTTCTCCGGGGCACGAAAAGGGGCCGCCCCGAAGGACGGCCCCGAGTCCCAGCTTCGCACCTCTGATGTCATTCTGTGGCGGCCGACCGCACGTGCGCGGAGGGGGCGGACCCGTGAGGGTCCGCCCCCTCCGCCGTCCTTCTCGCCCTCGAGGTCAGGTGCTCGCGGCCAGATGCGCCCGTCACGTGCACCCGCGGCCTCGTCCCGGCTACACGATGTTCCGCGCCTCCAGGCCGAGTGCCTTTCTCTTGCCCTCGATGTGCTTGATCATGAGTAGGGCCGCCTTCTCCGGGTCGGGTTCCACGGCGAAGGTGGCCCCCACCAGGTCGTCCAGCCCCTCGGTGAGCAATTTCACGACATTCATAGACCCAGTCACGGGAGGTGTGGGACCGAGTACCACGAAGATGCCCGAGGCCACGAAGTAGACCCCGATCGAGACCGCCTTCTCCGAGTACCACTCCGGGGCGGCGCCGGCCAGCGGCAGGTCGCTCATGTCTACACCCAGGGTATTGGCCAGCGCCGCCGCCAACACCAGGATGCGCACGTTGTCCACACAGCTCCCCACGTGGAGCACGGGTGGAATACCCAAGGCCCCACAGACCTCCTTGAGACCTGGGCCCGCCCACTCGAGCGCCTTCGAGGTCTTGAACCCGGCCTTGGCGCTCGCCACCGAGGCGCAGCCCGTGTCGACCACCAGGACGTCGTTCTCGATGAGCTTCCGCATCATGGTGACGTGGCCGTAGTCGTGCTTGATCTTGGGGTTGTTGCAGCCGACCACTCCGGCCGCGCCCCTGATCTTCCCGGCTACGATGGCGTCGATCAGCGGCTGCGGTGTACCACCGAGTGCTCCCAGGATGGCCTCGATGGAGAACCCAGCCAGCAAGTCGACCGGCTCCACCGGGATATATACCTTGTCGGGATTACGCAGCGGGTAGGCCTCGATGGCCAGGCGCACGAGCTCCCTGGCCGTGTCGGTCGCCGACTCGGGATGGAACTCGTGGTGCTCCATGTGGGGGAAGTGCGCCTTGTCGGAGGTGGACACCATCTTGGTGTGGTAGCACTGCGCGATGGTGCCGAGCGCCGGCATGATGCACTGGTAGTCGACGATCATCATCTCGACCGCGCCGGTGGCCAAGACCAACTCGGTCATGAGATGGTTGCCGGCCATGGGAATGCCCTTGCGCATGAGCAGCTCATTACCCGTGCAGCACAGCCCGGCCAGATTGATGCCGGCGGCGCCTTTCGACGTGGCCAACTCCACCATCTCCGGGGAGCTCACCGCCTGCAGCACCGCTTCCGACACCAGCGGATTGTGCCCGTGGACCACAATATTGACCTGGTCTTCCTTCAGCACCCCGATGTTGATGGTGCTCGGCACCGGTTGCGGAACGCCGAAGAGGATGTCGGAGACATCGGTGGCGATCATGGAGCCGCCCCATCCGTCGGAGAGGGCGTTCCGCGCCGCATGTACGATGAGGCTGTCCCAGCCGTTGTCGACCCCCATGTGGGTGCGGTGCATCATCTCGGAGGTCTCACGGTCGATGCCGCGAGGCATCATACGCAGCCGGTCCCACAGATCGCGCCTCTTCTGCGGCGCACGCGACACCAGTTGCAGATGGCTCTTCTTGCTGCCGAAGTCGTCCATCATGGCGTCGGCCAACTCGGCCGCGATCGCCAAGTCTTCCTTGCCCTCGGTCTCGAGACCGTACTCGGCCGCCACGGCATGCAACTTCTCGGGAGAGGAGATGCTGTAACCCTGGGCCTCACCAGAAGCAACCTTGCCGAGTATCTCCACAAGATCGCGCCCGTGATCTGAGTGCGACGCCGCACCCGCGGCCACCATGCGGCCCAGATTGCGGGCCACGATGATATCGGCGTCGGCTCCACATACACCACGCTGAGGGCCTTCGCCGAACGGATCGATGCGGCAGGGCCCCATGGCACAGATGCGGCAGGAGAGACCCATCTCGCAGAAGCCGCATTGAGGCTGCTGAGCCTCATGCCTGTCCCACACCGTCTCGATCATGTCCTTTTCGGCTTTGGCCAGCATGAGCCGGCCGTCTTCCGTGATCGTACGATTCTCGTACTTCTTCGGATCGATCATAGGTACGCCCCCTCACTCACGCTCAGCGGATGTTCACGATCTTCTGCGCCCTCTTCAGGGCGTTCAAGAGCGAGAAAGTCGGCGAGCCGGGGACTTCCCTGGCCTCCTCGCCCACCGAGACACTGCGGGCCACTTCGCCGGTCTTGCGCTTGGCGGCTATTGCCGGATCCTCGAAAGTGAGCGCTCCCGTCTTGCATGTCTCGACACACGCCGGAACCTTGCCTTCATGCTGACGCTCGACGCAATTGTCACACTTGACCGACACGACCTTCCCGGGAGGAGCCTTGTAGTCTTCCGTGTACCGGATGACTCCATACGGACAGGCCATGGCACACGAGGCGCAGTTGATGCAACGATCGTAATTCACGAGCACCGTGTCGGTCTCCGGATCCCGATAGATGGCCCCCGGCAGGCAGGCCAGCAGGCACGGTGCCGGATCACAGTGGCGGCAGCGGTTGGGAAACCCCTCGTTGTATATGCCTGCACCGACATGCACACGGGGTGAAGGCCGCGGTACCTCGAGAAGCGCAGCCGGTGTCGCTTTCGTGTGCGAGTGGGCGGTGGCACAGGCGATCATGCACTGCATGCATCCCACGCACCGCTCCGGATGAACAACCACATTCTTCATGCGCTCACCTCCCAGAAGTCCAACCAGATGCCGGCTTCGGTCATTGGCCACACCCGCAAGACCCTTCAGCCGACCCGGCCCGACACCAGTCCGAAGTTGAAGCTGCCGTCGAAGAATCTCTCCACCGGAGCCGTGAACGGCCTCCTATCGGCAACCATGTTCATGAGTACACCGCCCTGTTCGATGCCATTGAGAAGAACCACACCGGCCAGCCGCCCCTCCTTGGTCACCAGCTTGCGGTAGAGCCGGCGGCGTGGATCGTAGTGGACCTGGGCTTCGTAGCCTTCTCCCTCATCGGGATTCACCACTCCCGCCGTCAACACATCGAGGTCGAAGATGCGGATGACATTACGGCTCAGGCTGCCCGGATATGCCACCGGCCGGCCGGCCATATTCCATCCCGCGTGCCTACCTTGCTCCACAGCCACCGGCCAGATGGCGTTGACCCAGGGCTTGTCTCGGGCAACGTCGACCGATTCGGCCACATCACCGGCCGCATAGATGCCCGGCACCGTGGTCTCGAGGTATTCGTCGACCACGACCCCTGCGTGGGTTTCAATCTCGGTGGGCAGGAAGCCCATGGCCGGCACCACACCCTTACCGACGACCACAAGGGAACAGGAGAGCATCGAGCCGTCGGAGAGCCGGGCGGCCTCCACCCGTCCCTCGCCCTCGAACCCCACCGCCTCCACACCCGTGCGCACTTCCAGCCCCTTCTTCTCCAGCTCCTCCTGAATGAGCCGGCCGGCCTCGGCATCCACCTGCATGAAGAGCGGGTAGCCCGACTTGATGAGCATCACCACCCTGAAGCCACGGTGGAGAAGACCGTACGCCGCCTTGAAGCCGACCAAGCCGCCACCCAGAACAAGCGCGGAGCCGGTGCCCTCGCCGGCCTCGGGCAGTATCCTCACCATGCTCTCGACGTGCTTCAGGGTCCTCATGTAGAAGATGCCATCGAGCTCAGCCGCAGCCGCCTCGGCCGCCGGAACCGTGCGGGCGTCCGACCCGGTCGCTATCAGAAGACGGTCAAAGGGGATGGTGCGGCCTCCCTCGGTGAGCACCTCGGAGGAGTCGAGCTGCACAGCGGCGGCTCCCTCTCCCAGAATGACGTCTATGCCCAGACGCTCGTAGAAGGAGTCCTTCCTCACCGGAAGGTCGGCCACGGCGGAGTGTCCGGCCAAGACGGAGGCAATCATGGGGCGGCAGTATGGAAGGTGAGGCTCTCGGGCCACAACCGTGAGTGGTCCGTCCGGGTCGAGACTGCGTATTGCCTCGGCCGCTTGAGTCCCGGCGATACCGTTTCCGAGGATCACATACCTCATACGCGCCCCCCACACGCCGTCGGCAACGCCTCTGAGCCACCATGCCGCTCAGCGAGCGCGTAGCCCCAGATGCCATTACCCAACTCTTCTCCAGTGTAGTCCAATCTCGGAGTCTTTGCCTCAGGCAAATTGTCCCATGTACACAGGCCAATCCCTCGGCTCCCGGGGCCAGAAAGATAGGGCCGGGCACCACCCTCCAGGGGTGCGGTCCCGAGAGCGGCACGATCACCCCACTCATGCACTCCGGCTCAGGCGATCTCCCTTTCTTTCACCACCCGGGTCTTCAACTCACCCACCAGCCCCTGAAGCGCGGGAAAGACATTGTCACGGATGTCTCCGGCCACAAGCACCAGCATGATGTCGTCTCCCACCCCCAGGTGCCCTTCGTTTACCCACACCCTGACTGCAATCACCCCCTCGTGCTCGAGGGCCCGGGACACGGCCTCGTCGAGCGCCCGCCGGTCAACCTCCAATTCGAGGGCACTCACCGCATCACCGGTGCGGGAATGGCCCCGGACAACGCCGTTGTGAACCAGGTACATGCCGATCCCCGGGGATTCGGGGCTGTTCTTCACTTCTCGAAGCCACTCATCAACGCTCGGGCACTCAAGGTTCACAGCGACTCCTCTCACGACTGATGGGGCCGGGATTCGCATCGAATCCCGGCCCCCACTTCATCCTGATAGCCACCGCCAGCCAAGGCGGCGGAGCGACCGCGTCCAGCCTCCGTCCACGAAGAGCCACACGACAAGGCCGTCTCGCTCGAGACCAACCACGGCCTGGAGGGACCCGGCCTACAGAGCCTCTTCCTACAGAGCTTCGCCGTGGTACTTGAACGACAGCCGTACCTTGACGCGATAGGCCACTATCTTGTTGTCGTCGATCCTCATGTCGAGCTCGACCACCTCAGCCACACGCAGGTCGTCGAGCGTCTTCGCGGCCGTGTCGACCGCCAGTCTGGCCGCTTCCTCCCACGAGGTCGCACTGGTGCCGATGACATCGATGATCTTGTACACGCTGTCGGGCATTTCTCCCCCCTCACTATGAAAAGTGACTACTTAAGCGTCGCCGTACCCACACCGTGAGAGCACTAAACCTCCCCGCGCCTGCATTCCCCACCATGGCGCTTCGGTGCACTGTGTCAAGGCGCCCCGTGCAGCCAATGGCGAGACTACACCGCCAATTGTGCACCGCTGCGAGGGCTCTGTTAGAATAGGCGCGCGGGGCGGACCCGCTACAGGCCGAGTCATCCTCTGGCGGTTGCACCGCACTGATTGGAGAAGTGGCCGAGAGGCTTAAGGCGCTCGCCTGCTAAGCGAGTGTAGGGGTAGAGACCCCTACCGAGGGTTCGAATCCCTCCTTCTCCGCCATCTGCGCCTATAGCTCAGCTGGATAGAGCGTCGGACTACGAATCCGAAGGTCGCAGGTTCGAATCCTGCTGGGCGCACTAGAAAAGCCCTGGTAATCCGGGGCTTTTCCTTTTGCAGTAAGCCGGTGGTATCCGTCGCTGCCCACACTTTGCCCACAAAAAACTCCCGAGCTTATCCGTCGACCAGCGCAGCGAGCCGACTGACGGCCTCTTTTTGGAGGCCGGGCAGCACGTGCGCGTACACTGTGAGCGTAAACCCGACCGAGGAATGTCCGAGTCGTTCCGAAACCACCTTCGGGTTCTCACCGTTCGCCAGTAGCAGGGTGGCGTGAGTGTGGCGCAGATCGTGCAGGCGGAGACGGGGTAGGCGTGCCGGCTGTCTGCCCTCCTTCTTGGCCGCTTCTGTCTCTGCCGCGTTGTAGGCACTCTGAAGCCGTTCGAACACTGCGGTGATCGTGTCCGGGTGGCAAGGCTTGCCATCCTCGCGGACGAACACGAGCCCGGTATCCGTCCACAGCTCGCCCCATTGCATGCGATCCTCGAGCTGCACCTTGCGCCACTCCTTAACGACCGATACCGTTTCTACATCCAAGTCGAGCGCCCGACGACTGCGTTCTGTCTTTGTCGATGACGTGCCCCGCGACGTGCGCGCCTGGGTGATTGAGACGACTCGCGTATTCAACGCCATATCAGCCCACGTCAGGCCCAAAGCCTCCCCCCGCCGAACTCCGGTCATGGCAAGAAAGCGCCACAACGGATAGAGACGATCATGTTGTGCGAAGGAAAGGAAGGCCTGGAGCTCCGAGGCGCTCCATACTTGCATGCGCCCCCGCCCCACTTTGGGTAGCTTCACCGAACCGCCCGCCGCTACATTCCGCGCCAGTAGGCGCCACTCGATAACCGCATCATTCAGGGCCCGGCGAAGCGTGGCATGGACTCGCCGCACGGTGTTGGCGCTCACGCCCTTCTCCCCCGCCTGTTCACCCTTCGCATACCCCGACACGGCAAGCTCACGATAGAGGGCATTGATCTGTGCCGCCGTGAGCTTCTGGAGGGGCACGGTCCCGATCCGAGGGCAGATATGGCGCCGGACATGCGTCTCATAGGACTTGTGGGTGGATGGCGCTACAGCACTCTTGATTGCCGGCAACCACATGTCGGTGAGGTAGGAAGCAACCGTGAGCCGGGAGGGCTCTACGTACACACCGGAACTCATGGCCGTGACAACCTTCGCTAGAGCTTCCGCCGCGGCCTTGCGCGTCCGGTATCCGCCCTTGCTTACGGCCCGGCCGTCGGGGCCGCGTGTGCGCCACTCCCACCCGGCGCCCCGGCGCCGTATGCTACCGCTCATCCTCTAATCTCCCCCTCCGCCCGATGGGGTGGCCCACTGCTCGCCCACATTGCCTTGCCAACCAAGGCCCCTGTAGGTGTTCCCTTCCCACTCCACGCTGAAGTTTGGTCGCAGACTCCAAGGCCCCTTGACCTTCCACTGGGAGACGAGCACCAGGCGCGCATCCCTGGAGCAGACGGCAGCGCCGGATTCATCAGGTATCCCCAGGTCGATCCCCGTTAACTCTTCGCCGGCCACTCCGGCTGGGTCGAGCAGCTTGACGACTGTGGTCTCAAGCGCAAGAGCGAACGCAAAGAGCTCATCCACCGAAGTGGGACGCAGGGCTCGCTCTACTTCGCTCAGTGTGGCTTGTGACATTGGCTGGCCCAGAGTTTCCAGGCGCTCGAGCATGTCCTTTTGCGAGAGCTTCCTCAACAGGCGGATGTCGCGAATGTTGTCACCGAGAATCTGAGATGGAAAGCGACTACCCGGTGTCGGCTGCTTCCCTTGCCGTGTGTGCGTCTTGACCACGCGCTGACTACCTCCCGTCTTTGCTGGTGCAGTGTTGTCTCTGACAATAACTCAACGTCCTTGACAATGCAACACTCGTAGTTGTACGATACTGTCAGTAACGGTCCGTACGTTACTTCTATGGTTTAGCCGTTACCACTGGAGGTGCAAAGTGGCTCGAGAGAAGAAGAACGCTTGGCAGAACTTCACGGGGAATCCTAACCCGCTCGCGAAATTTCGGGAGCTAAAAGCCGCCATCCCCGACGGCCCGGGGCTCGCGGCCCTCTATGAAGAAGCGAAGGCTAAGGGAACGGTCCTTGGGGTGCCGGTCCTCACTGTGGGACGCAATCTCTACATACCCCGCGCTCGGATGGTTGAGCGCATTGAGCGCGGCGAGTAGACCCGGAGCGGGAAGCATGCGCGACAAGGAACTGAAGAGGATCGCTTATTCAGCCGTCGCCTTTCACGATGCCCTCCGGCAGTCACCGGGACTGTCCGACGCGGCGATCAGGGTGGCGCTGATACTCACCGGATACGCGGATGCGACCGGCACGTGTTGGCCCTCTCAAGCACGAGTCGCTCGTGATTTGGAGTGGTCCCTACTGAAGGCGAAGAGAGCATTTCGTGAGCTTCAGGCGGCCGGGGTGATCAGGTACAAGAAGCGCGCACGTCACCGAGGAGAGCGTTCCTCCATTCAGCTGATAACCGGTATCACGGTGGATACCGGTATGCGTGGTGATACCGGTATGCGTGGTGATACCGGTATCAAAACAGACACGGAACCGGTATCAAAAACAGCGCGAACCGGTATCACTGGTGATACCCAGAACTCACCCAGTAACTCACCCAAGAACTCACCCATTGGCGCGGACTCCGCCGCGCCGGCGGGGGAGGGGGAATCTTCTGGCGAAGAGAAGACCACTCAGGGGATCGTCGCCTTCGCCGTGTCCGTGGCCGCGGAGGCCGGTATCACCCTGACGCCGAGCCGCAAGGCCCGCATCGGCCGAGCCGTGAAAGAACTTTTCGCGGCCGGGGCCAACCCGGCCAACCTCGAGAAGGCCGCGAAGATCCTCACCCTGGAAGCGAAACCGCCCTCGGCCCTCGAGGGCATCCTTAACGACATAGAAGGAGCAACTCGTGGCCGAATGGTCGGAAGTAGAAGACGTGGCAGCACGGATCCTCGAGCGGGCCGGAGTGAAAACGGAGAGTGGTGAGGTCTGCTCCTGTGGCCGCTTGACATGGGGCGCCGAGGACGTCTTCGTCGCCGCGCCTGACGGCTACATCCGCGGAGACAAGGCCCTACCCGGAGAGTGCCGGGAGTGTGCGGAGGCGCGCATAAAGCGGGACGCCGACGAGCACCATCACAAGAAGCTGCGGGCGGACATGCTGCAAGATGCCAACCTCGGCCGCCGGCTGGAGCAGGCGAAGGCCAACTACGTGGTCGCAACCCACAACCGCGACGCGCACGAGAAGGTTGTCGCCTGGCTGGAGGCGCCCACTGGAAACCTCATCATCGTCGGCCCTATCGGTTCGGGCAAGAGCTACCTCGCCGCCTGGGCGTTCTTGACGCTCCTGGAGCGGATGACAGACGCCGACGTGCTCAAGTGGCCGATTACCGCTCCGCGCTGGGTGAGCGTGCCCAGACTCTTCGCCGCGATACGTCAAGGCTACAGCTGCGACGATGCCCGCCGGCAGTCAGAGGCGCTCATCTCGGACGCCCAGCGGGCGCCGGTGCTGTTCTTGGACGATTGCGGCAAGGCGCACTCTCAGAACCTCTCCTGGGTGGAAGAAACGCTCTACCAGATTGTGGATCCCCGATACTCCGATGAGCTCCCGACCGTCGTCACCACCGAGTACACCGGGGCCGCCCTGCGGGACCGGGTGGGGGAGAGCGTAGTCACCCGCCTGGAGCACGGGGCCGTGGTGGCCGGCATCAAGCGGCCCTCGACGCCCTATCGGAGGCCGCGATGAGCCAATCTGACCACTTTACTACTGGAGGTGCTGACGTGACCGAGCTCACAACCACGCAGTCACTCCCCGAACTCGCCGCGACCGCCAACCGAGCCCACCACGAGATAGAAGAACTCGCCGTGTCCGCAGTCGCCAAAGCACGGGAGGCCGGGGAGGCGCTCCGAGAAGCCAAAGAGCAGATACCGCACGGCCAGTGGGGCGAGTGGGTGCGTGACAACTTCGCGGGCTCAGTGAGGACGGCGCAACTGTATATGAAGATAGCAGCGCAGTGGCCGGAGCTTGAGAAAACGCAACGCGTTGCGGATATGCCCTTGCGGCAGGTGGCCGGCCTCCTGGAGAAACCACGCACAGATCGTCGGCAGACGGCGCCCGAGCAGATGCGTCTCGTTCAGCACCCCGCCGTCCGTGGTCTGGTGCCCGGCCCGGAGTTTGAAAAGGCCTATCCCGGTCTGGTGGCGTCAATCCGAGAGATTGGTCTCAGGCATCCAATCGTCGTCGACCAGCACGGCCGCGTCATTGACGGATGGCTGAGATATCACGCCTGCCTGGAGGCCGGTGTGCCGGTGGAGATTGAGGTTAAGCATATCGCCAACGACGAGGACGCCTGGAACTTGTGGTGGAGCTGCAACATGATGCGCCAACACCTCACCCCTGACCAGAGAGCCATGATCGCCGTGAGCCTGGAGCGACTGGAAGCGGAGATGAACGCGGCCGTGGCGGACATGGACGACGCCGCCGGGGATATTGACTGGGAAGGCTCAGGCCCCGAGGAGATACCCAAGCTCGAGCAGGTGGTCGAACTTGCAGACAAGGCTATCGACGCCGCGACCGGCTTCCGGGCCGCGTGCCTGAATAGGTTGGATGGCTGACGTGAGCCGCTCAGGCTACTACCGCCGCCTCAGCCATTGCCAACGCTGTGAGTGGCCCGGGTGTACCAAGACCGCCGAGAAGGGCGGCCACATGTGCGCCGTCCACTGGGGGGAGATGCTCGAGCAGCTGACCGGGGAGGATACGCCGCTCCGGGTACGGCGTCGGCTGAAGGGGGAGCCGGATGAGTAAGCCGCGTGGGTACGTTGACGCCGGCGCACTGGTGGACGGCTGGCCCGCCCACTTCCTCAGCTCGGGCCGGGTACGCCGTCTGATCGAGCTCGAGCTTGAGGACCTGCCCCCTGTGCCCGCCGAACTCGTGCGAGAGACGCTCGAGGCGTGCCGGCTGGCCGGGGAGGCGTGGGCCGAGCGGGTACGTGCGCGGAAGTCGGAAGGACAGAACGCGGAAGCCGGGGGAGACTTACAGCATGAGCCTGATGAGATGATCGACGCCCAGGAGGCAGCGCATATGTTGGATATCACCTCTCGCCGCGTGCGACAGCTGGCCGCCGTCGGTGAGATACCCGGGCGCAAACACGGCGCTCAGTGGCGTTTCAGTCGGGCGGACGTGGCCGCTTACCGCGTGAAGGGAGAAAGATGAGCACACGAAACGAGTGGGGATTCGGCCATCTGGTGCCCGTGCACACGGCCGCCAAGTGGCTCGGCATTCCCCAAGAGGAGCTCGAGGCGGCTGTAAGAGACGGCCGCTTGCAGGTGGTCGACGATCCCGAGCTCCGCAACCCCTACGTGCTGGGTGACTGGCTGGGCGCGGAGCTCGATCGCCGGGAAGCGGAGCAGCAGAAGAAGGTGCCCGAAGACTTGAGCCCCATCGTCGACCGGATCCGCCCCGTGAACTAGAGGAGGCCCCACGTGAAGACAAAGACCACACCGATCTACCCGAAGCCCCGCCTCGGCCGCCTGCTCACCGCCGGCCATGGGGGGGATCCCTCCGCCCGGTCCGCTGTTCGGCAGGACCCCGGACCGGCGCGTACCGCCGCGATTCTTGACCTCCTCGAGCAGGACGTGGAGCTCTTCCCCCTCGCGATGGACCCGCCCGCCCCGGTGGCGGAAGCACACCGGCTCTTTCTCGAGCGCGTGGAACAGGCCCATGAGCTTCTGGGCACTCTGAGCCGGGCCCGGCAGGCGGCCAAGAAGGCCCAGTCTGAGGACGTGGACGCCGCGACGAAGGCGCTCCGGGAGGGCAAGGCCCCGCCTAAGCTCAGCCGGCCGGAGGCGGAGCGCACCATCGACGTATCAGAGACGCAGGCCACAGCCGCCGAGGCGCTGCTTCTCGAGGCCCATGAGGCTCTTCTTGTGGCAATGGCCGACACCTGGCCCGAGTGGAGGCGCACCATTCTTGACACGGCTGACGCCGCCCACGGGCGGGCGGTGACTGCGCTTGAGAAGGCACAGGCGGCCATAGGGCAGAGACGCGGGCTCTACGGGGCCGCGCTCGACCTGGACAGCCAGCTGGTGGAGCACTTCCCGGAGGTGAAAATCAAGATACTCAAGACCACGCGCTCCGGCCTCTCGGCATTCTCGGCCGCCGTGGGCACCTACGCTCGTAACCCCCGCCTGAGCCCGCTGAACGTGGCCGAGGGTAAGACCACGCTGGCCGAGGCCCTGCGGGTAGTGGAGGCCCACCTTCGCCAAGACATCCCGTGGCGATCGGACTGGTGCCCCCCGGGGGATCCGGCGTATGAGGATCTCATGTCTCAGCCACTCGACCCCACCCGGCCGTGGGTGCGGCGGGCGGTCTTTCGGGAGCTCGGGGGAGCTTGCCACATCTGCGGGCAGGGCAAGGCTGACACGCTCGAGGACGTAGAGGGGCGGCTGCTCCCCGTGCACTCCTGGTGCGTCAAGGGCAAGGCAGGGAGGTAAGGACCATGAGCGACACTCTGACCCCGCGGGTATGGGCCTGCCCCTTGTGCGGGAGGAAGGTATCCCGCATAGAGGAGTATGAGGTCATCGAGCGAGTGCAACCGCCCAGTCCGTTCCTCATTGCCGTCCATGCCCGGTGCTGGCGGAGGGCGGAGAGACGGGCCGGGGTGCGTGCATCTCATCACAACAACGAAAGCGAAAGCCACGGCGGAGGTAACAGCGCGGCCGGCGGCGAGTCTTCACGCGGTGAGGTGGTGCATTGATGAGCCGAAGCGAAGAACGACGAACGAAACCGAAAGAAGGTTTTTGTTCAGGTTGCGCGCCCGGAGAATGGGCGGACGACTTCCCCACGACTGAAGAGCTCGTGGCCGCAATGAGCGAACCATACCGCCGAGCCCTGCCCGAGAGGTTCCGGGGCATGGACGGATACGATCTTGACCACGCACTGACCGAAGAACGGCGGCGAGCCCGATGAGGGGGTGGGGGGGGACCCCCCTTGACCACCCTCCAGGGGCGGGGGGCTCAGCACCGCAGGTTGTGCGTTCCGGCATGTCAACGGTGCTCCAGGAGGTGCGTAGATGACCGCACGAGCTCCCCACGGGCTCGGATCCCGCGGCCGCCGGCTGTGGCGGGCTGTGGTAGAGGACTTCACGCCCGCTCAGCACGAGCTCGAGCTGCTCACCGAGGCGTGCCGGACGCTCGACCGTGTTGAGGCCCTACAGGCTGAGCTTGCCGATGCTCCGCTGACCGCCGAGGGCTCACGTGGTCAGCTGGTCGCGCACCCACTGGCGGCCGAGCTCCGCAGTGAACGACAGCTGCTTGCTCGCCTTCTCTCACAGCTGGGGATTCCCGAAGGTGAAGAGGGCGCGGAGTGGGATAACCTGACCGCAAGCCAGCGCGCCCGCAAGGCGGCACATGCCCGCTGGGGCGGCCGAGGTTCCCGATGAGGCGGCGCACCAAACCACAGCCGGCCCCAGTGGCCCCCGAACGCGCTCGAGTCCGCCGACTGGTGGTCGAGGCGGAGCGGGTCCGAAGTGCGGGGCGGTCGGTCGCGCGGATCCCGGCCATGCGCGAGCTCGAGGAGCTCTTCGGAGTCATGGCCTTCTATGCCTTGGCCCTCGAACCCGACGATGTAGACATCGACGAATTGACAGATCGCCTTCTTGGGCTTGCCCGCTCGTGGGGCGCCGGCTCGGGCTGACGAGAAGCCCTCACCGCCCGCCACGGTAGGATTGCTTCCTCCGCCGGAGCGGAGCGGAGCCGAAGAGACCCGGCCCCCGGATAACTTACCTCCTTCCGGGGCCGGGTCTGCCTTCTTGAGGCTTCACCAGCATGAGGCGCGATGTAGTAGCCGACCTACGCCAGGACGGCCACTCCCTGCGTGCTATCGCTGGTGCGGTGGGGGTGAGTAAGAGCCAAGTAGCCAAAGATCTCAGCAACTGTCCACTGGTGGACAGTTCAGTTCCCGACCGTATCACCGGCCTAGACGGGAAGAGCCATGTTCGCGGCCGGACTGGCGAACATTGGCGCATGGACAGAAAAAGGCAGATGCGCAAATTTGCGCATCTCAACCCATCTCCCAACCCGACGGATCGCGGAGATGTGCGGGGTGAGTCCTACCACTGTGACGACTGTACGGCTGGAGCCAATTCAGGTGTCCAAATTGGACACCTCACCCGAGACAGTCATTGGCCGCGACGGCAAGTCCTATCCCGCCCACCGTCAGACAGAACCACCGCAAACCCTCAGCCGCCGGCGCTTTCGGGCCGATATGGGCACGAGAGAGGCCGGGCAGGTGATTACCCTACCCGGCCTGTTCTGACGCCGTTATGGGCCGCCTGGGAGCGTTTCCCGGGGCCGCCTCAGCTCAAGAGCCTGCGGTGGGAACGGTAGCCTGCGCGTATCACTTCGTCGGTGCTCACACGGGCGGCACACAAGAGAAGGACTCGCGCGGCAACGACGCAGAACTTCTCGATGGTGGCCTTTGTGCGCGCCATGTCAAAGCTCCTTGTCTGGGTAATCATCCGTGCAACCGAACGAGTTGGTCACGTGGTGCAGGAGGACCGCGGCGGCGTGGGCGATGCTGTAGCTCTTGTCATCCTTCGGGACCCGGCGCAACGTGAGCCAGGCATGGACAACGGCATCCACACCCGGCAGGTAGTACCCAGTCAGGCGACGGGCTTCCTCTTGGCTGATGTCCCTTGCGGCCGCAACTACACTCTCGGTCAGCTGTTCGAAGTCTTCGACGTCACCGTAGAAGAAGGCATCGTGCCAGACCGGCTCATCAGTCACCGGGGCGAAGTAGTCCTGTCCATCTGTGCTGAAGACGATCTCTCGGCCATCCTCGAGGACGGCCAGCTTATAGGGGTGTGTTTCTGTCGCTTCCATCGTGTGTGTCTCCTTTTCGTACGCTGTGGGTGGTGGTTCTTCTGGGAAGGCCTTGGGGCCTCACGGCGGCGGCGGTCGCGGTCGCCAGCTGCCGCCCAATTGCCGCCCTACTATGAACGGAGGCGTCAGAATGTGGGTGATAACGAGTGACCACGAGCGGACATGGAAACCTAGAGATTGTGCGCGAATTGCAGGGGAATCGTGTGCACCGCAGGCAACTACGGCGCACGAGAAGACACGAGAGAAAACCCAAGGTTGAGACTTAAACACCGTAGGGCTATGCCCGTGCGGGTTCGAATCCCGCCTCCGGCATCGATCCTACTTGCAGGAGACATCTTGGCAAAGAGGATCCCGGGCTTCTCTGATCATCGACCCGGTTCATGGCGATCAGCATGAGTGCAGGCGGTCTGGGGGGAGCCGATATGGCAGAAGGACGCGACCAGTGCGGCAGTGTGACCACAGGCCGGTGAGCGGAACAGCGGCCTGGTCGGTAGAGAAAAGCCTCCGCTCGGATCACCGGGCGGAGGCTTGGCTCCTGACGCTGCGTGTGGCCTATGTGGCTACGGTAGTTCAAAGGGCAAGATGTTGGATTGAACGCCCTTTCTGGTTTCCAGATAGATACCCGTTGCAGTCTTGGGTACCAGCATCTTCTTGTACCCTGCCACCAAGTCGGCACGCGTGATCTTCGCGCTGGCCTTGCCGTCGACGGTGCCATATACGGCATACACGGGTTTCGCACCGCTGGTGTCAAAGTAGCAATCCACCCAGTACCATGTGTCGTTGATGGGAACCGCGACCACTTCGTAGCTGTCGAGAATCGGCTCGACATTCTTACCGTGGGCCCAACCCAGGGCTGTGCCCGCGGACGCCAGAACGAGCACAGCCGCAAGAACCAACACGATCGCGAGCGATCTCTTTCTCATGGTTTCTCCCTTCCCGTTGGTACGTTCGCCTGCATTGTCCGTTTGAAAGCGGGGAAAGTGAACTGTCCGAAGAGACAGTTGAGGGACAGTCTTTACCCGCGGGCCTGTCGTTGGGGACAGGCGGATGCCGGGGTGGCACCGGGCTCTACGTCCGCCGGGCTCCACAGCGGCAGGCTGCACCTCCGCGGGCTCCACGGCCCCAGACTTCGCGGCCGCACTGCCCAGTTGATACACTTGTGCGGCGCAAGACCGATATCCTTCGCCGCGCCCGGCGAAGGCCGAAGGGCGCCGGGCTCTTCCGATGCGCCGACCGGGAGGGAGTGTAGCGCTGAACTACAGCGGAAGATGTGCCCTGATCACGGGGGGGTCCCGGGGCATCGGCTATGCGCTTGCTGAGCGGTTGGTCGACCGGGGTGCGTCGGTCGTGGTGTTGGCCCGCGATGAGGAAGGCCTCCGCAGGGCGGCCGAGGGTCTTCGTGCCATAGCGGAGAAGCGGGGGAGTGACGGTGAGCACGTCTCGTACCTCGCCTGCGACGTCACCGATGAAGGCAGGCTGGAGAAGAAACTGGCCCGGCTCTTCTCCGAACGGGGTGCACCCGACCTGGTCGTCAATTGCGCAGGAGCCGCCCACCCAGGCCTTTTTGTGGAGCTGGACTCCAGCGTGTTCCGCTGGATGATGGAACTCAACTACTTCGGTACCGTTAACGTCACGCGCGCCGTGGTTCCCGCAATGGTGGCCCGTGGTTCGGGGCATGTGGTCAACGTGTCTTCGGTGGCCGGTTTCCTGGGGGTATTCGGGTACACGGCCTACGGCGCCTCGAAGTTCGCAGTGGCCGGATTCTCCGACGCACTGCGGGTCGAACTCAAACCCCACGGCGTGAAGGTGTCTCTCGTGTACCCCCCCGACACCGACACCGACGGCTTCCGGTGCGAGAACGAACTCAAGCCCTTCGTCACCCACGAGATATCGGGTGGCGGAAAGGCTATGCCTCCGGGTAGTGTGGCCGATACAATACTGCGGGATGTTGCCCGAGGGCGGTACCTCATCACACCCGGTGTGGAGAGCACGGTGTTCTTCAGGCTGAGCAGAGTGCTCGGAGGTCTTGTATATCCCCTCATGGACCACCTCGTGGCCCGCGCGGCACGCAAAGAGACAGGAACAGACACATGTATGAGCTAGAAGGCTCCGGAGATACGGCAACCATCATGAACGGTGACGCTGTCACAGGGGCCAAGGACATCTTCGACAAGTGTTTCAGCTATACGATCGCCAAGGAGACCATGGCGCGGGGTGTCTACCCCTACTTCATCCCGTTGGCTCTCAACCAGGGCAGCGAGGCTGTGGTGCGGGGGCATCGTCTCATCATGTGCGGCTCCAACGACTACCTGGGGCTCACCGCGCATCCGAAGGTTCGTGAGGCTGGTATCGAGGCCATCCGCGTCTACGGGTCGAGCTGTACGGGCTCACGATTCCTGAACGGCACGCTCGAACTCCACGAGGAGCTCGAGCGTGAGTTGGCCGAATGGGTGGGCAAGCCGGCCGCGCTCACCTTCTCCACGGGCATGCAGACCAACCTGGGGGTCATCAGCGCCTTGGTGGGACGGGGTGACACGGTGGTGCTCGACAAGGACGACCACGCCAGCCTCCTCGATGGTGCCCGTCTCAGTTACGGTTCCATGCGCCGCTTCCGCCACAACGATGTGGAGCATCTCGATGCGGTGCTCGCCCGTGTTCCGCGCGACCAGGGTGTGCTCGTTGTCGTCGATGGCGTGTTCTCCATGGAGGGCGACGTGGCGCCGCTGCCCGACATCGCAGAGGTGTGCGGGCGGCACGGGGCCCGTCTCATGGTCGACGACGCTCACGGCCTCGGAGTCATGGGCGGCGGCCGGGGCACCGCCCACCACTTCGGGGTGACAGAGGGCACCGACCTCATTATGTCGACCTTCTCAAAGTCGCTCGCCTCACTGGGCGGCTTCGTGGCGGGTGACGCCGACGTCATCCACTACATGAAGCATCACGCCCGGTCTCTCATCTTCAGCGCCAGCCCCACGCCGGCCAACACCGCCTGCGCGTTGGCCGCCCTGCAGGTCATGCGGGAGGAGCCTGAGCGCACCGAGCGGGTGCACGCCAACGTCGAAAAGATACGGCGGGGCCTCACCGCCCTCGGGTTCGACGTGGGCTGCTCTGTCACACCCATCCTCCCGGTGCTCATGGGCGACGACGAGCTCACCTTTGTCTTCTGGAAGATGCTATTCGAGGCGGGTGTGTTTGTGAACGCCATCATCTCGCCGGCGGTGGCACCCGGTCGGCAGATACTTCGCACGAGCTACATGGCCACGCACACCGACGATCAACTCGATCGCGTGCTCGAGGCCTTTGCCGAGGTGGGGCGCAAGGTGGGTCTCATCTAGGGAGACCTCCAGGGGGCGCCGGCTCGTCCGGCGCCACAGCACTTGACAGTTTGGGGGCGATCATATGAGTAAGGTGGTGCTTCTCACCACCAATCTCGACACCAGGGGCCGGGGTTTTCTCGCCTACAAGCGGCTCATCGAGAGGCGCGGACTGGGAGCCCTGCTTCTGGATTTCTCCATGGAACGGGAACCGGCGGTGCCGGGCGACATCACCTGTGACCAGGTGGCGCGTGCGGGCGGTATGAGTATCAGTGAGGTGCGGCACGAGTACACGCACAATCGCCGGCGCGCCACCGATTGCATGATCGTGGGTGCCTCCTCCTATGCAGTGCGGCTGTGCGCGGAAGGCCGAATTCACGGCATCTTTGGGGCCGGAGGAGCTACCTCCACGCTTATCTCCACCTCCATCATGAAGCGTCTTCCCTTCGGTTTTCCCAAGGTGATGGCGTCTTCGGTTGCCTCGCTCGCGAGCTACATAGGGAGCTGGGTGGGGACCACAGACATCACGATGCTGAATACCGTGGTCGACGTGATGGGTGATAATCCGTTTCTTCACTGCCAGCTCAGCAACGCTGCCGCGGCCGTCTGCGGCATGGTCGAGATGTATCCCGGTGTGCAGGCTGCACTCGAACTACGGCCGGAGCGGCCGGTGGTGGGCATCTCCTCCTTCGGGCTCACCGAGATCTGTGCGGAACGGGTGGGTGAGCTCTTGGAGGCGGAGGGCTTTCAGCCGGTCGCCTTCCACTCGCAGGGCCGCGGCGACCGGGCGCTTGACGAGATGATCAGAGAGGGGCTTGTCGCCGGGGTCATCGAGTTGGTGCCCCGGGGTATCTGTGAGGAGTTGCTCGGGGGCGACTGTGCAGCGGGGGGTGATCGACTGGTGGCTGCTGGGGAGATGGGATTGCCCATGGTGGTGGCCCCCGGGGGGTTCGACCAGCTCTCGGTGGGCGCCCAACCGGGTTGGCGGGAGCGCTTCGGCGAGCGGAAGGCCGCCGTGATTGACGAGGTCCGGGTGGAGATGCGCACCTCGCCCGAGGAGTGCACTACGCTTGGGGTAATGGTGGCCGAGCGTCTGAACCGGGCCCGGGCTCCCTTTGCGGTGGTGATTCCTCTGGGAGGATTCTCTTCACTCGATTTCCCGGGCCGGGCTCTCTTCGACCACGAAGCCGACCGGGCGTTCACCGAAGCACTCAAGGCCTCGCTCGTGCACACTGATGCCGTGCGCGAGGTGGAGGCGAACATCTGCACGGTGGAGTTCGCGGAGGCGTGTGTCCAGGCCTTCTTTGAGATGTGGGAGAGGTCGCGGGGCGCATAGGCCGAGGACGGCGCCGCATAGACGCCGGTCGCATATTCGCAACCACTCCCACGCACACGCGCCTCGTTGCGTGGATCCTCGCATACAGACGTCGCTTCGCTGATTGGCCTGTAGTTGCGCCCGATATCCTTCGGCGTATAATGATTAGAGATCGAATTATCATGAACCAGGTGAGGTTCCATGGCTACGAGAGACCGGAACGGCAATGCAGCCATAGGTGACGCGTCCGGGGCAGCGGACAGTCCCGAGCACACACGAGCCTTCTCCTCGTTTATCAAGCTCTGTCGCGCGACGTGGACCGTGACCTCCCGTGTTGCCTCCTGTCTCCCGGGCAATATCACGTTTGCCCAATTCGCCGTCCTGGAGGCATTGAGTTCGCTGGGCCCGATGACTCAGAAGGACATCGCCACGAAGATTCTCCGCAGCAGCGCCAGCGTCACCTCGGTGGTCGACAAGCTCGAACGGAGGGGTCTCGTGCAGCGCAGGCGGTCCGAAGACGATCGCCGATTGGTCGGTGTCAGTCTCACCGAGGAAGGCCGAAGCCTCATGAGAGAGGTACTGCCTGTGTACATGGGGACGGTGAAGCAGGAGTTCAGCGTGCTTACGCCCGCCGAGCAGGCTTACTTGGGAGAACTGTGCAAGAAGCTCGGTATGGCGCAGCAAGGTCCCGAAGGCACCATCGAGACCGAATGGATGAAGGGAGAGACATGAGTGTGCAGGGTAGGGTGGCCATTGTGACGGGCGGCGCCCGGGGCATAGGAAAAGCTACGTGCGAGCGCCTGGCCCGCGACGGCGCCGATATCGCGGTCTTCGACGTCGACGGGGAGGCCGCCGAAGACACAGCGACCCTCATCGCCGGCCTGGGTGTGCGGGTGATGTCCGTCACCTGCGACGTCACGAATGTGGCAGCGGTGAACGCTGCGGTCAAAGAGGTTGTCGAGACATTGGGCTCTGTTGACATTCTCATCAACAACGCCGGCATCGACATCTCCCGCTTGTTCGAGCACACTGACGAGCAGTTCTGGCGCCGTATCCTCGATGTCTGCTACGTGGGCACGCTGGCGGTCACACATGCCGTGCTCCCCCACATGATCGCGAGGGGAAGCGGCGTCATTGTGAACATGGGGTCTGACGCCGGCAGGGTCGGCAATCCTGGCGACGTGGTCTACTCGGGAGCGAAGGCCGCAGTCATGGCCTCGAGTAAGGCCTTGGCCCGCGAAGTCGCGCGTCACGGCATACGTGTGAACTGTGTGTCGCCGGGCCCCGTTGAAACCGAACTCTGGGCGAACCTCTTCGACGAGGGGAAGGGTGAAGCCATCACCGAGGCTATCCGCAAGACCATACCCATGCGGCGCCTGGGCAGCCCGGAGGAGGTGGCCGACGTGGTGGCCTTCTTCTGCTCCGATGACTCCCGTTACCTGACTGGGCAGATCCTCTCGGTGGACGGGGGCATGACAATGGTCGACTGAGGCGGGGCCGCCGGGACGTCGACCTGGTGGCTCACAGACTGCCTGATTCGCGCACGGCCCGGGTTTCCCGAGCTGCCCATGTCGGTTTCCGTAAGGCCCGAAGCGTCGAGACGCATCACCACACAACAGGAGGAGTAGCTCTCATGCAACCTCTCTACCCGATGTTCCAGAATCCGCTTCTCGCGGCTTCCCCAAGGGCTTATCCGAGCCACGTGGCTATCGTGGGAGCGGGCACCATCGGGCCCGACATCGGCTACTACCTCAAGGCGGCCCTGCCGGACATCACCCTTACCTTGGTGGACGTGGCCGAGGAGCCCCTGCAGGCCTCCTTGGCTCGATACAAGAGCTACGCGGATAAGGGCGTCAAGCTGGGCAAGATGAAGCCGGAGATGGCGGAACGGGTACTCGGAAATATCGCGGCGACCACCGACTACAATGCGATTGCCGGCGCCGACCTCGTGATTGAGGCGGCTACCGAAGACATCGGTCTCAAGAAGAAGATCTTCGGGATGATCGAAGAGCGGGTGTCGCCCGAGACAGTCATCACTTCCAACACCAGCTCCATCCCGGCGGAGGTTATCTTCGCCGATATGAAACATCCCGACCGAACCACGGTCACCCACTTCTTTGCTCCGGCCTGGCGCAACCCGGCGGTGGAAGTCATCACCTGGGACAAGTCCTCCCAGTCGACGGTGGACTGGCTCATGTGGCTCTTCACGGTTACGGGCAAGGCTCCGGTCGTCACCGCCGACGTGGTCTGCTTCATGCTTGACCGCATCTTCGACAATTGGGTGAACGAGTGCGGTTATCTGCTCGATCGAGCCACAGCCCAGGAGATCGACAAAGTGGCCACCGAGTTCGTCGCCGCCGGCCCCTTCTGGGTGGTGGATATGTCGAACGGCAACCCCATCATCGTCGAGACCAACACCCGGCAGATGGAGGCGGAAGGGGAATGCTACCGCCCCGCCCACATCTTCAACTCGGTGTTGCGCTGGAAGGTGGGCCGTCATGCCGGCGACATTGAGGTACCGGAAGACACGGCGGCCGTGATACGCGACCGGCTGCTCGGCATTCTCTTCTCCCAGTCGCTGGACATCATCGCCCGCGGCATCGGCACCGCGGCCGACCTGGAATTGGGCTGCGAATTGGCGCTCGGCTTCACGCGCGGCCCGCTGGCCTTGATGAGAGAGATGGGTGACGATGCGGTTGCGGGCGTGCTCACCCGCTTTGGGGCTGACCGTCCCGGCTTCCCCGGCCTCGGCTACATGGATCGCTTCCAAGAGCTCATCACCGCCCGCAAATTCCTTCTCGTCGATCGCATGGACGACGTGGTGGTCATCACCATCCGCCGCCCGGCCCAGCTGAACGCCCTCTCCGACGAGGTCAACGACGAGATTTTGGCAGTGCTGCAGGAGTACGAGAACGATGATTCGGTCACCGGTTTCATCCTCACCGGCTATGGGATGAGGGCGTTCTGCGCGGGAGCCGACATCGGCCGTTTCCCGGAAATGCTGGGTGACGCGGAAGCCTCGGCCCAGTATGCGCGGGACTCCTCCCGGCTGCTCACCTACATCGATCGGATGCAGAAGCCGCTGGTGGCAGCCCTGAACGGTGTGGCCCTGGGCGGGGGAGCGGAGTTGGCCATGCGTTGTCACGACCGTGTGTGCTGCCGGGACACGTATCTCCAGTTCCCAGAGGTTACCCTGGGCATTCTCCCCGGCATCGGTGGGCTGGTAGTGCCCTACCGCAAGTGGCCCCAGGCGGCAGACCGTTTCACCACTATGCTCGCCCGCGGGGAGCGCATGAAGGCTCTCGAAGCCTTCGAGTTGGGCATTGTCTCGGCCGTGAGTGGCGAGTATCCGGAACTGATCGACCTCGCTGCGAAGAGCGTGCGCGACCTCGCCGGCCGGGTACCGCTCGAATATGCGGACCAGGCAACGGTCGCCGCTCTGGACATAGAGGACCAAGAGGCCACCATTCCCGACGGCCGGCCTCTGGCTGAAGAGACGGTGTCGATCATCCTGAACGCCATCCGGGAAGGCACGGCAGCGCCCGACTTGGAGACGGCGCTCGAGGTGGGATACCGGGCCTTCGGGGCGGTAGCCGCCACGGCTGCGGCCAAAGAGGGCATTGGCGCGTTCGTGGAGGGCAGGAAGCCGGACTTCACGGGCATGTGATCGATCTCGTGATACTCTCGGCTGAATAGTCTTTCAAGTATCGTGCCTTGGTACGGGACCCGCAATGTCCCGCACCGGCTGGAGGTGGCAAGCGTGCCCATCCGTGTGATTCTCGGAGAACCGCTGAGGCATGCCCCAGCCGACCCGCCAGGCGCAGTGGAATCCGGGCGTGAGGTGGAGGTACTGTTGACCGGGGCCGAGTCGGTCGAGGGGCTGTTGCTCGAGGAGGTGGCCGCCCGAGCTGGGATATCGCTCGAGGGGCCGGAGGGGTCGCTTCTGGTCGTGGTGAACGGCCGGCTGGTGCCGCCCGGCGCCCGGGGTGCGGTCAGGGTGCACGAGGGAGATCAGGTTGAGGTCGAGCTGATGCTCGCGGGGGGCTGAGCGAGGAGATCGAATAATGGGGAGCATCGACGAGCTCATTGTGGGCCGCACGGCTCATGTCGACCTGACCAAGCGGAGGGTGCGGATTCTTGAGACCCCGCGCAAGCTCGTGGCGGCCCTGCTCGGCGGCCGGGGTCTCAACATGGCCTACCTGCACGCTCTGGTCGCTGCTTCGGCCGATCCATTGGGTCCGGACAACGTGCTTCTCTTCGGCGCGGGGCTTCTCACCGGCTATCCGGTACCCAACTCGGGCAGAATGAGCATCTCAGCCAAGTCACCCGAGACCGGCTTCTTGGGTGACGCCAACATGGGAGGATTCTTCCCTGCGCGGATGAGGCGTTCAGGTTTCGACCGGTTGGTGATAAGCGGCCGCGCCGCCCATCCCGTCTGCCTGCTTCTGCGGGGGGGAGGGGTGGAGATCGTCGACGGCGACCGGTATTGGGGCCTCAACGTGCCCGAGACGCAGACGGCCATTGAGGAGGAGTACGGAAAGGGGGTGCGCTCGGCGGTCATCGGTCCGGCGGGAGAGAATCTCGTTCGCTTCGCGGCCGTCATGAACGCCCGCAAGAATGCTGCCGGCCGGGGAGGCATGGGTGCGGTGATGGGCTCCAAGAACCTCAAGGCAGTGGTCGCCTTTGGGGATGCCCCCCTTCCCATTGCCGACCGAAAGTGCTTGGCGGGTCTGCGTGCCCGTCTCGAAGGCTATCTGCATGATTCCAAGATCATTGAGTTGTACGGCCGGGTGGGTACCGCGCTCCTCTATGATCCGGCCAACAAGTTGGGGGCGCTGCGCACCAAGAACTCCCAGGCCAATCAGTGGTCGCCGGCGCTCGGCGCGGCGAACTTCGAGGCGTACGTGGAGCGCATGGTGGGCTGCTCCGGCTGCACCGTCCGTTGCCGTCACGTCAACCGCTTCGGTGGAGAGGGTCCCGACTTCAGCACCTTTGCACTCCTGGGGGCAAACACCGGTATCGATGACCTCGAAGAGATCATCAAGCTCGGTAACCTCTGCAACGACCTGGGTCTTGATACCTCATCCACGGGTACCGTGATCCCTTGGGCGATGGAGCTCTACGAGCGAGGCATCATCGGCGACGAGCACACCGGCGGCCCCCTGCGCTTCGGAGACGTGGAAATGGTGAGGAGGTTGATCGAGGACATAGCTGCCCGGCGGGGTTTCGGGGCGGTGCTGGCCGAATCGAGCCGAGCGGTGTGGCTCGGCCTCCTACCACAGGAAGCCGCTGAGTATCTGATTGCGGTCAAGAACCTGCCCCAGTCCGACCCGCACGATCCCCGCTACATGAAGAGCTTCGCCTTGGGGGTGGCCGTGGCGAGCCGGGGTGCGGACCATCTGCGCAATCGTCCCACGCTGGATATCCTGGGCCTTCCTGGGGAGGTCAGGCAAGAGGTGTACGGCCAGCCCACCGAGGGTGATCCCACGGCCTACGCCGACAAGGAAGTCGTGGTGGAGTGGAGCGAAGACATCTACGCGGTGAGCGATTGTCTGGGCATCTGTCGTTTCGTGTGTCACGGCTGGAACAGCCCCAAGCTCCTCGGCTACCCGCACTTTGTCGAGATGCTGTCGTCGGCAGTGGGCATGCACGTCACGCCGGCGGAGCTGCGGGAGGTGGGCCGGAGAGTCGTCGATCTGGAGCGCATGGTGAACTGCCGGTACGGCCTCACGAGGGCCGATGACACGCTGCCGCGCCGCTACTTCGACGAACCCATGCCCGGAGGAGCCACCAAGGGTCATCGCATCGACAGGGAGGAATTCGCCGAGCTTCTCACCCGGTACTATGCGCGGCGCGGCTGGAGCCGGGAAGGAGAGGTGCCGGGTGCGCGTGCGGCCGAACTCGAGGAACTGAGCAACGCCGTGCCGGCCGTGCCGACCGTTGATCCTTCCCCTTAGCTTCGCTTCCTGCTAGGTCTTCGCACTCCTGGTAACGCCGACAGGGTCCATGGACGGGTCTGTCGACGCTTTCCCCTTCGTTCCCCCGGTTGCCCGCTTCGCTTGTATTGTGCCGCGGGGGTGCGCCGCGGGCTCGGAGGTGAGCGCACGGCCCTCAGACCCGCTGAGGGCCTTCAGATACTCGGTGAAGAGCCGCACGGGCACGGGCCGATATCCTTCCTTCCTCATGACGATATCGATGCTGAGCCAGGTCCCCTGGTCGGACAGCGGAATCGCTCTCACCATGCCGCGGGCTACCGCCTCGCTCACGGCGATGGTCGTGAGTACGCTGACCCCGGCGCCCTGAGCCACCATGGCCTTGATGAAGTCGGCGCTGCCGGCTTCGAGAAGCACCGAGAGTTCGATGCCCTGATCTTTGGCCATACCCAGCACGAGTTCTCGGATGCCCGAGCCCTTCCCACGCAGGAGAAGAGGCTCGTCCCTCAGTTCCTTCAATGCCACTTTCTTGCGCCGGGCCAGCGGATGCTTGGGATGCATCACGGCCACCAGCCTGTCGGTCTCGTGCCCGGGGAAGGGCATAGATTCCAGACGGGGGTCGTAGGCCATGCGGGCGACCACCGCCATGTCGTTCTGCCCGTAGAGCACGCTGAAGGCCATCTCTTCCGAGGTGCCGTCTTCGAGGTCGATCTGTATCTCAGGATACTTGCGCTGAAAACCGAGGATGTAGGAGGGCATGAGGAAGCGGGCCCATGTCTTGGTGGTGCCCACGCGGAGGATACCGGTGGGGTACTCCTTGAGATCGATGAGCGAGCGGTGGGCTTCGTACGCGAGTTGCATGATCTTCTCGGCGTACTCGTACAGGGCTTCGCCCGCCTCAGTGAGGGCCAAGCGGCGCTTCTTGCGAGAGAAGAGCTGTACGTCGTAGTGCTTCTCGAGTGCGTCGATCTGCATGGCCACGGCGGGCTGGGTCACGTAGAGGTCCTGTGCGGCCCGGGTGAAGCTCAGGTATTTGGCCACGTAGTAGAAGACTTTGAGCTGCTTGAGATTGAGATCAAACTTCACGTCAGGTTCCGCCTCGCTTCCCGGCCACTCGGGCGCACCCGGGAGTGGGTGCCTCCCAGAGTTCCCACCCGACAGGCTATTCACGTACTTCAGCCTACCTTTGAATACCCAATCTTGGCAAGTGGGGGACAAAATAAGATGAGCTTCAACACGCAGTAACCGGTCTTGCGAGAATGGTCTTTCCGAAGTCGGCCGCTTCAGTAAGGGCAACAATCATCTGGTTGCGCCGTTAGGCTCTCTGGGATGCGTGATGGGCCGCGACGGATGTGACTCTCCAGGATGCGGCAGATGAAGCTGAGTCCCTAGCATTGAGATAAGCGCTGATTATGAAGTTATCAATTCATACGTCTTGCAGAGCGAAGCCGGCGATGGTTTCCTGAGAACAGCGGTTCGTCCGGAAGAGTGCGAACGGGACTGCAGCTTCGAGGGGGGTCCACGAGACGCAGCCACCGGCACGTTCAGGCAGGTATCCAGAACCGAGAATTCCAGGAAGGAGCAGGACGGCATGGCACAAAGAACTGTCGACGCCCACAATCATTGGTATCCACCCGAGTACTTGGACTTCCTCTGCAAGAGGGACTCCGACCCCAAGATGGTCCATGACGGCGGTACCCACTACCGCGCCTGGGTGCGGGGTGTGTGCATCGCCCACATCGACCGTGCCGGTCACTACGATCTGGAAGCACGGGTGCAAGACCTGGACGCCGCCGGTCTCGACACACAGATTCTCTCCGTCACCATTCCCGGGCCGGAAACGGTTGGTGGCAAAGAAGGTGTCGAGTGGGCAAAGATCTGTAACGACAAGCTGAAGGAAGCGGAAGAGACCTATCCGGGGCGCTTCTACTGGCTGGCCACCATACCCTGGCACGACATCGATGCAGCGGTCGAGGAGCTCGAGCGTGCGGCGAAGATGGGCTGCAAGGGCTACCAGCTCTTCTCGAACTTCGCCGGTGAACCGGTGTGGCTCGAGAAGTTCCACCCGGTCTACGAAGTAGCCAACAAGTACGAGCTGCCCTGCCTCATCCACCCGGCCGATCCCTTGGTGGCCTCGGTGATGGACAAGGTGCGCATCCCCTATCAGCTGTGGGGCTACACGCTCGACACCTCGATGGCGATTGTCAGCCTCATCCTCCAGGGTGTGCTCGACAAGTATCCGAACCTCAAGTACGTTCACGGTCACTTGGGCGGCATGGTGCCCTATTTCGTGCGCCGGCTTCAGGACTCTTACAAGGGCTACGGCAAAGAATGGGGCATCGAGCTCAGCCAGAGCCCGGATGTCATCTACAAGGAGCGGGTGTGGCCCGACACCACATCCTTCTACCTGCCGGCCATGAAATGCTGCCTCGAGTGGATGGGTCCGGAGAATATGGGTCTCGGTACCGACTATGCCCATCGCGTGGGCGATCCGGAAGGCGCCATCAAGGCCATCAACGACCTCAAGGATCAGGCCGGTCTCACGCAGGATCAGTGCGACATGATTCTGGGTGCCAACTTCGAGAAGCTCTTCAAGTTGCCGCCCATGCCCGGCAAGTAACAGGAACATCACCTCCACTCCCTGCGACCGCCCCCACCCGTTCCCCCCGAAGCGGGTGGGGGCTACGCAGGAAGCGAGGGGTAGGGCTCCTCGAGCACCAGAGGAGCACCCGAGGCTACAAGGAGGTTGGAAGTGGGCGTATACGTCAAGTCCTTCGGTGAGATGACCAAGAACGACACCGAAGAGGCAGGGGGTAAGGCGGCCAACCTGAGCGAGATGACCCAGCTCGGATTTCCCGTACCCCCCGGTTTCTGCGTGACCAGTCCCTCCCTCGAGTACCACGTCGAAGCGAACGGATTGGGCTCCCAGATCGATGCAATCGTGGCATCCTTCGATTTCGACGATTACGAGGGGATGGAGAGCAAGACGGGGGAGATTCGGGAGCTCATCCACAACGCCCCGATTCCGGCCGACCTGCTCGAGGAGATCGAGGGGGCGATCCAGGCGCTCGTGGGCGCCGACGACGCGTTCGTCGCGGTCCGGTCTTCGGTATCGGTAAAGGGGAGCACCATCACTTCGTTCCCCGGCATGATGGATACGTACCATTACCTCAAGGGTGACGAGATCGTCGATCACGTCAAGAAGTGCTGGGCCTCGCTCTGGACGACCAGAGCTACCTTCAACCGCCACCACAAAGGTGTCGACCAGAAGCTCGGTCTGATCTCCGCCATCGTGCAACGCATGGTGTTCTCCGAGGTGTCGGGCATTCTCTTCACCGCGAACCCCATCACCAGCGCCCGAGACGAGTTGGTCATCGAGGCGAACTGGGGCTTGGGCGAGTCGGTGGTATCAGGCAAGTCAATGAACGACTTCTACCTCATAGACAAGAACACCCTCGAGGAGAAACAGCGGAAGATCGCCAGGAAGACCTTCTGGGTCACCTTCGACGACGAAGCAGGCTACGGACGCAAAGAGGAGGCCACCCCGGCCGAGCTCCAGGAGAAGGAGACGCTCACCAGGGAGCAGGTCCGCCGGCTCGCGGAGACCGGCCTCAGGATTGAAGCGGCCTTCGGTGATCCACAGGACATCGAATGGGCCTACGCCGACGAGACGATGTACATCCTGCAGGCGCGGAAGATCCGCAACCTGGCGGACGCGTGATGAATGGGGTCGTCGACAGGATCATGGAAGTCAAGTGGTGCGGATTCGACTACGGGCAGTGCATCATGGAGCCCGGGGGCCTCCGTAACCCGCTGGTCATCGGCGACATCTGCAAGCTGTTGGGACAGCCCGAGCTCATCGCCGATCGCATTCACCGCTATCACGTACTGAACGAGACGTATGGTGGCTACAGCAAGATCAAAGAGGGCCACCGCGATGAGATATACCGCTACGTACTCGACGATGACGCCAAGGGCCAGGAGCTCTTCAGTGCCAAGGAGCAGGAGTACCTGGATACGGGTGACGGCCTGATGGACGCTCTCGATTATCTGCAGCAGGCGGGTATCGAACTCGAGGTGGTCTCGGAGATGAAGAAGACCCTGGGGGCGGTGGGGAGCGACATCGTGAGCCGCTTCCTGAAGAACCGAGGTCTCACGGAGTACTTCAAGGTACTGGTCTCCCCTCAGGGCAAGCAGTCACTCCTCGACGACGTGATCATCGACGCGACGTACGTGGGCAAGACCAAGGAAGGTGGCGATATCTACGACGTGTTGGCCGCGGACCTACGGGCGCGCGGGATCGACACGTCCGAAGCCGTCATGGTGGGCGACAAGCCCGCCACCGATATCAACCCGGCGAGCGAGCGGGGCTTTCTCACGATCCAGTACAAGGGCTTCATCGATCTGGGGCCGTCGAAAGCCGACCTCGTGATCGACCACTTCTCCGAACTGAAAGACATACTGAGGAAGAAGGGCTAGGGGCCATGTCAGACAGGAAGCCGACCACGCTCACCATCGAATATGACGACGGCTCTTCCCGCTCGATCGATTTCTCCTCCCTTCCCGGACTGCTCCAGTTCGACATTCTTCGGCAACCGTTCACCCTCGATATGGATGAGGTCCGGGCCGGCGGCTCCGGCAAGTTCCTGGTGCTGGAGTGGGAGGACGGTTGGCGGGAGGTCTACGGCCTGGATGCGTCCGCCGAAGCGATCGCCCGCTACTACGTGGTCTCGCGCAACGAGGACATCGGCAGGGTGGCGGTCAAGAAAGAGGGATATCCCGAGTACATCGAGATCATGAGGAGACCGCTCTCTGTACGCAGGATCGCCTTGGGAGGCTCATACGCGCTTGAAGCGGCGGCGTCTCGACGGGAAGGCAAGAAGACCGAGCACATGTACGACCTCGTGGACGACGGCGACCTTGTTGCCGAGTTGCGGGAAGCCTTTGCAGCCGCGGCTGCCGAGCAGGGCTTGGAGCCCGCCTCCGTGAGTCGGTTGACCGGCGAGGAACTCAGGCTTACGTTGGAAGCCGTGAGAGAGCGCATGAAGCTGGTCGCGGGCGCGAGCGAGCAGGACGTGCTTGCGTTTCTCGTGTCTCTTTCAGAGGGCGGCGTCTAGGGGGATAGCCACGCACGGCCCGCTGCACATATCAGTGGATCCACCCAACCCAACCGAAAGTGGGGTCTATCGCCATGCTGTTCGAACCGTATACCATCAACGGTAAGCTCACGCTTCCCAACCGCATCGTCATGCCTCCGGCGGTGACCCGCCTGGCCACCGTGGAGGGAGACGTCACCCCCGAGCTCATCGATCGCTACCTCCTCTACGCCCAGGGCGGCACTGGCCTCGTGCTCATGGAAGCCGTCTCGGTGGAGAAGCAGAAGAGCGGCCAGCTCCTGCGCTTGAACGAAGACAAGTTCATCGACGGCTTCAAGCATCTGGCCGAGCGGGTGCACTCAGAGACCGAAGCCAAGATCGCCCCCCAGATACTGCACTTCATGAAGATCGCCCGCTCCGGCTACCGTCAGAAGGTAGAGGACTTGGAACTCGACTACGTACAGGCCATGCCCAAGATGTGGGCCGACGCCGCCTACCGGGCCCGCGAAGCCGGTATGGACGCGGTCGAGCTCCACTTCGCCCACGCCTACACGCTGGCCAGCTTCCTCTCCCGCTACAACAAGCGCAAAGACCAGTACGGCGGAGCCAAGATGGAGAACCGTATGCGCCTGATGAGCGAGATCATCACGTCCTGCCGGGCGGCCGTGGGAGAAGACTTCTGCCTGGGCTGCCGCATCAACGGCGATGAGTTCTCCCTGGGAGGAAACACCTTGATCCACTCCCGCCAGATCGCTCTTCGCTGCGCCGAGCTGGGCTTGGACTACGTGTCGGTGTCGGCCGGAGGCAAGTTCGAGGACGCCGTACCGGTGGAGGGTGAAGCCCTTGACCCCTACACCGGCTACTCCGGCACCCGCACCATGCCTCCCTCCTGGATGCCCGAGAAGGTCAACCTGTATCTGGCCGCCGACATCAAGAAGACTCTGGCCGAGGCCGGCTACACCATCCCCGTGATCGGGGCGGGACGGGTACCGAGCGCGTCTCTCGCCGAGGAGATCCTCTCCTCGGGCGACATCGATCTCATGGGCATCTGCCGTCCCATCCTCTGCGACCCCTACTGGCCGAAGAAGTGGCAGGAGGGCCGCGAGAAAGACATCCTGAAGTGCACCTACTGCAACGCCTGCCGGGAGATGGAAGGGGGCTTCACCACGGTGGAGTGCATCCAGTGGAAGAAGAAGGGCCAGCCCCAGCCATGACCAAAGGACCCCTTCTCCTCCCCCGACCAGAAAGGGTGCGCATATGCCCATAGAAGGATTCACCCCCTACCCGCCCGAGGCCGCCGCCCTCTACGACGAGAAACGCTGGTGGCTGGGCCTCACCATGGGGGACACCTTGGACCGTGCCGCCGACATGTACCCGGGCAAGGTTGCCCTGGTGGAGGCGGACGGGAAGCTCCGCCGCTACACCTACGCCGAACTCCGTGAGCAGGCCGACGCCTTGGCCTACAGTCTCATCCAAGAGGGTTTTCGGCCCGGCGACTTCGTGCTGCTCATGCTGCCCAACATCGCCGAGTTCGTCATAAGCTACTACGCCCTGCAGAAGGCGGGCCTGGTCATGGTGCTGCTCACCGTGAACCACACCGCCCGGGAGATCATCCACCTGGCCAACCTCACCTCGCCGGCGGGCTGGATCCTGCCCGACCGCTATCGAAAAACCGACTACGCCCCCTTGATCGAGGAGGTCAAAGCGGCCAACCCCGACCTGAGGGTCATCCAGGTGACCGATGAAGAGCCCCTCTTGGGGGCCCTCGCCCTGAAGGATATGCTCACCACCACGGCTCCGGCAGCAGAGGTGGCCGCCGCCCTGGACGCCGCCCGCCCCGACCCGCACGAGGTGTGCCAGATACTCCCCTCCGGTGGTACCACCGGTCTGCCCAAGGGCTGCCCCCGCACCCACTCAGACTACCTCGCCAACGTGGAGTACAAGGCCAAGGCCTGGCACTTCAGCGTGGATGACATCCACCTGGTGGCTTCCACTGTGGGCCACAACCTGGCCCTTCTGGTGGGGGTGACCGCCTCGGTGTTCTTCGGGGCCACCCAGGTCCTGATCGACTCCACCCGGCCGGCCGACTTCCTGGCCGCCATCGAGAAGGAGCAGTGTACCCGCTCGGCCCTGGTACCCACCCTGGTCTCGCGCCTCGTCTCCTTCGAGGAGTTGGAGAAGTACGACCTCTCCTCGCTCAAGAGGGTGTACGTGGGCGCGGCCAACAGCCCCCCGGAGCTGGTCAAGGGGGCTGAGGAGAAGCTGGGCATCCGCTACGTGAACGCCTTCGGCATGGTGGAAGGACCCTGCTCCCAGAGCCGGCCTCCCGACGACCTGTACGTGCGGACTTCCACCATCGGCCGGCCGGTGTGCCCCTATGACACCTTCGCCACCTTGGACGCCGAAGGCAGGCCCACTCCCCGGGGGGTGGAGGGCGAGTTGGCCGCCAAGGGTCCGGGAATCTTCACCGGCTACTTCCGCAACCCCCAGGCCAACATGCAGTCGTTCACCCCGGACGGCTTCTTCCGTTCCGGGGATCTCGCCGTGATCGAGGAGTCGGGCAACATCCGCATCACCGGCCGTATCAAAGACATCATCATCCGTGGTGGGGAGAACATCGCCGCCCGAGAGGTGGAGGACATGATCTCAGCTCATGAGGCGGTGGAGTACGTGGCCGCCGTGGGCATGCCCGACCCCGACTTGGGCGAGGTGGTGTGTGCCTTCATCACCCCCAAACCGGGGAGAAGCCTCACCCTGGAGGAGGTGCAGGCCCACATGACGGCCGAAGGGGCCTCCCGGGCCATCCTTCCCGCGCGGGTGGAAGTCATCGCCGAGATGCCCTTGACCGCCGCCGGCAAAGCCGACAAGAAGGTGCTGCGCGCCCAGATCAAAGAGACGCTCGAGCGGGAGGGCCGGGGAGCGTGACAGGCACAGGCAAGAAAGGGGGCGGGTTCCCCGCCCCCCTTCCCCCTCATACCCGGCCCCCGGCCGGAAAGGAGTGACCATGACGCTCAAAGGAAAGCTGGCCCTGGTGACGGGCGGGGCCGCCGGCATCGGCCGGGCCATCTGCCTGCGCCTGGCCCGAGACGGGGCCGACGTGGCCATCTTGGACCTGAACCTGGAGAAAGCCCAGGAGACCGTGACCGAACTGGAAGAGCTCGGGGTGCGGGCTATGGCGGTGGCCTGCGACGTGACCGCCTATGAGAAGGTGAAAGAGGCGGTGGAAGCCGTGACCCGCACCATGGGGGCCACCCCCGACATTCTCATCAACAACGCCGGCGTGGACAAGCAGCAACTCTTCCTGGAGACCGACGAGGCCCTCTGGGACACGATCATCGCCGTCAACTACAAGGGAGTCTTAAACGTCTGCCACGTGGTGCTCCCCTACATGGTGGAGAAGAAGAGCGGGGTGGTGGTGAACCTGGGCTCGGATGCCGGCCGCATCGGCAACGCCCGCGAGGTGGTCTACTCCGGCACCAAGGCGGCGGTCATGGCCTCCACCAAGGCGCTCGCCCAGGAGATGGCCCGCTTCGGTATCCGCGTGAACGCCGTCTCCCCCGGTCCCATCCAGCAGACCGATCTGTTGGGGGGCCTCTTCGAAGGAGACATCGGGGAGCGCATCGCCAAGCTGGTGCCCATGCGCCGCCTGGGTCAACCCGAGGAAGTGGCCGACGTGGTGGCCTTCTTCTGCTCAGAGGATTCCCGTTACTTGACCGGCCAGATCCTCTCCATCGACGGCGGCCTCACCATGGTGGACTAGGGAGGTTTACATGGACTTTCGCCTCGACCCCGATACCCTCGCCTACAAAGAGGCCGCCCGCCGTTGGCTCTTTGAGAAGATCGAGCCCCTCTGTGCTCCTTTGGAAGCCGAAGAGCGTCTCCCCGATGAGTTGGTGGAGGAGCTTCGGCACGGAGATGTGCGCTTCTTCGGCCTCCCCATCCCCACCGAGTACGGGGGCGAGGGCTGGCCGGCGCTGAAGTGGCTCTCGGTCTTGGAAGAGTTCGCCCACGGCTACGCCTGGGTGCGCATGGTGGGCCACACCATGAACGGCCTCTTCTGGCGCCCCCTCTACGACTACGGCACCGAGGAGCAGAAGAAGAAGTACCTGCCCGACCTCGCCACCGGCGCCCTCTTTGCCGCCAACTCTTTGACCGAACCAGAAGGCGGCACCGGCAAAGACATAAACGCCCGGGCGGAGAGAGACGGCGACCACTATGTGCTGAACGGCCACAAGTGGCTCATCACCCAATTCCCCGGCTACACCAAGCTCTTCTACGCCTTTGCCTCAACCGAAGAGGGCATGACCTGCTTTCTGGTGGATGCTCCCGCCGAGGGCCTGGTGCTCGAGCCCATGGAGAAGATGATGGGCTGCGTGGGCCCCCGCCACTACCACGTCACCTACAAGGATCTGCGCGTTCCTGAGTCGCAGATCCTGGGGGAGAAGGGGCAGGGGCTCGATATCGCTCTCGGCATGCTGCACCTCTCCCGCGTCTCCATCGCCGCCTGCTGCGTGGGTACGGCCGAGCGCATGTTCCAGTTGGCGGTCGACTACGCCAAGCGCCGCACCACCTTCGGCAAACCCATCGCCTCCCGCCAGGCCGTGCAGGGCAACGTGGCCCAGATGGCCACCGAGATCGAGGCCACCCGCCTCCTCTACCAGCGGGCCGCCTGGAAGTTCGACCAGGGTGAGGACATCGTCACCGAGGCCGCCATGGCCAAGGTCTTCTCCGAACAGATGGTGGTGCGGGTGGCGGAGATGGCTCTGCGCATGCACGGGGGCATCGGCTTCACCCAGGCCTATCCCCTGGAGCGTCACTTCCGTGACTGCCGCAGCTTCCACTTCGAGGAGGGCACGGAAGAGATCCAGAAACTGCTGATTGCGAGGAAGTACTTGCGATAGCGGCTGAGTCAGTGACAGGAGGTGGAATTGGGGTTCTTCAATCCGCGTACACGGTTCATAAAGCGAAATGTGACAGTGGCGACCTAAACAGGTGAAACCCCGCGATGTGCAGAGATCGCCGGGGTCGATTGGGGGGTACGTATGTACGATCACAGTGTATCGGCGTTACGGACATTGCGGCCGGAAGACGAGTTCGACAAGAGCATCTTCTGGTTCCGGGATGACCTGCACCAGCCGTACACCATCTCTCCTATGGGTATGTCCACGATTCAGGTACACCACTCCTGGTCGTACCATGTGGCGTCCGATCTGACGCAGCTTCCTCCGTCCAAGGGCGCGCATGTCAAGATGTACAAGGGTCGGGTCTACCTCGGCTTTGCCGAGATAAGCGATCCAGACGAGATTGGTGCACGTGCCCAGAAATTCGGGCAGTTGGTGGAGTACTGCATCGACAATTGGGATGAGTACTATCAGGGCCTCCTCGGCGAGGTGCAGCGCAACCTCGACTCAATGAACGGAGTCGACACCAGCAAGCTCATCATGGAGCACACCCGCGATCATCTGGTGCGGGCAGAAGCGCTGAACCGCAGAAACTGGGAGATCCATTTCTCGCTGATGTACCCGGCCGATGCGGTCTACTTTGCCTTCGAGGGCTTCTGTAAGGAACACGGTGTCGAAGAGAAGGATCTCGTGGTGATGCTACGTGGTTTCGACAGCATCGCCACCCGCACTGACGAGGAATTGTGGAACCTGGCCAAGATGGCCTACGGTTGTGGTGCCAAGGCGATCATCGAGAACACCCCTTCCTCACAGGTGCTGCAGAAGCTGCGGGCTCAGTCGGACTGTGTGGGGTGGGTGGAGAAGTTCCAGAGCTTCCTGCGCATCTATGGTAATCGGGTGGTCGCGGCTCATCTCGACGTCACCACGCCCACCTGGATCGAAGACCCTGATCCGGTGCTCGACACTATTCGGGGCTACTTCGCCCGGGTCAATCAGGGGTGGGACTTCTACGCCGCAAAGCGTGGTATAGCCGACCAGCGGGAAGCTGCCATCGTAGGCTTCCGCTCGAAGCTGTCCGAGGAAGAAGTACCGGTGTTCGAGCGTCTGCTGAAAGGTGCTCAGGGCGTGTACCAATTCCAGGAAGACCACGGCTTCTACATCGACCAGGGTTCCACCGCCATGCTGCGTAACGCCATCATGGCCTGCGGCGTGAGGCTCTATCGCAGAGGCATCCTGAAGAGCATCGATGATGTGATGTGGCTGAACTTCTCCGAACTGCGCGAAGTGATGGACATGCTGGTCTTGAACGAGAAGGCCGCCACCTACCACTACGTCGCACTCATACCGGCCCTCGTCGCCGAACGTAAAGACGAAGCCAAGGGCGCTGAGGCTCAGGATTCGCCGCTCACCTTCGGCACTCTGCCCGAGAAGGTGGAAGACCCGATCGCCATCAAGGTGTTCGGCATTGTCGATGAAGTGCTCCATCCCAAGGGTGAGAAGGAGATCGTCGAAAGGCTGGAAGGCTTCCCCGGCGCGCCGGGTGTCGTCGAAGGCCCGGCCAAGATCGTGAAGGACTACAGCGAGTTCCAGAAGGTGGGAGCGGGCGAGATCTTGGTATGCCCGTACACTGGCACGGCGTGGACCCCGCTGTTCGTGAAGATCGGAGCCGTGGTCACCGACACCGGCGGCATGCTGACTCACGCGGCCATCGCCGCCCGCGAGTACGGCATCCCCGCGGTGGTGGGTACGTGGAACGCCACGAATTCCATCAATGACGGCGACATCATTCGCGTCGATGGCAACGGCGGAATCGTGGAGGTGCTGGAGAGGAAATAAGCAAGCCTCTCAAAGACGAGAAGTGCAAGTAAGTGCAGGTGGCGCGATCTCACACAAAGAGGGGGATATTTGATGGATAAGCCCTTTACCTTTCCAAAGGCGCTTCTCCGCTGGGTAATTGTATTGGCGATTTCCTGGCTGTTCATGTTCTTGGTGCCAGGTGCCTGGTTTGCCAATTGGTATCTGCCCATGTCGTTCTTCTTGCTCATGGGTACGGTGACCTTCGGCATCGTTGGACTGGGCTGGCCGCTCGCGGTACCGGGGGGTAGTTGGAAGCCCGGCCGCAGTCGCTGGCTCACCGGCTTCGGCATGTGCATCATCTGGCTTGCCGCCGCGTTGTTCCTCACTATGATCGAGACCTGGGTGTGGCCGGGAAACCCACTTGCCGCCGGTCCGGTACCCGTGGGAGCATGGTTCGGCATCGGTGTGTTCGGTTCCACGCTCTGGTATGCGTTCAGCGGCATCGAGTCGCGTCCTTATGGACCGGCCAAGTCGTGGGCCAATTGGCTGCTCGCTTCAGTGATCATATTGATCATGGCGGGCTTCATGGCCGTGTTCTGTGTCAACTTCAACGGCACCCCGGTTGAAGTTGAGCCGTGGAACTTCGGCGGCCGTTGGTTCGGAGGCGATTGGTTCGCGCTCATGGTGTGGATCCTCGTCTTCGTGCAAATGTTCGGCACGCCCATGGTGTTCCAGGGCTGGCCGTTCTACAAAGCCGGCAAGCCCTTGTATCCGCTGCTCACGACGTTCTTCTCGGTGCTGCTCGGCTATGTCTTCTGGCGCTGGGTCATGCCGGGGCTGTTCCCCGACAGCACGACGTTCACGTGGGCGGCTATCGGCGCGACTCTGATCGGTTGGTCGCTCATGAGTTCCTTGGCTTTCGAGTTCTATCCCTTCGCGAAGATGAAGCAGCCGGCAAGGGGGATTGGACTGTTTGTCGTGTACCAGCTCATCGTGCCGGTGATCTGGATTGTGCTCCTACGTTGGGTGCTGGGTCCGCCGATCCTCAACCACATCAACGATGCGCTGGGCGGTCCGGCAATGGACATCAACCAAATCACGGCGTTCTTCACGCTCCACGTGCTCGCGATCTTCTTGCTGATCCACAACTTCTTCTTCATGCGGGTACCGTGGTCCATCCCGGGTCCGCCTCTGGGTCCTGAGGAGGTTCCCGGGTCTCCCGCCCCGGCGGCGAAGGAGGAGTAGCAAAGAGAGTCCACGTGGATAAGGATCGGATCGGGGGGCACGCCTGTACAGTGCCGCTTGATCTTACTTCCGGGCGGCGCCCCTCC
>Ga0334885_1000593_pt1 | contig 60331 bp, 48 predicted proteins | sample GraSluR1_MG_8_FD_207233 | JGI IMG/M metagenome (GOLD analysis project Ga0334885, IMG submission 207233) | Sludge microbial communities from methane-producing bioreactor in Wageningen University, Netherlands - Granular Sludge_31_05-R1 | ecosystem: Engineered > Bioreactor > Anaerobic >...
CGGTTGAACTGTTATATCTGATCGTGTTACCTCTGAACAAGGGGTTACCGTTCCTCTTAAATAAGATCCCCCCCCCTAAAGCAGCGTAATTGTGTTCGATGATACAGTGGCTGATCACCGGAGAGGCGTCTTTGATAAAAAAACCGCCCCCCTGAGTTAAACCTGCCACGTCGTTATAGTCATGCAATTCTCCCCTGCCGTTACGGATGGTAAAACCGTTGATCTGGGCACCGCGGGTCTCGTTCCCGTCAAAAACAACTACCGTTCCGGCATAACCCCCATCTATTACCGTAGCGGCGATATAGCTCTCATCATACTCGTTTCCGTCATAGAGGCTGGTTATGGTGATATCCTTACCCAGATAGTTGATATTTTCATAATAAACTCCTGGATAGACCAACAATATATCTCCATTGGAAGCAGCATTTATTCCGGCTTGAATTGATGTATAATCCCCGGTTCCGTCCTGAGTGATGATATAAGTTGTCAGGCTGACAAGAGCAGATTTCGTCAAAATAATGAGAAGGATCATTAAATACTTCATTTTTTCTCCCATCTATTCATTATTCGCGTTGTGACTTTTAGAGTTTGTGCAGGGGCAGCTCTCCGAACCGCCCCTGCACATTTTCATTATTATCGTTTAATGTCTATACTTTTTTCGTGTTCGTTTGCGATTCCACTATCTGATCAGGAGCATCTTGCGGGTGAGGGTCTTATCTCCGCTGTCCAGGCGGTAGAAATAGATCCCCGAACCTACCCGGCGGTTCTGTTCATTGAACCCGTTCCAGCCAACAGAGTGTTTTCCTGCTGAGGCGGTACCGGAAAAGAGAGTTCTAACTCTCTGTCCCCGGATGTTATAGATCTCCAGCGTTACCTCTCTCTCTTCGGGAAGATAGAAGGGTATTTCGGTCAGATGAGAACGGCTCGCTTCAGTGTAGGTGAAGGGATTGGGGTAATTCTGGTAGAGAGTGACCTCCGGGATCACAGGAGCCTCTGATTCATGTTCGTTGTTATGAAGCCGGACAACCGTGTAGCTCTGTCTCAGAGGTTTCAATACCTCCAGAGAATATTCACCGCTCTCATTATTCTTCACCTCCACTTCCGTGAGCTTCTCCCCTTCTCCTCTCTGACTATCACGATGGATAACGAAGCTGATCACAGCATTGGCATGTGACTCATCGGTATAGGCGAGGATCTCGAAGGGATAGACTCCGGGAAAGACAGTCGCTCCGACACACTCATTATCGGCATAAACAGCCACTTCCAGAACATCCTCATCGTCTACGATATAATCAATGAAATAAGACTCGTAGGATGCCTTCTGCTGGAAAGTAAAGAATTCCGGCTCCGGTCTTGGTATCCAGTATTCCGGTTCATCCGGGATATTCCAGCAGAAACTGACCGTTTGCTCTACATCAGGATGCAGTTGTACTTTATACATCTTACCGTAGAGGACTTTCGGCTCCAGGCTGACATCATACTCCCATTCGCCTAAATTGTTCCGGTAAAGACCCCAGTCTTCCGACAGGATCTCAACCAGATCGTCAATCACTTCGTCAAAGGCACTGAATACGCACTGCGTCTGCGGAATGAAATAACCAAGAAAGTTATAACCTTCAATTTCGGGATCAATTTCCAGAGAATCACTAAAAGCAATATTAGAAGGAATACCGATATCTCCTTCCACTAACATGCTATACTCATTCGGGGGTAATAAGGTTAACTGATAACCGCGGGTACTGTGAAAAAGGATGTGACCGGTCCAATTTTCATAAAAATAGCCTATCCAGGCTCCATCTTCATCATAACAGAAAAGCGTTTCTACTTGTTCGGTTAACGGATCAAGCACTTCACTGCCCGATTGGTATCCGTACTGATCTCGATCATAAAGGACAGGGAATGATTCCCAATACCACTCTCGCCCTAAGTAAACCTTATGATATCCGTGAGGAGGGTAGTTATGAATACCTGGTTCATCCTGCCACTGCAGATAGGGGTAAGTCGTATAGTCTCTTAAAGACCAGATCGTGTTAAAATCCCAGTTGCTGTACAACGAGTTATCCTCCACCATTTCTACGGTCATTGCTCCTGTAACTCCCTGTCCGCCGGCAGATTCGGTCTGTCCGGAAGTAACGATATCCCAGTAGTTTGCCCCGACACCAGAATTACTGATCATACCGATGAAACCGCCGACATTAGAATTACCATAGACTGATCCCTTACTATAACTCAATCCGATTACAGAATCGATAAGTAACCCTACTAAACCGCCTACTTGTGAATCTCCCGAAACAGTTGATGAACTATAAGAATTCATGATGTTTGAATTACTCCAACTAACACCGACAAGACCACCGACTGCGTTACCATTGGAACCTGTAACAGATCCGGTGCTGTAACTCAGCCAAACATTAGAAGATAACCTGTTATAACCGATCAGCCCCCCGGTGTGTCCGTAGCCGTTTGAGAAAACAGCGGCATTACTATAACTTTTTCCGACGTCACAGTTATAGTGATTTCCGCCGATTAACCCCCCAATATTACTCTCTCCTGCCACATTTCCGGTAGCTGAGCACAAAAATACGGAACTGTCATAGGCGAAACCGATCAGACCTCCGACATAATCAATGCCGGTCATATTGACCTCTTCTACACTCGTTCCAGAGATTGCAGCGTTGAGAACATACCCGAACAAACCGATATTAGAAGAAATACCCATATCCAAATGCAGTCCTTTAATCATATTTCCGTCTCCATCGAAGACACCTGTGAAATAGGGAATAAAAAATCCCGGCTGACCGGAAAGATCAATGCTCTCTGTCAGGATGTAATTATAGTGATCAATGAGACCGAAGGCAAGCAATTTTTGCAAATCGTTGAAGGAACTCACTATATACCCTTCGGGAGAGTCGGTCAGATAATTATTGATATCAAGACTCAAGCCATTGGTTATCCAGGCTGAATATAGGTTGTTAGGTAAAGCACCGATGGTAATAATGTTTTGTCCGTTAATCGTCACCGACTCATAATTATAGAAGCTGTTATTGACCAAGCCGACATGATTGAATCCAACCAAACCGCCAACATTCCAGGTACCGGTAATGTTGCCGGAGTTATAGCAGTTCTCAATTTCGGCATTATTGTCATTTCTTCCCACTAATCCGCCTACATAGTTATCACCGTTAACACTGGAGGAATTCGAACTTAAGCTTAGCGTCGAGCCGGAAGTATGATGTCCTACTAATCCGCCTACATAGTTATCACCGTTAACATCACCGTTAGAATAGCAATTATTAATAACAGAATCATTTGTATTGCCAACTAAACCGCCAACGAAGGTATAGCCGTTAACCGACGCGGAGCTTGTGGAGTTCAAGATTTCAGACTGGCTGTTACGACCGGCTAATCCTCCGATGTCGTAGTTCCCGGCAATAATTCCTGAACTGTGACAATCTTCTATCGTTGAAGATGCCATGTTAGAACCAACAAGTCCCCCGACATGATCATTTATTCCGGTAACATTAACACTACTCTGAGATCCGGAAATATGCGAAAACACATTCGATCCGACCAACCCCCCGACACTGCAGCCAACCGCATTGACATTTCCACTGCTATAACAATGATGAATAAAGGAGTAATAGTTTGAACCGATAAGACCTCCGGCAAAATTACCGAAGGCATTTATCTCCACATAAGCCGAACATCTTTCAATGAGTGCATTCCTGACAGCTCCTGCTAATACTCCAACAGCATGATGACCGGATATATAGGTAGATTCGATATTAAGGTCGTAAACATGTGCTCCGTTGATGTAACCGAAAAAGCCAACTACGTGTTCGGATTCTCTGTCAATAAAGAGATTGAAGATAGTATAGCGATTACCGTTGTATGAACAGGTATAGTATAAATTGCCGTATGCATCAGACAATACAACATTGCCGAAAGGAATTGCAGGGGTTCCGATAGGGAACCAGCCTTCACCTTCATTCCAGGGATATTCATCCAAATCAATATCTTCTGATTGAATGAAATGCATCCTGATGAACAATGGATGTCTTATCCAATTCAACTGGTAGAGATATTCTACAACGTATGGATCCTGTGCTGTTCCATCGCCACCCGAGAAAATTGGCCAAGGTATGTGTTCCTCCCTGCTCGGTGCCATGAAAAGTGAGGGATAGCCGTTGCTGAAAAAGTATTCTTCGTCTTCAAGCCACTTTTGATTGAATTTCCAGGTTTCGAAGGTTCCCGGATCGTAGGGATAAGTCATCTGTTCGGTATCTCTTCCCTCACCACCGGCTGATGCTGCTTGACCGGTAGTTTCAATGTCCCAGTAACTGTTTTCGACAGTACCACTTCCGCTGCCTATCAAACCTCCGAAATCAGTATCTCCCTTAACCGGTCCGGCAGCATAGCAGTTCTGAATGACAGTATTTCCGGAAATAATGCCTATCAGTCCTCCAACACCTGCTTCACCCTCCGTGATACCTAAAGAATAACAATTCGTGATTTCAGCATCGATCGCTAAACCTGCCAAACCTCCGCTCATTATGCTCGCTTTGACTGTTGTGAAGGTATGACTCTCGCTGATTAGACCCGAATCTATTTTCCCTGCGAGTCCCCCGGCTTGGGAGTTGCCTTTGACGGTACCAGAGGTATAGATCTGATACATCTCAGTATCTTCGCTATATCCAACTAAACTGCCGACATTGTTTTTACCGCAGATCTCGAAATCGATCAGTTTTATCCCGCCAAGAATTGCTTTCTTGGTATAACCGAAAAGACCTACATTATCGGTTCCTTCTCTGTCTATGAAAAGCTTGCTAATAGAATAACCACTGCCATAATAGGTTCCCATAAACCCGTTTATCGGTTCCCAGCCTTCTCCACTCGAATAGTCACTGAGATCAATATCGGAGACCTGTCTGAAATGTGAAGTTAAATAATCTCTGATCATATATAACTGATCGGCATCTTCTATCAAATACGGGTTCTCTTCTGTCCCTTCTCCATCAAAATGTGCACTAAGATTGCCGGTCAAGATTAGAGTCAGAAGTCCCGCCATTAGTAGTATTAAAAGGTACCTGAATTTTACTGTCATTATACTCCTCCTTTGTTATGGTATCAATACTTGATTTTCTTTCAAGAAAAAAGACCTAAATTTTAATTTCACTCCCTTTATTTCCGTCTCTCCGAAAGGTAGAGAGACGGGGATAAAATGAATTTATTGTGTGTTGAAATCCCCGGCAAAAAAGATGAAGAAAGGAAACAGATAAGCTTTTCCAAGCAGGATCTATAGCCAGGCAATTCATAACAGAGCAATAGTATTGCTATATTCTGCTGCTGCTGAACATTGAGTATAATCTTCCTGTTCATTTAACCCTCCGGCTTTCAACAAGAAATTACCCTAATCATTTAACAAGTGAATAAAGAAATTCTCTCGCACTTACAGATAAAGTTTATTTCCCATATTTTATCTGTCAAGCAATTATTTATCTTTGTAGTAATTATTTGAATATGTATTGCAATGATATATTGCTATCTCTATGCTGGTTACTATATTAGATATTTATCTGTCTAATATTTGCTGTCTGATCTCTTATTTATTTTAATCGTAACCTGCAAGAACTATTATTTTGACTGTTAGTCATTGCTTTTGATGCCAATCTATTAACTGTTGCTATGGTGAGTGTGAGGAATGAAGCTTCTATTTTAAAAATAACCCCTTTAAAAAGGGAATAGGATAATCCGTCGGGAATTTACCGGTTTGTTCCTTGATTGCTTCTAACGTATCACAAATATTTCATTACCATGTATGATAAAATGAGGTTTACTTAGCATATAGGGGTTTTATATCATCCTGCCAGCTAAAATGGAGCAGATTGGAACAGCTGTTGTTTCTCAGATTCAGAGCGTAAAAATACTGTTCTTTTTCTTCCTCATAGTGAAAGAGAATGCTTTTTCCGGGGGAGTAGGAGACTTCCAAATGCAACTTGTCGAGTTCCGGATCCTGACTGGGAGGAGCAGAAGCCCGATAGATCCGGAGAGAATCACCCTCTCTTAGCTCTTTGGAGAAGTAGAAATTTTTAACCCGTAATTTAACCGGTTCATTCTTCGGCAGATAAAAAGGGAATGTCCGGTATAGTTCCCTGATCTTATTCTTTCTGTTTTCTACGGGCTCTTTGGAAGCTAAATGCACTATTGTTCTTGCCCTTATCCTGAGAGGAGTGTTGCGGTTATTTTTATACTTTTCCGGCTCATAAAGCTTAATTTGCTGTGACCCATGAGATGACTGAAAGACAAAATTTCCCACTTTCCCCTGAATAAGAGAGGCAATACGGAAAATACGCTGCATATTGGGGGGTAAATCCCAGAAGTTTTTCAGAGATTGCGGGACAAGATGCTCCAATTCTTTGGGGGTTGCCGGACTCACCCGGTAAGCTCCCCCGGTAAGAGAAATGATCTCCTCATTATAGATTTTCAGCAATTCATCATATTTCATTACACCCTCCTTAATCGCCGTACCGATTATCTACAGGACCAAGCTTTACAGATAAATTACATCTGTCAATTAAATATTTCATCTCAGGTTTAATTACTCTATTGGCAAAAAAGCTAAATGATTAAACGGCTCTCCTTTCGCAGGGAAAAGAACTGAGGAATAAGTCATACCCTTAGTGCATCTCTAGTGTAAGTCGTAGTCGGCTCAGAGCGACAACGACTTACAGTAGAGATATCTTAGAGATTTCTAAAGGGTAATCAGCGGGGAGCAGGGAGTGAAAGAGGGGATCGTGATGCGGTAGAGATCCCCCTCTGTCTCTGGCAGAGCAGAGATCTGTATTACGGATAGATGGAGTTGTCAATGTCAGAGGCAAAGCAATATGAATAAGAGATCGGGGGTGGTGTCTCCCTACTGCAGGATTATTCCGTTTTCTCTGGTTTTTCCCGGGAAGGGAGATGAAAAGAAAGCAGCTGACGATTAGTTTATTTGATACTGATCATGTGCCAGTCATTTTCACCTTTTCCGGCGAGATAAGAAAAGCCTGTGTTGCTCAGTCTTTGTATTGCTTCGGAGTAGTGGGCATCAAAATGGTCAAGATGATGAGAGTCAGAGCCAATGGTGATCAGTTCGCCTCCCATTTGACGATAAATATGAAGTAATTCGGGAGAAGGAATGAGTTTTTTCAGTGGATTCCGGAGACCGGAGAGATTGACCTCCAGAGCGATATTTTGCCTAATTAACTGTTTAAAGATCTCTTCGACAATATCCAGGAAGTTTTTTTCCTCAGGTTCTTCGGTCAGATATCTCTTGAAAATTCCAAGGTGCCCAAGAATATCGAAATGACCGTAGGCAGCGAGGGCTAAGTTTTCGAGATAATAGGATTCGATATGCTTTTCAGTGAAGGGTATCTGATTACGGGTTGAGCAGTTAGTTCCATCGGGCAGTATATGCACAGAAGCTATGATTAGATCCGGTTCTTCATCGGTGAAGATTATCTCATCGACCAGCTTGTGACAGCGATGGTATTCTCCCAATTCGACCCCTTTGAGTATTTTTATCCCGGGAAACTTGTTTCTGAGGTTTTTGACTGTTTGAGAATAAGCTTTGTAGGAAGGTACTCCATAGACTGCAATTTCTGAAGGGAGCAGGTCAAAATGATCGGTAAAGGCAATCTCGGAATATCCCTTATTAATTGCCGCAGAGATCAGAGAAGGGGCATCGAGGTTGCTATCACTGCTAAAATGACTATGGATATGATAGTCAATCTTCATAGCTTTCCAATCCTTTGATCGTCAGCTCCAGCAGTCTTCTCATCTCAATGATCTCCGGGAACCCGTTTATCTCCTCTCCCCTGTTTTGAGAGATAATTGACTTATAGTTTTCGAGAACGAACTTTTCTGCCGGAGATGCCTGGTGATAAAAGTTATCTACATAATAACCGGCAAAGAAATAGAGTTCCATTTCGATCAGAAGTTCGATCAGATTGCGCACTACTTCGAATCTTTTCGGGATACCGGGATAATCATAATAAAGCTGACTGAGGATTAACAGGGCTCTGTAATGCTGATCAAGAGAATAATAAGCCAGAGAGGAAAGAATGAGGGCATCACTTTCATAAGACAGGTCTTCGGAATTCAGGATCAGGTCGAGGTATTGGAGAGCCCCCCGGTAGTTCTTCAGGTACATTTCGTTAACAGCCAACAGGTAGTAGAGCTCGGTTTCATCTCTTTTCTCATCATACTCTATTAATATCCTGTATATTTCCGAAGCTTCCCGGTAAAGATGAGCTTTTTCATAGACTTTGGCGAGAATCCGGAGGTAGTCAAAATTCCAATCTTCATTATCAGACTCTTCAATGATCCCGATAAGAAAATTGATAGCTTTTCTCGCCTCCATGGTTAGCATAATACTTTCAATCTGCTGTAGTGCCTGGGACCTGACTGACGGAATCTCCGAAATACGGTGAAGGTCTATCAATATGTCCAGAGCTTTATCCTGCTCCATCAATTCTTTATGTGCCAGGGCTGAATAATAGGCTAAAGAATCCAGATGATCTTCCTGCTCCCGACTATCGAGGAAATCTTCGATAAAATCGACAGCCTGTCTGTATCTTTTCTGGTTAAGATAATATTTAGCCAGATCCAGGGCTAAGCCGGTATTTATTCTGCTTTCCGGGTATTTTTTTAGCAATGATAAGACAAAATCCTCGGAATCCTTGTATTCACCCATTCCGAATCTCAGTCTTTCTAACTTAAGGATGAGCTGATAATCTGTTTCATAGTCCAGAACCTTATCATAATAGAGTACTGCCAGTTCTTCATCTCCTTGTCTCAAGTAATAATCTCCGATACTCCGCAAAACAGGAACTCTCTCCCGGTGAGGAATAATTTCTTCATGCTCAGCGAAAAAGGAAATCAGGACAGGAATGCTTTCTGTCTTTTCCATTGTTTTGAGAAAACTCAGAAGATACTCCTTGTCTTCCGCCGGGAAACCGTATTTCCGGTCAAAATAGTCGAAATAGTCTTTAGCTGTGTGATAATTCTCTGTGAAAGTATAGAGTTTTGCCAGATTTCTGGCAGCCAGGGAGTCATAAAAACCCTCTTCGGGTTCCAGATTCTTGATCCACCAATAGGCTGTACTGTTAAAACGATAGTAACCTTTGAAGCAATATCCGAGGGCATGATTCGCATATTTCTCGTCAATATTATCAAACTCGAGATATTTTCTATACCTGGGAACTGCATCCCGGTAAAGATGGGTATGATATAGTGTCTCTCCGGCAATGAGATTAAGAAGTGCAGTGTCTTCAATACCATGTTCCGGGAGAGAACGAAGCAGAGTTAGTGCTGTTTTATAATGACCCGCTTCCCAGGAGATAAAGAGGTTCATGAGCAGTCTGTTAAAATCTGACTCCAGTTCCAGGATCAACCTTCCGGCTTCATCAAGCAGATGCTGTTCCAGGAGCAGGAGGATCAGATTGAGCTTACTCCTTTCGGAGAGACCGGTAAGATCATCAGGGATTCTGTTCAGATCGGCTGAAATGTAGGTTATCAGATAGAGGAAATCATTTGCCGCCTCTCTGAAGGGAGAATTCTCCGCAGCGAGAACATTCAGCATAAATGCTTCTGCAAGCCGGTAATACTCCATATTATAGTGAATGACACCGAGAATAAAGTTTTTCTCACCCGGCAGATAGATATTGTTGGGGAAAATATCGGTAAGTTCGATTGCCTGTTCATTATTTCCGGTTTTTAATAGAGAACAGAGAGTTTTCTTGTAGAAATTATGGATCTTGTTCGGATAATACCTTCTCTGGAGTTCGATGAACCCGGCAATTCCGTCGTAATCTTCGATTTCCAGCGAGGCAAAGATATAGTATTCGATGAGGATATCGTACATCCTGATCTTTAAGATTTCCGCTAAACTATCGATATAGTCTATCACCGCTTCAGCAGAACCCGAAAGGTGTAGTGCTGAGAGGTAGATCCGGATGTATTGCTCTCTCTCAAAAAAGCCGGTTATCTTCTGCAAAAGATGCAGTGCTGTTTCCCAGTCTCCCTCATCAAGTGCTTGAACAGCCTGCCGATAATATTCATTATCCAGATCGCTAATCCTGAGATCAGCGGAAAAGCTGTCACGCAATGGCTTTTCAAGGGCAGAAAGGGAAAAGAGCGGGAGTAGCAGAGAGAAGATAACAAGCAGGCAGAGCGAGCTTTTACTCATCAAGAACTCCTTGCTCCCTTCTTTGGGCGGCAAACAGTGCTGCACCCAAAGCACCGGAATAGAACGGCTCTTCAGCTAACTGCACGGTTGTCTGCAATTCTTCCGATAACGTCAGGCAGATAGCTTTATTCAATGCAACCCCGCCTGTAAGAGTAAGTGGTGGCTGCCAGGCAATATTCGAAAGCATATTCTTTATTCTTTGGGCAATGGAACGGTGTACTGCCATTAAAATGTCTTCTCTGGCTGTTTTACGGTTAATCAGGGAGATGATTTCCGATTCGGCAAAGACGACACAAGTACTGGAGATAGCGATATTTTTTCCGGATTGACAGGCTTCTTCTCCCAGATCAGCGAGAGAAATGCTGAATAATCCGGCAACTCTCTCCAGAAAACTGCCCGTTCCGGCAGCACATTTATCGTTCATCGTGAATTCTGTTATGCAGCCCTGGTCATTTAAGCTGATCGCCTTGGAGTCCTGTCCTCCGATATCAACAATAGTTCTGGTATTGGGGAGCATCTGCCTGATACCGGCAGCATGGCAGCTGATCTCGGAGATGTATTCCTTTCCGAGGAGTTTTCTGCCGTACCCGGTAGCAATAACCGGTACAGCCGGTTTTGAAGAAGAGCCGGGTTCATTTCCTTTTATATTACCGCCGCTTTTCAAGAGCCGGGCAAGAAGCTGTTCAGCTCTCTCCTGAGGATCGCTGCCGGTTGGAATAATCGCCATTGAGACGATCTTTTCCGTCTCAGTATCCCAGATAACAGCTTTCGTATTTCGCGATCCGATATCAATCCCTGCGGTAAACATGTTAATTCTCCTTCCTGCACTAACTAAGGTTACATCTCGTTTTATTTTACCCGGTTACCCGGAGTAATAACCCCAAAGCTTACCGTTTAGCAGCAGATCGGGTAATGATCTCCCCGGTAACATCATGCTCATTTTCTTTCCGGTTCTATTCCAGAATATGACTATACAAGGCATCTTCCTGAAAATATTCCCGAGCTATGTTCCGTAAATCATCAGCTTTGACCTTTTGCAGACGTTCTTCTCTTTGCAGGTAAAAATCATAGTCATAACCGAGAATATCTAAGAGAGCCAGAACCGACGACTGACCGAGGACACTCTCTTCGGCACGAAGTCTTTGTCCTCTGACCGTATTCTTAGCGATCTCCAGTTCTTCTTCAGTAACCCCATTTTCTCTGATCTCAGCTAAGGTTTCAATGATAATTTGATAGGATTCCCGGCATTTTTCCTTATCAACCAGAGCATTGGCGACAAAGACTCCCGTCTCTTTGAGTGAGATAAAATCGAAACCTGCGGCATAAGCCCAGCCTCTCTTTTCCCGCAATTCATTGTTCAGGCGGGAATTCATATCACCTCCGATTATCTGAGCTAACAGGTAGAACGCCGTATTTTTGGAAATCTCCCTTGATGAACAGCCGAAGCCTCCGACATGAATAATCCCTTGCTGATTGTCCGGATGAAAGTTTTTTTTGAATCTCTTTCCCGGAGAGATAACTGCTTTCTGGAAATTCAGCGGGTTTCCCCTTAGCGAAAATCTCTTTGCTCTCTCCCTGAATACCCTTTCACAATGAAAGATACAGTCTTCGAAATCAAAATCACCGGTAACAGTGAGAGTCATTTTCGCCCAGTCGTAATAGTCATAATACCAATTAACCGTCCGCTTACGGGTAATTTTGCGGAGAGTTGTTTTTGTCCCTTCCTTTTCCAGAAGGTTACTCTCTTTACCGAATATCTGTTTCTTCCAGAGATGCGTAGCATATATACTCGGAAAGTCCTTCAGTCTTTCCAGATTACTGAGCAGGGTGCGCTGGATGTTATGAAAATGCTCTGCTGGGAAGTGAGGGCTTCCCAGGATATCTGCTATTAGCTCCAGGCTGGTGGAAAACATTTCGGAAAAGCATTTGATTTTTACCAGCGTAGCCTCTTCCTGAGATGATATGTCGATCTGGATGCCGTGACGAGAGCAGAATTCGAGCAGTTGATCATAGGTGTTTTTATCATTTCCATAGAGGAGGAGGATGGAAGTGAGCAGGTTGATTCCCCTGTTTGAGGGCACTTCATTCAACTGTGAAACCGGAAAAGCTGCTGTAATGCCGATCGTGGGTTTTCCCAGAACCCTCTTGAGCATAACTTTTGTCCCGGAGGAAAGTGTTGTTTGATAAAAATCGCTTTTGATTCTTCCGTTCTCTATCCTCTTTGTCTGCAGGGATTCGACCTTCAATTTTATCTCCTCTTCCGGAACGAGGTTTTTACCGTATTGAAAGATCCCTAACTGGCTGAAATTATAGTAGTTCTTAACAATTCTGTGCATTGATTTTTCGGTAATTTTCTTTATGATCCCGGGGTAATTGATAAACCGGGTATAATCACCCAATAACTCTTCATTACCGATACTCATTCCCAGATACTGCATATACTCGAAGGAGTAGCGGTGGGCATGCAGCATTTCGGTCTTGACTTCGTTAAACTCGTCAACGCTGAAGCCAAAATGTCTGATCCTGTTAAATTCCTCCAGAAAGATATCAATTATCTTTTCTAAGAACGAATGGTGTTTAGGGATGACAAGAATGACCGAAATCCCGTCGTTGATTCCGGTAAATGACTCTACCCTGATCTGATCGACGATCTTCTCCTTAACAAAGAGTCTGCGGTAAAGTCTCGACTTCTTCCCCACGGCAAAGATTCTGGTGAGCAGACCCAAGACATGGGAATCCGGCTTTTTATCCGAGAGTTCGGGGAGAACAAATCCGAGCATTGGTTTAGAGATGTTTTTTTTAAGAGAGGAAACGATGAACTGAGAGGGATAGACTGTCGGGAGAGCGGTGGCTGCCCTCAGTTCTGTAACAGTTGTCTCAGAGCTGTTTTTCCTCTGATTCGCAGCTTTCCGGGTCTCTTTGCCTGATTTCCAGTTTCCAAAATAATCTGCGATATCTTGCTCTAATTTACTCTTTTCAAACGCTCCGCTGACTATTAAATAGGAGTTCTCCGGAGTGTAGTATCTCCGGTAAAAACCCCGCAGCCTTTCCGGAGTAGCTTGTCTCAAGGTATCTTTATTTCCGATAATCGGTTTTTTAAAGGGACTTTCGCGGAAATAGAGATTGGGGATTTCTTCCAAAAAGAAATCTTCCGGGTCGTTTTGATACTGTTTCAATTCTTCTAATACCACCCCTTTTTCGTAGATAAACTCCGCCTCTGAAAAATCAGCCTTCCGGACTAACTCACTCAGGATTTCTATCCCTTCCCGGGCAAAATCGGAGGAAAGGGTAAGGTAGTAGCAGGTGGAATCAAATTCGGTATAGGCATTGATATTGCTCCCCAGAAAGGAGGCTCTGACGGATAACTGATTATCGGGATATCTGACGGTCGATCGAAAAACGAGATGCTCCAGCAGATGGGAATAACCTGCTTCATCCTCCTTTTCCCAACAAGATCCCATTCTGATAAATACCTGCAGAGAGACAACCGGATGGGCATGGTTAGGGGCATAGATGATCCTGAAACCGTTCGGCAGAATCCCGGAACTTATCTGTGAGATTATTCTTGCTTCCTGAATCATAAAATTCCTTAGTATTATTTTCTTTTCAACTCTGAAATGAAATGGAGAGAGATTTACTGATCACCCTTTTCCCATTCCAGATAAGCATAAGCATTATGATTGTGGATAGATTCAAAGTTTTCCGAAGATATCTTGAAAGCTGTCACTCTTTCGTCTTTTTTGAGGGTAATGGCAAGATCACGCACAATATCTTCGACAAACTTGGGGTTTTCATACCCCTTCTCTGTTATATATTTCTCGTCTTCCCGCTTCAGAAGAGAATAGATCTCCGAACTTGCTGTAGCCTCTACATAAGCGATGATCTCTTCCAGCCAGATATAGCCTTCGTAATCTAACAAAACCGAAACGATCGATCTCTGATTGTGAGCTCCGAAACTGCTTATCTCCCTGGAACAAGGGCAGACCGTAGTAACAGGAACTTCAACCCCGATAGTCAGTTGGAACAGATCTGTTAAGGAAGCAATAAAGACACAATCGTAGCTGAGCAGCGAAGGGATACCGGAGACAGGGGCTTTTTTTTCGATAAAGTAGGGAAAGCGGAGGGTAATATAGGCTCTGTCTGCGGACAATTTCTCTTTGATGCTCTCCAGAATCCGGGGAAGATTATCGAGCAGATCCTCCTGATGATAACTGTTAAGAACTTCGATAAATCTGCTCATGTGAGTTCCGCGATAATGATGAGGGAGCTCCACAAAAAAATCAATGTCGGCAACAGTTTTTTGTACTCCCCTGCTTCTATCCTCTAAAACTATCGGGTATTTGAGGTTTTTTACCCCGACTTTATCGATCGTCTCCTGACGGTCATCTTCTAAAGCCTGGATATCTTTTATTTTTGCTCTGAGCTCATTTTCACCGCTTTTCATTATCCCTCTTTCTTATTATTTAGTTTATCATTCTGAAGTCCCCAAACCACTATCAGGCAGAAAAACAGGAAACCTGCTGTTATTCCCTGATATATTTTCGGATCCCTTCTGTTCTCAAAGAGACTATCTGGTTTGCTTCCTGAAAATAGATGATAGCTTCTGTCTCCGGATAAGATTTGACCAGAGCAATACCTTCATCAGGAGGGAGTAAAAAGATAGCAGTTGACATAATGTCAGCCAGCAAAGTGTTCGGAGCAATGACGGTAACCGAATAGATGTTTTCCACAGGATAACCGATTACCGGATTAATTATATGATGATATCTTCTCCCTTGATACTCGAAAAATCTTTCGTAGTCACCCGAAGTTACTATTGCTTTGTTAGCCACCGATAAAATATCTATCAGATCATTGATATCCCTGGGATGCTGAATACCGATCAATTGCTCCTTATCATCATCACTGAAGAGCCGAATATCTCCCCCGGCATTGATATACCCTTGGGTGACTTCCTGAGAAACTGCATATTCGATTGCTTTATCTATAATAAATCCTTTCGCTATGCTGCCCAGATTAATCTTGATTCCTGGCGGTCGGATCAGATAACCCGGTTTGAAACTGATCCTGGTAAAACTTACGTTTTCCAATGCTGCAGCGATGGAATCAGCAGGTGGCGGGTAAGTCCTGTCAAAATCCCAGAGATCGGTTAGAGCACCAACTGTGATGTCATAGTATCCCTCTGTCTGGTGATAGAAGATCTCAGCTAAAGAAAAGAGCTCATAGAAATCATAGTCTATCTCAACACTATCCTGCTCAGCATGATTGATCCTCCATAGTTCTCCCTTGTCGTCATAGTAGGAGAGTTTTTTTTCATATTCAGCGATCAGGTCAATGGTATTGTCCATAATCTCTCTGACATTTTTGCGCCGGGTGGTAAAGGATATCTCTACCAGGGTATCCATCATAAAGCGAGATCTGGTTTCGGTAAAATTCTGAGCTTTATAACGATAAACTGCTACGACAACTACGATCAAGAGGATTCCAATATTGATTATATCCCGTCTTTTCATGATCATTCCTGCTATTTTACTTTCTTTCTCTGAATTCTTTCACAGGTTATCAAAGAATTAAACCTCTGGAGAGTTGTCAATACAAACGATTATTCCTGACCTTCTCTGCGGGGCAAGCGGTAAAAAGCCGTCACCCGCATACTGCTAAGAGACAGTTCTATGACACATGAAGCAAGAAAGCAATTTTGATCGCTTTAATCTTCTAAATAAGAAGGCTATAAAATCATTTTCCCGGATATACTGGCAGGAGAAAGCTTTTTCATTAGTTTATAGTTCCTGAACTGCAGTGAGCGAAGCGATTATGCAGATCAGCAGGAAAATCCATTCGTGGTAGCGGGCTGGCAGAGAAAGAAATCAGCCTTACCGCCGACATTTGGGAGAGAAAAAAAACAACTTGACTTCACTCTCTGCTGAAGATAAAGAATTTTGTAGAATGCTTTATTATCGCCAAGGAGGTTATGTTATGTTTTTTAAAGCAAATAGTATCTTTGTTCCCCTTTTTTTGGTTCTGTTTTTACTCTCTTTCTCCCTTAGTCTGAAGGCTGACTCAGTTGAGTACGTTCTCGATAATTACCGGCAACAATATGAAAAGTCAATCGAGAATATAGATGATTATGTCATGGAAACGGATACTCATACCGTCTATTACAAAAAGGCTTACATCGATGATCGCCCTTATTTCCGATCATGGACAGATTATGATTCGGACGATATTTCTGCTGCTTCCGGAATTTCTGATGACGAGCTTTTTACCCCGGAAATGTACGAAACTTTGAAAAAGACCGGAGTTTATGAAGGGATAGTTGATGTAAACAATCACAAAGCCCATGTGATCTATGCCGAAAACGCGGATGATCTGTTTCCCGAAGCAGACGAAATCGAGGGCGAAGTTATCAAAGCAAGGTTTTATATAGATACCCGGCAATGGGTACTTCGTAAAATGGAATTCGAAATAGAAGAAGAGATAGAAGGGGAAATACGGACTTTGAAACCGACGGTGATCATGGATGACTATCGTGATATCGAAGGTATGCTTGTTCCCTTTACAACACTTATGATCATAGAAGGGATTAGTGGACAGTTAACTGCTGAAGAGCGGGAAGAAGCACTTCAGGGTTTTAGAGAGATGGAAGAGAGACTGGAAATGATGTCCCCTGATGAGCGAGAGATGATGAAAAAAATGATGGGCCCGCAGCTGGAAGAATACCGTAAAATGCTGGAAACCGACCGTCTGGAGATTGAGCATAAGATAAAAGATATTCGAGTCAATGTCGGATTATCAGACGATCTTTTCGAAGAATAAATCGCTCATAAGTGAAACTCTATAGAGAGAATTACCGTAATTACAGTGAAGAGCATTTCAGCAGACTGACAATCTTTCTGGCTCATTGCTTACAAGAGAGACTGGTATTATGGCGGCAGGCAAAAAGAGTCAGCAAAAAGCTGAAGCAAGGGGAAGCAGATAGGTAGAATTGTACAAGCGAATCGATCAGGGATTAATTAACACTGACCAAGAGTGATCAGGGAATGATCTCCGTCGAAGCTGTCACCTTAAAGAATCTCTTTCCCGTTACCGGTTCGCTGTATTCAGGGATACTGACTCTCTCTACCGGTTCTCCCCAATCATTGTCAGATTGATCCTCCCGGGCATAGATAAGGTAGGAATTGGCATTCTCTACCGGCTGCCAGGAGAGATAAACGGTTTCATTAGCTATGGCGATTGTGACCACAGGACTGTCAAGTTCAGTAATTAAACCGGGCAGTTCATGAGCACCGATGCAGGGATTAATCAGGTCTCTCAGTTCTCCGTCAATGTCATCGGCAATTCCATCTACCGGTATTCCCCCGTTCATTAACTGATCACCCTGAATATAGAGATCTGTATTCCCAATATATTGGGGATCTCCGGTGCGGGAATTTTGATCATTCCCCGGAGGAATGTTTATGGTTCTCAACTCCGGGAGAGTTGAAATATCAGCACCGTAATAGACTATACTGGAACTAAACTCTGCAAAGTAATTATTATGATCATGGGCAATAAGGAACGCCGGAGAATAGTAATAGGCAGCATACCCCTCCCCGGAACCGGTAAAGGCAAAGGAGTTGTTGAGGACACTCAATCCGCTTGTATCTCTGATCACATTGATCCCTCTCCCCTGTTCAGCATCCATATTAATACTGTTGAAATAAACACTGATATTACTGCTGCGGGTAATATGGATACCGCTGGCGCTTGTGGTATTATTTCTGAAACCTCCTCCGATCATGTTATTGTAGATCAGTGAAGGAGAAGTCCCATCGTTGCTTCCATAGTTCACGTATATTCCATGCTGACCTGCCTGCTGTATCTTATTATAAGCTATTTCGAAGTCATCAAAAGCATAAAAGAGACAGATACCATAGCTGTTAGGAGTTGAAAATTCGTCTGAGGAGAGCTGAATGCAATTGTTCAGAATCAGAGGGGCAGTTGAATGATAAGCATAAATTCCGTAAAAATAACTATCCAGTAAAGTATTACCGGCTATCCGGATACCGGCAATGCTGTTCGCTGCATTGGAACCTCTGAGTGAAATACTCCTTTGTCCCCCCTCGATAAGATTGTTTTCAATTACTAAAGTGTGGACATTCGAGGCACCAACATGGGTTGACTCCATCTCTCCGGATACAATGATCCCTGCGTAGTTTGAAGATGTGGTAGCAGTAACAGTGGAAATGAAGCAGCCGGTGATTTCAATATCCTGAGAATCGTTCATGATCAAAAATACCCAGCCGTATTCGGAATCTGCGGTTGCTTCGAGTTTGAGATTCTCGAATCTGAGATGTCTTGCTCCCTCGAGTCTGACGACATGTCTCGCTTGACTTTGCATCGGTGTATAGGTTATTATAGTTTCTGAGGGGTCTTCACCCGCTCCCCGGAAGGTTACCGTTCTGACCGGGGAACTGCCCTGAATCTCCGGAATAGATAACTGTTCAGCATAAATGCCGGGTTGAACTTCATAGATAACAGATCCCCCAAGTCCCCGGATCTGCAGATCTCCGAGGGCATCGGTGAGACTTGAATAATCACCCAAACCATTCTGATCTATACTATAGATTCCTGCCAAGGGACTCAGATCTGAGGTAGGACGATAGGCAGCATAAACATCCCTCATTTCTCTCAGAGTTCGGGAGTTATCAGCCAAAGCAGCATCTCCTGCTGCTACTCCCTGGTAAATTATTGCAGGATTAGAGAATAGGGGTACCCGGGAATGGGTCAGACCATCATCATAATAGGAGCCCCCGGTGTAGGACATGACAGTGCAGAATCTGGAGTTATTGGTACCTGTCCAGCGCCAGCCTGCTGACCAGTTATTCCCGGGCCAGTTAGCCCATAGTGTCGGACCGGGCTGATAGTTCTGCTGAGCATGATGATGCAGCCCCATGTTGTGTCCGATCTCATGTATAAAGGTGTAACTCGACCCGGCAGCCTGTTGTATTTTCGTCAGGGAAAAGGCGTAATTCGGTCTGCCGTTTATATCGGACAAAAGCCAGGCTACTCCCCCCACATTGGTATTGTTAACCAGCAGAACAACGAAGTCAGCACCATAAATCTCACGCAAGGTGTGTACTTCCTCCATATAACCGGGAATGTCATATCCATCATAGGAACTGCCCCAGGGATTAAAGAATGGAGAGGCAGTTATCCGTCTGAGATCAATGCTGCCGACACCACTTTCGACATAATCCACCATAACCGAATGAACAAGATTGAGCGAGATCAGGGCGTTGCTGTTATCGAGCACTAATTGACCGCTTGCCATAGCATTGGCAATAACATTATCGATACCACCTCCGCTACTGTTCGCCCAGTTAAGTGCTGAAGGTGTATAGGTTACCATAATATCAACCTCAACAACCTGATCCGGCCTGCTCCTATCTCTTGAGATCCGAATTCTATCCTGCTCATCTCTTTCCTGAGAGGTTAAAGCCGGAGGAATGATAACGGGACTCTCCTCAAGAACCGGTCTCCTATTAACGTCAATATCAAGGAGAAAATGAACATCTGTTAGGGGATCACTGATAAGGCGATAAAATTCGTTTAATTCGGGTAGGCGGATTTCAGCTGAACTTCTTCCTCTGGTGGTAGTTAAGATCAAATAGCTCGAGTCATAATCACTGATCCTGGCTCGTATTGTTTTACTCCCTGCAGTATTTGACGTTATATCATCTATAACTGCAGAGTATTCTCTCTCCGGGAAAAGATTCAACAGTAATACATCACCGGGATTCAGGCTTTTGACCTGAGTTATCTCCTTCCCCGGTATGACCTGATGAAATCTTCTTACTGCCGTACTATCCTCAAAAAAGGAGAGAAGAGGACTGGAATTATCATAGCTGAGCTTCTCCCTTTCGGCAATCAAGAGGATATGATCTGAAGCTGCAACATTGAGAAAATTACCCAGAAGAAGCAGTATAGCCAGAAGGAAGCCGGTTTTATTATAGTTCACGATATTCTCCATTACTCAAAATTATTGACTTCTGCCAATCATTCGAGACAATTCCTACAGGATAGAGAGAGGGTCAATGAAATTTTCTCATTCCGGTTAAGACTATATATGAATAGTGATGCGAGAACTCTTTATCAATTAGAGTAAATAAAACCTGCTGTATGTGCCGAGAGACTTAAATGTTTCCTCTGCCGGTTGGTTAAGGATCAGGTCCCTCTCCCTGTAAAGGAGATCAGTAAGGAGAATCATGATCTCCTTAAGAAGAAGAAACTACTTGATCAAGACCATCTTCCTGATCATTTGATAGCCCCGGTCATCCTCCATTTTGTAGAGATAGATACCTGACCCGCTCCGCTTATCATAATCATCCTTTCCATCCCAGATAACGTAATTATAACCCTTTTCGAAAACTTTACGGGATACGACTGTTCTAACCTTCCGGCCTGAGATATCATAAACAGAGACAGTCACCTTAGCTTCCCCGGACAGAGTAAATGATATCCTTGTTGAAGGGTTGAAGGGATTGGGGAAAGCACCAAGCAGTTCAGTAGAATAGACTGTTTCCGGAACGTCTTCCTCTTCTTCAATATAAATCGAAAAGGGACCGAAATATTGATGCGACAGATCGAGTTCATTTACCTCTAACCAATAGTAATACAGGCTCCCCTTTTCCACAGTTTCGTCAGTATAGCCATAAACCTGATCGATTGAGGTATTGGTTGCCGGGATCATCGAAGGATTAACAATTATTGCCGTATTGAAACTATCGCTTTGATTGCGGTAAAGATTAAATCCGTTAAGATTCGATTCGCTCGCTGTCGTCCACTGTAAATAGACAAACTGATTGGAAGTCAGGCTCAGATTAAAATTGGTTAGCTGGATCGGTAAAGGAGGATCTTCTAACTCATCCCCCCCGATAAGGATTATTTCTAACGGATCTTCATCCCTCCCGGCAATAGAAATATCATATTGGATCGTACCATTGGTATTGTCTTGCGGACTGCTCCACTCACCGCCCATATAATAGTAACCCGCTTCCGCATCGGTCTCAACCGAGAAAACTGTACTTGCCGTGAGATAGACAGAAAAAGCAAAGAGATCCTGCATAGTTTCATCCGGTAATTCATCCGGCAATACCGGATCGGGATTGAAAACAATGGAACCGCTGGAATTATGGCTAACTGTGACAGTTTTATCTCCGAGAGCAACAACCGTCTCTTCCCCAGGGGGAAGGGAACCTCTGTAACTGGCAATCACGCCTCTTATTCCTCTCAATGTCCGGGCATTATCTCCCAGATCCTCATCACCGGTAGGAACCCCCTGGTGAAGAATCTCAGGATTAGAAAAATGGGCTACTCTGGCATGATAATTACCATCCTCATAGTACCTTCCCGCTGTGTAGGTCATGACAGAGCAGTATCTGGACTCATTCAAGCCTGTCCAGCGCCATCCGGCAGACCAGGTATTCTCTTCCCAGTTGTCCCAGTCTGTCGGTCCTGGCTGGACATTCTGCTGAGCATGATGATGGAGTCCCATGTTGTGTCCCAATTCATGAACAAAGGTATAGGAGGTCGTTGCAGCTTGTTGGACTCTTGTTAAGGAAAACCCGAATTTAGGTCTCCCATAACTGTCGTTCAACAGCCAGGAGATACCGCCTGTATCGGAGACATAAGCCAACAATGCTACTAAATCCGCTCCGTAATTATCCCGCCAACCGTGCACTTCATCCATAGAACCGGGAATGTAGTATAACTCCCCATTGTGCTCATAATAATCATCTTCAACCGGATTGTAGGCAGGAGATTCCGTTAATCTAATCAAATGTATCACAGAAGGATCAACGGTCTCATCATAATCGACCCCGGCTGTATGTACAAGATTTATAGATATTAAAGTATCACTGTTATCAAGAGCTGTTTGTCCTATTGTTACAGCCTGAGAAATTATGTGCTCAATCCCTCCCCTGCTTTCAGCCCAGCTTTCTGCCTCCGGGGTATAGACTACCATAACGTCAATCGTTAGCGGGTCATCTTCTCTCACCTGATTATAGCGCAGATGCTCTTGAATCCGGTATTGTTGCTGCTGCTCTCTTCGGGTAATCCGAGCCGGAAAGAGTGTGGGAGCTGATTCAAGATAGTCCTGATGCTGGAGATCAATCTCCATAAGAAAATACTGATCGCGGACTGGGTCTTTAATTATGGAATAATGCTCATTCTTCTCAGGAAGGGAAATACTGGTCACACACTCTCTCTCACTCGTTGTGATGATCATATAGCTCAGATCGTAGCCTTTGATCCTTGCCCGGAGAACTCGAACCCCTAAGACATTGATAGTTAACAAATCAATAGTTGCCAAAAATTCGTCCTCATCAAAGAGCTTCAGATAGAGTTCATCACCTTCCCTTAACCCCCTTAAAGTAGTGATCCTTTCGTTTAGACTCACTTCCTGATAGCGGATCACCTCGTTCCTCTCTTCATAAAACGACAACTGAGGAGCGCTCCGGTCATTTTCTGTTTTGCCCTGACTCTCGATCAGAGTGAATCGGTTCAGCGGAATCTCTACAGCAAACAAAGAGAGAGAAAAAAGTAAAGAGATACATATAAAATAACAAAATCTATTCTTCATAACGGCCTCCCTTACAGGCTTATCTACCTATCTAAAACTATTTGCTATATACCAGAGAATATGTTAATCAGTCAACTATTTTTTGCCTTTCAACAAGGCAATCGGGAAAGAAGGACCAATCTTTACTGCCACTGTTCCCTCTATTAATCCTCCTTCTCATTTTCCGTCAAGATGATCAATCAACTTCTGGACTACTGTCTGAGCTTTCATACCTTCCGCCTCAGCAGCAAAGGAAACAATTACTCTGTGCTGGAGCACTATAACCGCTACTCTTCTGACATCCTCCTCAGAGGGTGTTGCTCTCCCTTCCAGGGCAGCTCGCGTCTTAGCTGCTAAAACTAAATATTGGGAAGCCCTGGGACCTGCTCCCCAACTGACCCATCTCTTAACAAAGTCTATAGCTTCAGGATTATCGGGTCTCGTAGCTCTGGCAAGCTTGACAGCATACTCCAGTACATGCTCACTTACCGGCAAAGTAAGGATCATCTTTTGCATTTCAATAATCTCTGGTGCTGTCAGAATTGGCTCAACTATCAGAGCTTGACTTCCGGTTGTTCTTATCACAATCTCTTTTTCTTCTTCATAGGATGGATAATAAATATTGATATTGAACATGAACCTATCAAGCTGTGCTTCCGGGAGTGGATATGTCCCCTCCTGCTCTATCGGATTTTGGGTTGCTAAAACAAGAAAGGGTTGATCAAGATCGTAGGTGTTATTCCCGGCAGTTACCTGATACTCCTGCATAGCCTGAAGTAAAGCCGATTGGGTCTTGGGGGGAGTTCTGTTTATCTCATCAGCCAGGATAATATTGGCAAAGATAGGTCCGCGGATATACTCGAAATAACGCTTACCGTCTGCTTTACTTTCGGCGAGAATATCGGTCCCGGTGATATCGGAAGGCATCAAATCGGGGGTAAACTGGATACGGCTGAATTTCAGATTTAAAGCTTTGGCCAGACTTGAGATCAGCATAGTTTTGGCTAATCCCGGAACCCCTTCCACCAAACAATGACCATTGGCAAAGAGAGCAATAATAATCTCTTCAATTACTTTGTCCTGTCCAATGATTACTTTTCTGATCTCCTTTAACACCTTCTCTTTATCAGATTTTAGTTTCTCCAGTAGGGCAATTCTGTTTTTTTCTTCAGTCATAAATATTATCTCCTTTATTAATTAATGTCATAAACTTAACACCGGCATAACCGTAGGCGATCATTCCTATGATCACAATGACCAGTCCTGTCAAGAAATGGGAAAATAGCATAATCGCACTTGCTATATCTGTTTGAACACCTAAACCGGCAACAAAGATCAGGATCATGATCAATTCGTTGCTCCCTAACTGCGCCGGGGGATGGGGAATAATATAAGAAAGATAGATCAAAGAGTATCCGAGTAAAACATAGAAATAGTTGATCGTTGCACCGAAAGCAAAAAAGAGTGAATAAAAGAATAAACTGTCCATTATAATTGCTAAGATCGAGAGAGAAAAGACAGGAAAAAAGAGCTTTTTCTCTTCTCTGAAAATAGCCAGCCCTTCAACAAATATGAAAATACGTTCTTCAATTCTGGCCTCAAATTTTGCTGGAATAAAAAAGAATATTTTTTTCAGCATCTTGACGACCTTATCACCAGCATGGATAGCCAGAAAAAGAATAGACCATCCGGCAAGCAGAATAATCACTATCGTTAAAATAAGGTAATTTAGAATTGAGGGAAGAGTCACGGCAAGGAGCGGAACTAAGAGAAAAACGAATATTATTCCCATTGTATCGAATAACTTATCGATAAAGACCGAAGGAAGGGTGCTGGAAACCCTTGCTCCATACATCTTTTTGATAAAAAAGCATTTCATGAATTCTCCGGCTTTGAAAGGGATAAGATAATTGGTAAAATTCCCTGCCATCATAATCAGAAAAGTCTTAGCGGGAGACAATGGTTGAACTCTATGGAGTAAAAGACGCCAGCGGAGAGAACGAATAAAATAGGCAAGAAGGTAGAAGATGAGAGCTACGATAGCAAAAGGTATTCTAATATTTCTGATATAGAGCGAAATAACTGAAATATCAACAAAATGCAGCCAGATTAAGAATAAAATCACTCCGATAAGTATTCCAATAAATAACTTCAAGATCTTACTTTTCATCAATTCTTCTACAGCATCCTTAACTATTATCTCTTAGCGCCAGTAATGACTGAAAGGCTAATATACCTTACAACGAAAAAAGCTCATTCTCGTTGCGTTGTACTTTTCCCGGACTGTGATAGAGAAGTTCTTCCCTTTATCACAGTAAAAAAAAAGAAATTCACGGTTTCGTTAAGAAACAGGAGCCTTATTCCCCTTTCAGAAAAAGATAGTAGTGATGATGTGCCCAAAAAAGCTTAAACAAAGCCGGCAGATTTTTCTCCAAAAAGTTATATCTCATCATCTTCTCAGGAAATTCCTTATCGCTTCCCCTGTAATAGTCCATGATCGTCAAATTCCTCTGCTGCTCAGAGTGATTATCGAGTAAAAAACCAAGAGAGAGCTTTTTCGCCAGTAATTGCTTCTTCATGCCAATATCCGGCCAGGGAGGAGAGTCTATTAAACTCTTTTCGCTTAGCTTCCATCCAAGATCTTTCATGATCTTCGAAAAAGTACGAGCTTTTATCCATTCGGGTCGAACATATTTCCTGTATTTATCTCCACTCAAAAGCTGTTGCAGAACAAAACCGATTCCTGTTCTATTAGGAACCATTATCAAGACTGCTTTGCTGGTAATCCGGTCAATCTCCGCAAGAAAAGCCTGCAGATCCTCAACAAACCAGAGAGCTGAAAAATTCCAGCTCAAATCGAATTCTTTATCGGCAAAAGGAAGAAAGGTAAAATTCTCCGAATACTTCAACTCCACCGGCATTTTACATTCCTGCCACTTTTTTTCTATTAAAACAAGCCGTTCGCTGTTGTTATCAAGGAGTACAACTTCCATCCCCTGCCTGGCAAGATTCATACTGTTAACTCCGGATAATCCGGTAAAACCGAAAAGAGGTGCTTCTAATATCCTGTTCAACTTGTATTCACGACATATTCTTGTCAGATAATTATTGATCACTATTCTTTCGTATGATGATCCCAATCCTTCGTTTTCATTAAGGAAGTAACTCTTCCAGTCGGTAATAATCGGAATAGCCATTTTTTTCCTGTTATCTGATCTTGTGGATTTTTTTATACCAGTCAACAACCAACTTAAAATCGGGAATTGTTTTGGCATGTCTTAGATAGAGATCGTTGAAGGCTTCGGAACTGTCATAATACCAACTGTTACTGATAAGTTTTATCCGGTTGTGAAGATTGACCCAGCCATATCTAAGGGCAAAAGCTGCCATTCTCCGGAAATGAGTACGAGAAATGTAACGACTCCTGGGATAAGGTTTCTGACGCAGACGATTACTAATAAAATCGACTAAATCATGCAATTTAACCGGATAACGATCTGCAATAATGTAGGCAGTGTTTTTTCTATACTCCACTTCAACAAGTTTATAAAAAGCAGAAGCGACAATATCGATGTTAGCCAGATGAATTCTTACGTCAGTATCAGGTAAGAAAAGCAGTTTCCGGTGAACAAGCTTTACTAAGGTATAGGGGAACCCGAAATCTTCTTCTCCATAAGTAATCGTAGGGCGGACAATGATCGCCTTTAATCCTGCCATAATGTATTTCTGAATAACGTTCTCAGCCTGAATCTTAGTCTGATGATAGAGAGTATCCCCTTGAAATTCAGTATTGCCTCCTGCCGGCAACTCCATTGGTATTGCCCCAAAAACCCCGACCGAGGAACAGAATACCAGTTTACCGTCATTTTCCAGACAACTTAACGCAATTTGTTCGGTCGCTTTAACATTGGCATCATAATAAGCTTTGCGGGGAAACCTTCTTCCTCCTCTTAAAGCACCGATGTGGATTATTGTCCGGAACCTGTTGCCAGCCAGGAAAGCGCTAAGGGAATCAGTATCTTCCAGGTTCAACCTGATGATCTCACATTGATCTTTTATAAATGAAAGCCTTTTCTCCGCAGTCTCCGGTCTGACAATAACTGAATAATCATATTTCCGGGCAGACAGCATCCTGGCAACATTCCGCCCAATAAAACCGGTAGCACCGGTTAGCAGAATACTTTTAGGCATTACTGAAGACTTTTAAAATTTTTTGGAAGAAACTTTCCGCATTTGTTTTGGGAAAGCTGGTTAATACTTCCCGATTAAGATACTCGATCTCTTCATTTTTTATGATCTTGGCAGGATTCTGGTTGATGAGCAAATCGATGGGAAATCCCGGATAATTAGTGGTCATCATATCTCTGAATACTGTTAACGGATAGTTCTGAGTCTGACAATGATAATCAGAAGCAACAAAATGAATAAAACCCTTTTGCAACATACTCCATACAGCCCGGGTAGAGGCTTTGCCGAAATCACCGAAAAAACTACCGGCATTAGCCTGTAAATAGACATTACGGTAGATCAAATCTTCTGCCAGTGAGGGATTCTGAATGATATCGATGTATCTCTCCGGATGAGCTAATATCGGTTTGTAACCTTTTCTCACCATCTGGTATAGATTATCCAGTAAGTTTATCGGAAAACCATGCATTGCCGTCTCTACAAGAATATAATCACTGCTGCCCAATCTATAGCTGGAATAATCAACATCCTGCTGCCCCGCATCGGTTAGATACAACTCTACCCCAGAATGCAGATTTACCGTGATACCTTCCTGGGAGGCACTTTTTCGTAATAATCTACACTTCTCCTCAATTTTTTCATGCGTGTTATCATACTCACCCGGGATGTAGTGAGGAGTTAGAAAAACATCTGTTACCCCACTCTCCTGAAGAGTCTTAAGGCACCTGAGGGATATCTCCGTGTCTTTTGCTCCATCATCAACAGCTGGGAGGATGTGTGTATGAATATCGATCATTTCCGCCACCTGTGGATCTCTTGAGCAAATGCCTGCAGTAGTCTATGGTTTTGATTATCTTCCATGACCGTACCGGTAACAATGAAATCTGCTCCGGCCTGAGCCAGCAGAGAAGCAGTCTGCGGATTCTTAATCCCGCCTCCGACAATAACGGGTAAAGAACTCAACGCTTTAATCTCCCTTATCATCTCAGGAGGAACTGGTTCTTCAGCTCCACTCCCTGCCTCGAGATAGATCATCTTCATTCCCAGAAATTCTGCCGCTAAGACATGAGCAGCAACGATGTCTATTTTATCCCGGGGAATAGGTAAGCTGTTACTGAAAAACTGAACCGAAGTAAGTTTTCCGGATTCGATAAGAATATAAGCAGTGCTGATTGCTTCCAGGGATAGCTTCTTGATCAACGGAGCTGCTCTTACCTGTTCCCCAATCAATAACTGAGGGTTTCGACTGCTGATCATACTCAAAAAGAGAATTGCATCGGCATGAGCAGAGAAGGTATTAAGAATTCCGGGGAAAATGATCAGAGGTACTTTGATATGTCTCTTCATTTCCTTGATACAGTCATCAAGATTCTCTTGTAAAAGGATACTACTGCCTACTAATATCCCGTCAACCCCTTCCTTTTCTGCCTTTTTCGCCAAGTCTATTGCTTCATTAATCCCTGATTTATCGGGATCTATCAGAATAAAATATGCCGGTTTAGGGATCCGGGCGAGTTGATTAAACGTTTGGCTCATTTATCTTTCCTTCCTCGACTTTACGCTCTAGATATCAGATAATTATTAAAACAATCAATAAAAGAAGCATATGGAGCTTAATCATCAGCGATGCTTCCATTAGTTTCGCTATGGTTAACTTCGTAAAAAGCCTGAGATAAATCACGATCAGGGGAATGGTGTAAGCCAGCAGAACCGTATGGAAAAATGGTTTTGAAATCAATTGATAGTTAAAACTGCCTAACAGGGCTGCTATCAATAGCATAGCCGGGAAAAGAGAGAATATAACCGCCTTTTTGATCCCGAAAACCGTTGCCAGGGTCTTGATCCCAACTCTGGTATCTCCATTGATATCTTCTGCATCTTTGATGATTTCTCTTACCAGGGTATAAAGAAAAGTGAACAGAATAATAGGAAGCATGTTACTTAGGTTTTCACAAACTACCGCTCCAAAGAGAAAAGCACTGGCAGCAGAATAAGAGACGATCAGATTACCCAACAGAATAACTCGCTTAAAATATTTAGCATAGAAATACAAAAGGAGCGAATTAACGATCGCAATGATAATTGCCCAGAGATTTGCCGTAAAAAAACTAAGCGAAAAACCGAGGACAAAAAGAAACATCGATAAGAGATAAGCCCTGTCGGGAGAAATCAAACCCCTTGGTAGAATGCGGTGCGGTTTGTTTATAATATCAGTTGGCAAATCATAAAAATCATTGATCACATAACCACCGGCAGCAATCAGAACAGCAGCAATCACCGCAAAGAGGAGAGCAATACAATCTTCGATACCCGCTGCATTTAACAAACCGCCGGTTAATACAGCAAGAGCAATAAACAGACAGTTGAGAGGTCTGACTATCGTTAAATACTGTTTCACAGTGGTATTCTTTCCCTGATCATATAAAGATATTCAACTAAGATCTCATTTGAAGGCATATTCTTGACTAATTTATAGGAGTCATCGAGAAGTTTTTCTGCAGTCTTGCGTGCTTTCTCCAGGCCGAGGATCGATGGATAAGTCGCTTTGTAATTACGGGCATCTTCTCCCGGTTCTCTTCCTAAGACTTCACTTGTTCCGATCTCATCGAGGATATCGTCAATAATCTGATAGGCAAATCCGACATTGAGAGCAAAATTCTGTAAGGCAAGTGCTACATTTTCTTCCGCATCGGCAAGAACGCTTGCCAGGTCCATTGCCGCCTGAAGCAAAGAGCCGGTCTTCTTCATATGGATATACCTCAGAACATTTATTCTTGCTTTCGTGCTCGTAACTAAAACATCAACTGTCTGACCCCCCAGAACTCCCCGGGTCGAAATAGCTCTTGCTAAAACTCCAATACAAGCAGAGGCATTTGCCGTATTCTTAATGGCAGTGAGCACTTCGAAAGCTTTGGTGATCAGGGCATCCCCGGCTAATATGGCTACAGCTTCTCCGAACTTTTTATGACAGCTGGGTTCGTTCCTCCGAACATCGGAATTATCTATACTGGGTAAGTCATCATGGATCAAGGAGGCCGTATGAACCATCTCAATAGCACAGGCTGCCGGTACTACAGCTTTTAAAGCCGAGGCATTTCGTTTACCTTTAAGCATCTCGTAGGTGGCAAAAAAAATGATCGGTCGTAATCGCTTTCCTCCGGAAAAAACCGAATAACGCATTGCTTCATAAAGCTGTTCAGGATAGTTGTCCGTTTCTGTTAAAAACTCATCTAATGCTTTCTCTACGATAACTTTGCGTGAGTCAAAATACTTGTCCAGTACCAAATTCTACCTCTCTTTTTTTGATTCAACTCTGTCTGTTTCTATTCTCTCAAGCTATAAACTAATAATACCGTCGAAGAAAATATTAGAAATCTGTCCTTTGCTGATGAATAGACAGCATTTACCGGAATCACTGGGAATCGAGTATGATCTTAGTCCCTGTTCTGGCTGATTGATATGCTGCCAAAATTATCTCCAGGGATTTCCTGCCGTCTCTTCCGTTAGTATTAGGTGTTGTTTCACCTTTCAGGGCATCGATGACATTTCGGTAATAGGGGAAATGTCCTGAGCCGTAAACTGTCTGAGGCTGATAACTAACCTCTTCCAGGAATTTATCATCGTCGTCATAGTCTTCGAAATCCCAGGCTTCAACCTTATTCAAAGCTATACCGCCAATCTTGACTGTACCCTTTTCTCCCAGAATGGTGATAGAACCTTCATAATTCTTGGGAAAAGTCAACATGGTAACGTTTATGGTGCCGACAGCTCCATTTCTAAATCTGATAACCGCAGCTCCTGTATCCTCTGCTTCTATCTTCCTCGCCATAGTTGCTGTTTCTGCCATTACCGATTCTACCGGTCCCAGCAACCAGTACAGGGCATCGATATAATGACTTGCCTGATTGAGGAATGCTCCGCCATCTAACTGCCAGGTACCTCTCCAGCTTGCCATATCATAATAGGATTGAGGTCTTTGCCAGAAAACATTCGACTGTGCCAGATAGATCTTCCCAAACCGTCCTTTATCTATTGCCTTTTTTAGAAGCTGCATCGTGGGGTTGAGCCTGTTCTGCTTCACTACGTATAAATGAACACCCTGCTCATCGCAGGCAGTGATCAGGTTGTCGGCAGAGGCTAAATCAATTGCCATCGGCTTTTCAGTAAGGACATTTATCTTCTTCTGGGCTACCTCAATACCTATTTCCGGATGAAGTCCGCTCGGTGTGCAGATAACTGCCAGATCCAATTTCTCTTTGCTTATCATCTGCTTGTAATCTTGGTAAAATGAAGCCAAACTGTAATTATCGGCTGCTTCTTTCGCTCTTTCCGTAATTATATCAGCACAAGTGACAAATTTGGCATCGTCTAAATGGGTTGCTGCCTCGAAATGTTTTCCTGATATTCTGCCACAACCTATCAAACCCATTCTAATCATCTTCATCAAAAACTCCTCTTCTGCATATCTGATTGCTATCTTTGACATTACAACAACAGCGACCGATAATCTACCGTTAATTAAGTCGAAAATACACAACTATGCACTCTATTGCTATTTTAGGTATTCAAAGCAAATTGTCAATAAAAATAATTGTTTCGGCTGTTCTCTGAGGTTTCCTACTCTTCTGCGTCAGACCATCTACCCGCCCATAATTGTGATAATTATCATAAGTGCTTAATAATATCCCCTTCTGCTACAAAACAAACTTCAACCAGCTGCTTCGGAATGATATCTAAATCTGACTCCATCAGATAGCAAGGAAAGATTGAGTGTTTTAAGAAACTTTTTGACAAAAGAGTCGTTTATTTTATGTTGTAGTTAAAGGAGAGTGATATGAAAAGAATAGTCCTCATAAGTATATTTATCATCATTCTTTCGGTAATGAATCTCTATTCGGATCAATGGAACAGCGGAACAAACGATCCCTATATAAATCTTAGAGGTTTGCTGAATCCGAATACTATGAAAATGAATCACACCATGTCTTTTATGACCGGAGTTTCCTCGAGCGGCAGCGGTTTCTATCGCTCAGTTTATACTAATCATCTCTTCTTCAACCTCCACCCCAAAGTAGAACTAAATCTCGACCTGAATTTTGTTAATTACGGTACTACTCAATGGAATGATACTTTTTCCATAAAAGCCAATGACGATAATAACAGCCGGTTAGTTCCGGAGTTTTCCCTGCAGTACCGACCCACAGATAATACGAGTATCAAGATAGAGTTCCGCTCTATGGGTTCTTATCAGCAGAATAGTTACCGGTGGTGGGAATAATTGCCCTTATTTCTTGAAATTCTTTTCATCATAATAATTGGCTCTTCCCTTGGAAGTTTTTTTAATGTTTGTATCTACCGCATTCCCCTGAAGAAATCGATCGTCTTTCCGGCTTCCCATTGTCCTGACTGTTCCCGACCTATACCTAAACGATTAAACATACCGCTCATAGGTTTTTTTTTAACTCTCGGTAAATGCCGTGAATGCGGGAGTAAAATCCATTGGCATTATCCTCTGGTTGAGTTTCTTACCCCTTTGTTATTGTTATTGCTATTTTTCCGCTTTGATAGTCAGTTTTCCTTCCTCTATTTTAAGTATGTACTCTTGATCAGTCTGTTTATCATTGTTTTCTTTATTGACTCCTTCTTTAGAATAATCCCCGATGTTCTCTCAATTCCTTTGATCATAGCAGGCTTAATAGCTTCCCTACACCCATCCAATGATCTTACACTGTTTTCTTCTCTAATCGGTGGCGCAAGTGGGTTTTTTTTCTTTTACCTGATCTCCTTCTCATATTGGAAGCTGACCGGAAAAATGGGGATGGGGGGAGGTGATATAAAACTGGTAACGGCAATTGGAACCTTCATTGGAATCATTGGGATTCTGTTTACGATTCTCGTTTCTTCAATTCTCGCTCTTATCATTTTATTGCTTATCAGGCACAATCTGAAGAAAGAGTTTCCTTTCGGTCCTTTTCTGATCGGCGGTACTATGATCTATCTCTTTTGGGGTAACCGGATCATTGACTGGTATCTAAGTTATTTTTTCAGCTAAAAACGAAGTGAAGAAAATCTCATAGGACAGTTATAAAGATCAGACAAATTCCCAGTCGGTCAAGAGTTCATCCGCTATCAAAACATCCCTGTTCAGAATAGATTTGATCTGCTCCCGGTGCACTCCGTCAATTGTCAAACCGTCCGGATTAAACATGTTACTACTGAGAACCACAATCTCAGGTACATTTTTTAGTTTTCTCAGTTCTTCCCGGATATCGTGAAAAGTTAACAGACCTGAAACCGTAATCGTTTCTCCGAAAAACCGATTCTTCACACCCAGCACTTCGATCTGCGTATCCGGAAGCGATTTGCTGATCTCCCCTGCTATCATAGAGAGGAATTTCCGAGCGAGCATCCCGGTAACAAAGAGAGTTGATTTACCCTTAAGCGATTCAATGAATCTTTCCCGCTTTTTTCTCCAATTATCGAGCAAAGCTCTGATCATTCCAATCCCGTTTTCTATCTGGCAAAAATCTGCATAATAATCATCTCCCGGGATCTTTTCCTCTGCTAAAATGAATAGCTCATCCGCACAGTAAAGCTGACTAAAACCTGACTCCGAAACCAACCGATTACTGAATGAAATGATCTTCCGGGCTTGTATTGGGGTTACCGGTTTTAAAGGGTAGAGACCTTTTCTGTATTTAGTTAAACCCACTGGGACCAGACCTATCGACAAGGTATTGATCCCCGGCTGGCAGAGATCGCTGATCGTTTTCTCTAATTGTTCATCGTCATTTATTCCCGGCATTACTACTATCTGGGTATGAAAACTGATCCCTTTTGCCGATAGGAAGCTCAAACGCTCCATGATGTTCATTTCCCGCCGATACCCCATCACTCTCTTCCTTAAAACCGGATCTGAAGTATGAACAGATACATAAAGAGGGCTCAATCTTTCTTCGACAATTCTCTGAAGTTCTCTTTCCGACAGATTGTTTAAAGAGATATAATTACCATAAACGAATGAGAACAGATAATCATCATCCTTAACGTAAAGACTGTTGCGGAGATTTTGCGGCATCTGATCGATGAAACAGAAAATACAATTATTGCAGCATTCTTTTAGCTTGTAAGGTTCAGGTTCTATCCCGAGCTTGTTCTGCCAGTCCTGGCGTATGACTATTTCTCTTTCACCATCTTCTCCCGGTTTTTGAACTACAAAAACGAGTTCCGGTTCGGAAGAATGGAATTGTAAGCCGATAAAGTCGTCAATCTGATTACCATTGATACTGATTATCATATCTCCGGCAGCTAATCCACTCTTTGCAGCAATACTATGTTGTCTGACCCTGCTAATCTCTAAAGGAATGAAACACCTCTCTAACAGCTATTATTCATCACTAATTATCGCAGAAATAATACTCGCCTCATTAACCTCTTTGATAACAATGTTGATAGCTGAGGTTATCGGAACTGCCAGGATCATCCCGACAGCTCCCCAAACCCAACCCCAAAAAATCAAGGAGATCATAACAACGATCGGAGAGAGGTTTAACTTCTCGCCCATAACATTAGGCTCTATGATGTTCCCAAAAACCATCTGAGTCAGAGTCAACATAGCACTCAACCCTATAAAACGCCAACCGAATCCATATTGCAGAAAACAGATCAAGATCGGAAAAGCCGACGCAACAAAAGAACCGAAATTAGGGATGTAGTTAAGCACAAAGAGCAATATACCTGACATTAAAACGAAATCAACTTTAAAAATCAAAACAAAGAACATCCCGGTTAATGCTGTACCCAGACTTATCAGAGTTTTGCTTAGAAAATACTTCTTCATCTGTTCCTGAATGTTGTTGATCAGGTGCAGTGTCTGTTTGTTACGGCTATCAGTTAAAACTTTCTTGACCCTGTTACCTAATTTATCAATACCACCGACAATAAACACCAAAAAAATCAGAGTCAGGAATAATTTGATAAAAAAATCAAAAAATGTTCCCATTGTTCCTGAAACAAAGCGGGTAATAGAAAAATTTCCGGGCGTCAAGATACTTCTTTGATCGAACCAGTCCGGAATCCGTGAAAAAATTCCCTCCATCTTTAAGATCAAAACCTGCAAATCTGTATAAGACTGGTTGATAACCTCTACCATCTTTTCCTGATACTTGGGAAACTCGATAACCAGTGAATAGACAGCAGAATAAATCACGAAAAGGATAACCGCGAAAAACACCAGAATAATCATCATCATTGTGATGATAGCGAAAAATTTAGGGACTTTGCGCCTGTAAAGAGCGGCATTTAAAGGAGCAAAGATAAACGTTAAAAATATGGCAAAAGTCAAGGGGATGAAGATCGTTTTCAGCTCCTTCAAGATAATGACCAAGATAGTCAACGCAATTATCCCTAAGGAAATTTTGATCCATTTCAAATTATCCATCTTTTACCACCTACTTATGTCTTGAACAGCTCAATGCTTAACAAACTTATCAGACCATCTCCGGTTTAGGATATTCCTTATGCTATCTCCGATAAATTAAGGGGAGATTAATCCTGACAGCCCTCTTAAGTAATATCAGTGTTCTTTCTTTATTCTGTCTGAAAAAAAGAATCAATCCCATACCTTTTGTCAAGTATAAACTTCACGTTCGAGAGTAGTCAAGAACTGCATTGAGAAAGTCTTATAATAATAAATAACCCATTATCTGATCCAGTAACTTGATACTGCTTTAGCAGCAACGTCCTTTTACTCAATAATCTCTGAGAACAGAATTCTATAGATAATGCTACGAATTCTGACAATACAGCAGCTAAATCTATAATGCCCCAATCAGGGTTTTCAAAGATGGCTGAATGAAGCAGCTCTATATCTATAATCAGTTTTCTCTCGATCTCTCCCTGTTACTTCATCATCATCATTTTATTCATCTGATCATAATGGTCGGTAAGCAGTCTGTAGAAATAAATACCTGTAGCAGTTTCTTTCCCCTGGCTGTCTAATCCATCCCAAAAAATCTCATACTTACCTGCTTTTTGAATACCGGAAACAAGAATTTTTACTAATTGGCCTTTCAGGTTATAAATCTGCAAGGCAACCGCAGTCTCTTCTCTCAAACTGTATTCGATAGTAGTGTCAGGATTAAAAGGATTGGGGTAGTTTCTGATTAGGGCTGTTTCATAAACCGGAGTTATTACCTCTTCCTCCTCCTGCAATGTAATCGCTATCGGACCGTAGAAAACCGCTGTTAAGTCTAAATCTATTGAGTTCAACCAATAAAAATAATCAACTCCGGTCACAACCTCTTCATCAAAGAATATGTACTCTGTTGTTAGGGAAGTATTGGTTCCCGGTATTATACTATTTGAAATCTCCTTAGCCTCAGATAGATCGCTGCTGGTGTTACGGTAGATTTTAAAGCCGAGTAAATTAGCCTCTGTCTCTGTTATCCATGATACTTCCACATAAGCATTATTACTATCATTGTTAACTGCAGCAGTAAAGGAAGAGAGTTCTATTGGTAAAGGATCATATTCTTCCGAACCTATACCCCATTCGCTAAAACTCGTAACATTGGAGATTTTGACTCTCGGAGGCGACACAGAAACTACTTCAAAATCTTCAACGTTAACTACATCCCAGATATAATCTATAGCAGCATTGACTGGTCTCTTAAGGACGAAAATATCATTGAGATCCGGTGGTAGCTCCGGAATGTCAGAAAGATCAAATGTTATGGCAACCTCAAAAGATTCACATACAGCCCCAATCTTATAGTAGTAATCATCAAAAAAGATCGAAACACCTTCAGGTAACTCACCACCGCCATCTGCGATAATCTTATTAGCCAAAAGAGTCTTTTTGGCTTCTACTTCCTCACCATCTTCCATATAAGTTTCAGGAACGATGAATGAAAAATCGAATTGAAGCCCTAAATCATCCATAAAATCAATAGAAACATTGTTAAGTGTACCCTCATCTTCAAACACATGTGAGGCAACCAGAGTATTAATATCAGCTCCTTTGACTTCAACCGTTGCATCATAGAATTGTTCGGTTACTTGCTCAAAGGAGATAAAATCGAATACGACCTGGCCAAAACCATTATCTAACCGAGCAGCCCAAACGGGATCACTCTCACCGTAATTAATTACACCGAATCCGTAAGCTTCCGAATAATCTCCCGGCCCGCCGGCAATAACAGGATAATGTACCAATACTTCAATCTGAAAATTATCAGCTACCACTACAGTCTCGCCGTTTAACTCAATACTGCCGTAACCGTTAGTATATATTCTGTAGTCACCAAGCTCTTCATCACCAATCGGTTCTCCGGGACTGACAACATTAATATGCCCGAAAGATTGTAGATCAAATCCAGACATATAAACTGTTACTTCATCTTCTTCCTCAATCAGATCCTCAAATCCTGTCGAATTGTTATAATAAGACACTGTTAGAGGATCATTCCAGTCAAAACCTGTCCAGGCATAGTAATTAGACCCAAATACCGAGAACATTACCGGACCATACGCCGGAAACCATCTCCATACCCCTTCAAAATCCTCAATATCAAAAGTAATAGACTGGGAAAACAAAAAAGATTGTCCTGTTATCAGAAATAGCACCAATAAATAAAAAACCGGTCTTCTCAGTAAACTCATGATTCTTCCTCCATCTGTTTAAGTAACAAAATATTCCAAATTTTGTGTTTTTCCGCATTCTCTCTATCAGATAACGTGATAAATATAGAGCAACCTCAAAACTTAACCCTGTGATTTATTTTCTTAAATCCAACTGCCGGTGATAATTGTCAAGATTAATTTGGCTTGTTTCTCATTTGAATTCTGCAATTATTCTTTGAAGAATCAAGCTATAAGTAGTTTTGGTAGCTTTTGAGATCTAAAAAGTGGACTGATCAATTATTCTCCCGGATATTTTGGTTTTTGCAGGCAGAGAACTTTCATTCTTTTGCTTATAGTTCCTTTAGGAGTTGCGGACGGGTATAAAAAGGTCGTAGCAAAAAAAAGGATCGATAACAGTGTCAATTTATTGATTGACAAAAAGAGGAGTAAAAAGGTTTCTTCTTGAAGCAATTGAAAAGAGGTGTAGATGTCTTATATCGTATTGGCAAGAAAATACAGACCCCAAACTTTCGCTGAGATATATGCTCAGGAACACATCACAACTATCCTGAAAAATGCCATCAATTTCAACCGGATTGCCCATGCTTTTCTGTTTACAGGCTCAAGGGGTGTCGGCAAGACTTCCATGGCGAGGATTTTAGCCAAAAGCTTGAATTGTATGGAGGATTTGTCTGCAATCCCTTGTAATGAGTGCGAAAATTGCCGGGAGATAACTTCAGGCACTTCAACTGATGTAGTAGAAATCGATGGAGCTTCCAATACCGGAGTAGAAGATATCAGAGATCTGCAAAAGGAACTGATGTATGCAACCTCAAAATCGAGATTCAAGATCTTCATTATCGATGAGGTTCACATGCTCTCTAAAAATGCCTTTAATGCCCTCTTAAAAACCCTGGAAGAACCACCAGAGCAGGTAATTTTTATCTTTGCTACAACAGAACCCCATAAAGTACTTCCGACAATCATTTCTCGTTGTCAACGCTATGATTTCAAAAAAATACCCGTTGATGCTATTGTTGAGAGACTGCGATCTATCTGCACCGAAGAGAATATCCGGGTGGAGGATGAAGCTCTCTACCTTGTGGCTAAGAAAGCGGAAGGGAGCCTGAGAGATGCTCTTTCACTGATGGATCAGTTGATTTCTCTTGGTAAACAGGATACTACTACCAATGATGTTCTCTCTTTATTCGGAATAGTTTCGATCGATGTTTACCACAAGATTTTTCAGTATATTATCGAAAAAGAAGCCGCTGCGATAATCTCCCTGATTCATACTATTCTTGATAAGGGTAATGACTTACAGGAATTTATCAATGGTTTTTTGGAATATATCAGAACTCTTCTCCTGCTCAAAACGAAAGTACCCCAAAAAGAGATTCCTGCAACAGTAATTGAGGATATGAAAGAGATCAATAACCACTTCAATGCAGATACCCTGCTCTATATCCTTTCAATTCTGATCAAAACAAAATCCGATATCAAAAACTCTGGTAATCCTATTCTTATCACAGAGATGACCTTCATCAAACTCACAAAGATAGAAGATATCATCCAAGTAAGTGATCTTGTAAGAAAGCTTCAAAAGAATGGTCCTGATCTCCCTTTCAACAAGAAACCAAAGAATAATCCGAAAACTAAAGTTGCTGATGATAATCCAAGAAGTGAGGGGATTCAGGAAACGATCAAACGAAAAATGGTAAAAGAGATCGATGAAGAGCTGCCTAAATACTCGCACATAACTCCGGAAATCTACCAGGAAACAAAAGAAAAACTATACCGTCGTTTAGAAAATGCAGCCCCTTTAGCTGCTGATCTCTTTAAGGAACTTAACCTCCTCAAGATAGCTAATGATGTCCTGTTTTTTCAGACTGCATCTCAAACGGCTTATGATTTTCTGGAAAAAAACCGTGATAAACTCGCCAGGATTGTTTCTCAATTCTACCGGTTAGAAGTTAAGCTCCATTTTTCGCTCGATATGAAAAAGTTGAACGAAAATTCTGAGACAGCTAAGATCCCGACTGTCGAAGACCTGAAAAGAGAGGCGCCTGAGCTTGCCAAGTTTATCGAACTGACTGAAGCAACTATCAGGCCTCTGTACAATTATCAACCAGCTAAAAAAGATCCCGAAACTGATAAATAAGTGTTTACTCTTGCTCTCTTCCTAACTCTGTGTTATTACTTCATTCTTTTATTGCTCTCATTTGGCTTACACAGACTGAGAAGTCCTGTCAGCTCACTTGCCGTTCAGAAGATATCCGTCATCATTGCAGCCAGAAATGAAGAGCATAACATTTCGACTGTTATCCGGAGTCTGCTGTCTCAGGATTATCCAAGTGACTGCTACGAGATCATAGTTGTTGATGATCGCTCGGAAGACGCTACTTATAAAATGGTTGCTGACTTTGCCGAGAAAGCAAAAAAAGAATACCGGCAACCTGATGAGAGTGAAATCCTGTCTGTTTACCGGATTCCTCAAGACCGTCCCGGTGGAAAAAAAAGAGCTTTAGCCCAAGGAATAGCTGCAGCCCGATTCCCTATCCTCACTTTTACTGATGCCGATTGTCTTCCCTCGCCCGCATGGTTAAGAGAAATCAACCGTCATTTTACTGATGAGGTAGATTTTATTGCCGGCTACTCTCCCTTAATCTCTGACAAAAATACCCTGATGCAGCGACTTAAAAACTTAGAACGGCTCTCCATCTATGCGGTAACAGCAGGGAGTTTGGGTTGGAATTACGGAATAACCTGTACGGCAAGAAACATGGCCTACAGGAAAAAGTTATATGATCAGGTTTCCGGGTTTTCCGGTTTGGAAGATATCCCTTCCGGAGACGACGATCTGATGTTACAGCGGATGACACCTCTGGCAAGGAAGATGAATTTTATGCTTAGCCCCGGCTCGATAGTTCCATCTTTTGAGCGAAAATCATTTACCGGACAGATAAATCTGGAGACACGCCGCGCTTCTAAATGGCGTTTATATAGACTCCCGGTAAAGATTGGATCTGCTTTTGTCTTTGTATATTATCTCATTTTTCTTTTACTAACTCTGATTTTCATCTTTGGCGGCATCAGTCTAAGACAGTTTCTTTTCTTAGTACTCATGAAATCCCTGTCCGAACTGATTATTCTGATCCCTTTTCTGATTATGATCAAAAGGGGTTGTTATCTGCTATACTACCCGGTCGCTTTTGTCCTGCATCTCCCCTATTTTCTGTTTTTTGCCCTGAAGGGAACATTCGGAAAGTATAAATGGAAGTAATGATGGCTCGCAATGATCATTATATTACCCATTTTGAGAAACAGAGAGCAGAGATAAAACGTCTCTGGAATATCGGAGTAAAAACTGCGGAATTTCTCTCCTTTCTGGTAAAGATCAAAAGACCTCGAAACATTCTGGAAATTGGCACATCCAACGGTTATTCTGCCTATTGGCTTGCCCTTGCTGCTCAGGAGTTTGACGGTTCGGTACATTCAATTGAATGTGACAGAAACAGATATGAACTGGCTGTTAAAAATCTCGCCGGACTGAGGAATATATTCCTGCATTTTGGAACAGCTGAAGAGATCATCTCTACTTTCAAGCAGGGCTTTGATTTCATTTTTCTCGATGCCAATAAGGAACAGTACGCACTGTATCTGAAGTTACTGACACCGCTATTGAGAGATTCTTCACTCATTGTTGCTGATAATACACAATCCCATGAACAATCGGTACAGAAATATCTTGATATTGTCCGCAACAGACCTGAGTTTATCAGTATTAATATTCCTTTAGAATCAGGCTTGGAAGTATCTATATATAGCCCTGATCAAAAAAAATATCCCGGAGGACAAGAAATATTATGACACCCCCTTTAATAATTGGGATCGCCGGTGGAACAGGTTCCGGAAAGACAACAATAACCGATATAATTATTGAACAATTCGCTCAGCAGATTACGATTCTAAATCAGGATTCATACTATCGTGCCTTCAATGATCTGCCCTTTCAGGAAAGGGAGAAGATCAACTTCGATCATCCGGACTCTTTTGACTGGCTCTTGTTGCTTAAACATCTGGAAAGCCTTAAAAATAATGTTCCGGTAGAGTCTCCGGTTTATAATTTCAAAACCCATTCCCGTTCTGAAGAGACAAGATTGAAAAAGCCTGCACCTATAGTGATCATTGAAGGAATCTTAATATTTGATAACCCGCAGTTGAGATCACTAATGGATGTAAAGATCTTTGTTGACACCGATTCTGATATCAGGATCCTCCGTCGTATCGAAAGAGATATGGAGGAACGCGGGCGTTCCCTGACATCAATTATAAAGCAGTATTACGATACTGTCCGCCCGATGAATATTGAGTTTGTAGAGCCAACCAAGAGATTTGCCGATCTGATAATCCCGGAGGGGGGACATAATCTTATCGGCATTGATATGATCATCGCTAAAATAAAAAGTTGTCTTTGAGTTTGCGCTTTATTAGCTTATATTATTCTACATAGCGTTATAAATTATTTTCCTTGATAGGAGGAGGTTATATGAAGCTCTGTCATTTTCTCATACCCCTTACTTTTCTACTTCTTGCTGCATCCTTGAATGCCGGGGATCAGATAATTTTTTACCACGGTAACTATGGTTTGATCAATCAAACTATTGACATCTCTCTTCAAAAAGGGCTGAATGAATACTCTCATCATAACGTACCAGTTGAAATAATCGAAAACTCTGTAGTATTACAACCGGTAAACAGAGACGGTTTTCTGGTGCAGACTCAGAGCTTTCTTAAAGAGACGGGGAGATTCTTTAATATCCTCTCCCAATATAAAGACAAAGAACTCGAAATAGTAACCAATGACGGAAGCCTGATAAGCGGGTTTTTCTTCTTCTATGATGGTGAAATGGTCGGTATTGAAGATAAAAAAACAGCAAAATCTCTTTTCATTCGTAACACAGAGATAAGGAATTTTTCTCTCAAATCATCAGAATACCGCTATCAACCGGATGCTGTTATTAGCTGGACGATATCAACAGAAAAAACGGGTAACCAGGCTGCCCTTCTCTCCTATCTTACCGGTGGACTCCATTGGACAAGTATCTACAAAGCGATCTGGGATGAAGATTACCTTGAATTGGAGATTTTAGCCAATATCGTTAATAATACAGGGGTTGACTACCAGGACTTCACTATCAGTCTGGTTGCCGGTGATCCCAAAAGAATTGCTGTGAGACCTTCTAATGTTTACGGAAGAGGTAAGGAAGTCTATGCAGATTCAGCAATGATGGAATCTATGCCCTCCTCTCCACCCTCTTTTGTTGCTGATGAGCTTGATGAATATCATGTTTATTCTTACACTAAACCGGTCAGTATTCAGCATTCAGAATCAAAGCAGATCAGATTATATCCCCCGGTAAGAACAAAACCCGAAGTCTATTATGAGTATTTTACCAATTCCAATAACCTCTTAACCAGATTAAAGATCATCAATGATGAGAAAAACGGTTTAGGGTTTCCTTTACCCAGAGGAAGCGTCCAGGTTTACCGCCGGAATGACAATAATAGTGGACTGAACTTCGTGGGTGAAGATGCCGTGGAACAAAGGCCGGTAAAAGAAGAATGGATCATCTCCCCAGGTATTGCTTTCGATTTGGTAGGAGAAACCATCCTTCTGGAAACAAGACGACCAACAAGAACTATCGTTGAATATGACAGAAAGGTTATCCTGCGAAACCGAAGTAAGGAGACAAAAGCGATTGTTGTTACCCACGACATCAGAGGCAATTGGTCTATCCTGCGTGAAACTCATGCTCATGAAAGGATCAATGCCAACCAGATTCAGTTCCGAAAAGAGTTGAAACCGGATGAGAAGTTTGAGTTCACCTGGACAGAGAGAATTGAGAGTTAAGGATACATAAACAGACTCATTACTATTAGCAAGGAGTTAACTATGTCATTGCTGACTGAATATGAAAAATTACTGCATGAAACATTGAAAATTGATGTTCTGGAAGAGAGAATGAACCGGTTATTGAGTTTCTTGCAGAGCAATTTGAAATCCCTTAGCTGCGGTATTTTTTTAAAGGACAATAATGATTATAAACTCAAACTTGGAAGAAATATCAGTCATACCTATACCAAAAACACAGTCTTTCACAACGAGAACAGCTTCATCAGGGAATTAATTCAAAACAGGTTTCTCTCCTTGAAAGATATGACTGACTGTAAATTCGAACATGAATGCCGGCACATTTTGGTTAACCTGTTGCAAACTAAAAATGATGTTTTCGGGTTTCTATTTGCCGATAAAGAAGAGGAATTCTTCAACAAAGAAGAAGAAGCTCTCTTCAGAATCATTGCAGAGACGACAGCGTTACTCTTCACCGTTGATAAGCTGACACAATTCTGGACGGAGAAGAAAGAATTGGATGAGCTTACTCATATCTATCGCTACAAATCGTTTATGGATAAAGGCTCATATCTCTTTAAACTTCTCTCCCGGACAACCATCAAACTCTCTGTCGCTGTCCTGAAACTCTGCAAATACAATGATTTTGTTAAAGTTCAGGGACGGCAGCAAACTATCCTGCGCATCCAGGAGATACTCTCAGTAGTGCAAAAAACCGTAAGACCAATAGATATCTGCGGCAAGATCTTCGATGATACCTATGCCCTGATCTTTCCGAACCTGAATCCGAGTCAAGCGGAGAGAATTATCAGTAAAATCCATACCGAGCTGCTCGCTAATAAGGATATCAGCGAGCATGATATAAGCTGGGGAATAGCCGGAATGCATAAGGAATGCAAGAGTTTCGAACTTTTAATCAGTGACGCAGAAGAAGCTGCCTTCGATGCTTCCCGGGAAGAGACAAATCAGATAATTATCTATGAAAAATAAGGAATTTTTTCCATAAACTAAGGAATAATCATGAAAAAAACAGTGTTTGAAGACATTCTTAATCTGCAGAGAGAAGTTATCAGGCTGATGAATGAGATATCCACTTTTCCGCACAAGAACCTCAGTCTTAATAATAATGCTGATAACTTATGGCAACCCCATTGTGATGTTTATCGTACACTCGATAAGCTTTATGTCATATTTGATATCTCCGGTATAGATAAGAATTCGGTCAAGATCCGTACATCACAAGAGTATCTTATTATCTCAGGTCAGCGTTTCTTAGCTGCAGAAGGTACAGATCCTTCCTATTATACCATGGAAATTGAATCAGGTCACTTTGAAAGACTGGTCTATTTCCCGGAAGTACCACTCGACTACGAACACCCGGAAGTATTCTATCAGGACGGGCTTTTGAAAATTACTTTTGATCTGGCTATGCAAAAAGAACAGGTTTTCGAGATCGAGATCAGATAACTAAAAGCCTTTCTTACTTCTTATCTGAGGCTTCCAACACCGTGGTTTTGTTAAACTTTTCTCACACTTGATACTCAACCGGAAAGAGACTCAATCCAGAAAGCCTTTACTAACAAATAATCAGCTGCTACTGTTACAATACGGAAAAATTACTCCGAATGTAAAACCTGGCATTCTGGAGTTGTGTTCATAAATCAGAACTCCGCCCGTCAGAGAGGACACAAAATCATTTCCCGGACTCCACGTTAACAAAACATGATCATGATACACAACCAAACTCGACCCAGGAAGAGGCAGGGAGATAAAATTAACTGAACCCATCTCGTTAAGACAGATCTCCGGACAGTCATAATCAGGTAATTTATTCCATCACTGCAGTTATTCGAAAGAACTTCATCGGCTGATCCGCAGGAACCGTCAATTCCGTACCTGCTGTTTCTCCGATTAATTGCCAATTGCTTTCTGAGGGATTTTCAGAAGCGTAGATAAGATAATACGAAGCTTCAGTGACCTCGCCCCAGGTCAGAAAGAACTCTGAATTGCTCTCAGTTATGGTGAGATTTACGGGGGGAGAAAGGAAATACTGCGGAATGAAGAACGACTGCCAGTTAGAGAAAAGTGACCCTGTAAAGACAGAGTCGATAGTCTGAACAGCCCAGACATAATTACCCGACGGTAAATCCTTCAGGGTAAAGGAGTTCCCGAAACCGGCATTGCCAGGCTTACTAACTCTTCTGAAGCCGGTTTCACTATCTGCCATCGGAGCCATCAACTGCAACTCCGTATCCGAATAAGGCTGTAACCAGATATTGTAACTTAAGCCGTTATCTGAGGTCTCGGCATCCGAACCGTTATTCCATGACAAGATTACCTCTCCTTCACTGACAACCGAACTCAAGAGATCCGGTGGTGAAGGAAGAGTATTGACAACGTCTGTTCCATTCAGATAGAGTTTAATATCCCGAACAGTGGATGAGATCATTCCGGTAATCATAAGATCGGTTTTCCCGTTATCATTGAGATCAATAGCGCTGATTGCAGAATAACTGAGACCTACAAGACCTAAACCGGCTGCTTCCTGGAATGAATTATTACCGGTGTTAAGATAGACCTTGGTTGTCAGATTATCGAAAACACCGGATGCTGCACCACAGATTATGATATCAAGAAGACCGTTGTTATTTATATCGTGCCAGATCCCTTTTCCATAAGCTATTCCTGTCAAATTTGCCGTGAATTGAAATGCCCCTTCACCCAGATTGCGAAATACTCTGGCTATCCTTGTTGAAGCCTCCAATCCCGTAATCAGTAAATCGGGTAAGCCATCATTGTCATAATCTCCCCAGGCTGCCGAACCACGATCTACATCCGGAAATCCGGTATCCTGCTGCAGTATGAAACTATTGCCGGAATCATTGAGATAGAGACTGGTGGTTTTCGTCTGCCCTATTCTGCCGTTGATAATCAAATCGGGATATCCGTTACCGTTTATATCTCTCCAGGCTGAATCTGCATGACGATATCCCGGAAAAGCAAAACCTCCCCACCAGCCAAAAGTGTCATTACCATTGTTTCTGTAGATTCGCGTTATAGTCTCCGTTTCTGTTTCACCGGCAATGAATACATCCAGCCAGCCATTGTTGTTAAAATCAACCCAGTTTATCGTACAATACTCCGTGCCGGGAAGATTAATCCCAGCCAATTCTGTAAAAGATCCGTCTCCGTTATTCCTGTATAATTTCGTTACAGGCTGATTGCCGGCATCCCGCCCACTGATCAAAACATCGAGCCAGCCATCGTTATTGTAATCCCCCCAAATCCCCTTGCCAAAACTAACGCCGGTAAATTCGATCTCACTCTGCCAGGTAAAAGTTCCTTCTCCGTCGTTCCTGTATATCCTGGAAATAGGTTCAGTCCCTGTATGCCCGGTGATCAGGAGATCAAGAAATCCATCATTATCAAAATCTCCCCATTCCAGAGAAGCTTGTGAAACACCCGGAATATCCGGATCTGCCAATTCAGAGAAAGATAATGAATAGATAACACACGGTATGATCATGCAAAAAATTAGTATTGTCCTCATAATAGCCCTCCATATAACTAATACTAACAGCGAGAAATTTTGTCAATTTTTTTGAGTACAAGACAGCATGTGCAACCCTTTCAGCCGTAGTGACCATCACACCGCCTGATCTTCCATCTGATACCCTGAGCAGACAGGGTTGTTACTGTAGTGAACTGTTATCCATCTTCTTTTAAGGGTATGTCAACTCGTGAAAAATGATATTTTATGATCATTCCGCCCACTTTTTTTGCTATGCTACGTGACTTAAATCAGTTATAGCTTGATTTCGACCTGAACAGTCTCAAAAATTCTGTTTTCGCCATTCAATAGCTGTTAAACCGAACAAAGCCTTGTTTAATAAATCAGCTTCACTTGCATAGATAAGCTGTATTTCGTTTTTCTTCAGTTTAGGGGGAATTAAGTTTTCTTTTATAGCATCAGTATGAATTCGGTAGTTTATTTTTGCCAGAGTCCGGCTAACACTCCATTCGATTCTATTTTTATCTCGTTCCTCTTCCTTAAGTCGCTGATATTCTTTAATGAGATAGATCTTGAATGTTGGGCTAATCCACATTCTAAACTCAAAAGCGATATCTTTGTGGGCATAAGTACCACCATATCTTCCGGCTTTAGCCTTTAGACCTATAACATTGGTTTTCGCGACCCAATCCTTAGCACTTATCTTGAAATAATTTAAGCCGGCCTGACTTCTAATTGCGGCGAATTCGCCATAATTAAAATCCGGGCTATTAACACTCTTCCATATCCCGAGAAACTCAATATTATTGCGGTTTCTGAGCCAATCTGAGATAAAAAAATCTCCGTCTTTTGCTTTCAACATATCAGTTAAGGAGATGTATTCTTGCTTATCTGTTTTAAGGATTGTAGTCTCCTTATCTTGGATTTTAATCTTCACTACATTTTTTTCTTTGTCCGGCATAGTCTGTTACCTCAAACAGTTATTCAATTTCATTGCTTTGTCCTGCTCGGTGTAGTTTAATCTGACAAGTTATTCATGTATATCTGGTACTTCATTTGCCTTAGTGATGTTTCAATTCTCATTTTTGATACCTAAAGAACAGTTGATTAGCGGTAATCGAAATGCGGAATCATCTTTATCGGTGATACTCAGCTTATCTTCATCTCGCAGGGAGACAACAAGATCAGCAAGCTGATGTTCGGATATACCGGCTTTCAATTGTCTTCCCAGTGTATCCTTGGCAAATTCCTTGAGAGGATATTTGTAGATATCATCAACTGCTTTTTTTAGGTCTTCGTTAACAAAAAAAGTGTCCTCATTCTCTTTGATAAACCGATCAAAAGTCATATACCTTATATTTGATACCTTTCTTACGACCTAAAGTTCCGCCGGTTTTTATCTCATCGGCAGTTACTGAATCTACTCCCTTTTTTACTAATTCGTGATGGTTGGTTATCTTTTCCAATGGTTTAACGTATTTGTTACACTCTGCTGCCTTGAGGATTGTGAGCTATGGCTGGGTTATTATCTCTCCGGAAGTATTAAGTCAGGTCAGAATATCATTGTCGGAAGGCGTTCTGGTATAAACGATCACACCCTCTTTGTCTTTGTCAAAGAGGTTTTGTTTAGTCAAACTTTTCAAACGTAAATGACCTGAAATCAAAATCAAATAAAAACCAGCTCATAATTATATTCAAAAGATACTGACCGGCAGCAAGCTTTATTATCCATTACTAAGCAGACATTTCAACTGTTTTTCTCCTTTTCCAACAGTGAAGAATACCTGCTCTATCATTAGGGTATCATTAGGGTGCGTCGTAGTCGGCTCCATTCGACTACTGCTCATCCTAAGGATACCCTAATGGCAGAAGAGTGACAGGAGAGATTAAGGAATCGGTGTTAGCAGCAGGTATTCAGGTTGTTTTATAGTTTAATTCCGCTTTTTGAGCCTGGGAATGCTGCTGCTTCCGCGGGATCTTGTAGAGTCTTCCCTCTTTGAGGAAGTGCGTTCCGGTCTGTTTGAACTTGAAGGGTATATCTTTAGCTAAGCATTGGTCACGGATACTCAGTACCCAGTTGAAATCACAAACTCTCGCCTCAGCTCCTGATTCTCCGCCTACTACAACTTCTTCGACAGTTTTGTCAAGATAAGGGCTGATATCCAGAGGCGACAAAAGTGGTTCGTGGACAAATATCCTGTGTTTGATCGGCAAGGATTTGAAAACCGGCAGTCTTTCGTCGGCTCTCTTCTGATTCTCGCAGGTAACGGCGATGATGACATTATCATACCCCTCTCCCCAATCCTGGGGAAGATTCACGGTCAATCTTTCGATCCTTTTCGTTATAAAAAGGAACTTACAGTCACCTCTTTCCCTGATCATCTTCCAGGCTTCTTTCCGCCATTCGTCTGCCTCCTTGAGAAGAAAATCGGAAGTGAAACATGTCCAGAAGAAGGTATCGGAGGGGAGTGAATAATCTCCGTTCTTCCTTTTTCTTACGGGAAGATCGAAACATTTATTCTTTGATATTTGCGTTGCGTCACGGTTATATCTGGCATCTACCCGGTAAACATAACAATTTTGACATCCTTCGCTCAGTTTGCGGCAACCGTGCCAAAGGTTCCACATCTTTCCCATTTTATACTCCATCCCGTTATTATGATTATCTTGGATGTGGATCCACCAAGTCGATAATATGCTTTCCTGACTATAGAATTATTGTCTTTAGTTTCAGTATCTTCGGTCTTCCCAAAGATCAAACTCGCTTGTTGTCAGCCGTCACTCGGATATTTCTGTTTCGGGTATGTCCTTCGGAAAAAGTCTCTGCTGTCTTTTCAGAGAAATTGCTTCTTCATTAAGCCGGATAATGGGAGCATTACTTGTCCCGATCTCGAATTCAGTTTCAGCAGTGAAACCGGTTGAAGTCTGAAAGACTTCGATCCTTACCCTTTCACCTGGTTTCCAGCCAACCGGAGAACCTGCTATGGAAGAGAAGCTCTCCAAATTGAACCTGATCGTGAAATGATTGGAATGGGTATCTGCATAGCAGGAAGGGTGGTCGTCGGTTAAAATATATTCAGGTCTCTCAGCAATCCATGCCTTGAATTTTATTGATCCCTCTTCCGGATAGAGAACATTCTCCGGATAATTACCGAGATAATCATATACTTCCTGTACTACCGGCTTTGTTGTAGTTATCCGGCTATAAGCAATGGTGATGAAAATGCCGATAAACAGAAGAGTCAGGAATATCTTTTGCTGCATAAGTCCTCCGGAAGTAAAATGGCACGCCCGTAGGGACTCGAACCCCAAACCCTCTGATCCGAAGTCAGATGCTGTAGTCCCTTAAAGGCAGTGAATACTAACTTTATATATGCTATATTTATCAATATTTTAGCAATCATTTTGGTCTGTCCTTATGACTAAGTCAAAACAATCTGTGTGCCCAATATGTGCCCATATTAGTTTTATTGGTCTTTTCATGGCTTGCGTCTTAAGATAGGATTACGCTTCCAATCAAGACTCATACATTAAACCGATTACAAGCTGCTTTAAAATCTGTAAGAATATTCTTATACTTCTAAAAAACATTCTTAATCGCTTCTAATCCTAAATCTTCCAGCTTCATTCTCTTAATAGCGGCAATGGTATTAAACATCGCTGCAGTATCTTCATCCAATCGGATCGTTAATCGTACAGCTTTTGAAGGATCAAGACCTTCTGTAGTCTTTCTTGGTCTTCCTCTCGGCATTATTCCTCCTTTGAGTACCTAAATATTCGATTATTAACTATCTGTCAATCATCAGCTTTTTCAATAATTTACTTACCTCAGCTTCAGTCAAGCCTTCTTTGAGATTTTCTTCAAGATATGCCTCTACATATTCTCGGAAGCCTTTCTGACTGTTGGTACTGCATGTATTTTTATTGCTTTTCCTTTGTAGAAGATTAGCTCTGTTCTCAGCAACTCCAAACTGAGTATGATAGTAACGGTGACTGAAGCTAAGATATAATATATGCCAATTATATCGTCCGATCCGTTGAAGAATGTCAAAGACAATTTGATCTGTTCAAGTTTCGGCACTCAAAAGTGCACCACTTTTTTACTGGAAAATGGAAGTAGTTTCCAGGGTGATTATTCTGGAGATTTCTTATAGGATGCAAAGGTATATAACTCAATGAAAATGCGAATGAGCTAAACTTTTCTTGACAGAAGGTTCGATTATTATTAGCAGGAGATATATTGATATTTATCAGCATTTTTTCAGATGTAATAAGGGTTAACGACAAGAATTTTGTTAAGAGAGACTATGAACCAGAACGGCAGATTGACGGTGACTTATAACTTGAACATTCTCTACTAAACATAGTGGTAACTTTTCAACCGAAGAAAACAATAATTATTTAGGGAGGAACAATGGAAAACTTTAATGAGATGGCTGACTTAGCTCAAAGTATATTGAATGAAAACACAGGATATTCGAGAAACAAAAGAATCATCAAAGAACTTTTTAATAATTCCACAGATATAGAACTCAGGCTAAGAGTCATTGATTCGATGTACTCAACACAAATGAGCAAGCGGCTATTTGGTATTGATGATATTGCCAGGGCGATTAATGTTATTAATGGATTGTTCAATGAGAATTGTGATAAAGCAATACGGCAAGAAATTATAAATACATTGAATGGCAACGATTCAACAATAATTACGGAATTATTGCAGAGTACTTATGGAAGAAGTAAATTAGAAGATAGAGGTGTAAAGGCAACCTCTCTTATTTCGAAGTATCTATATTTTGTGAATAATTCTGAATTTCCAATCTATGACAGCTTAGTGAAAGACTCATACCGATTATTCCAAATAGGTACTATTAATGAAGGAAATTTTATAGAAAAGCTGAGAGAGTTAAATAAAAACTCTAGGATCAAAAGTTATGATAAGTTAGATCAGTTTTTGTGGCTTGCTGGAAAATTAAAAAAGGGCAGCCTGTCGTTGATTTTAGACAAGAAGAAATATAGATCGCTAATAGATGCTGTTGGAGTAGAATGGATTTTGGTTCATTCCAGAAATATCGTGGGTGAGATAGACAGTAGAAGGATAGATGATGCTATATCAAGAAAAATACTCAATATAGATTTTCTTACAAAGTTGTCGGATATGGTTTTGTCTCAGAATCTAAAGAAATTTCTTACTTTTTTATCAGAACATGTAGATAGATGAGAATAAAAATCCAGTATAGAAAACAACCCTTCCAATGCTGATAGTTAAATCAAAACAGACATTTGTATGTTTCTCGCAGATTACATACCTCGTGTTTGCTCTTACAAAAACCAGCAAATGTCGTAGAAGGATAGTATCTTTCCTATGAAGTTTTATCTGCTCTTATGTTTCTTGATCGCAGCTTTTATTAGTCTCTCTGCTTTTTCTGTCGAGCAAGAAATATGTGCTTAAAAGTTCTCAAACTGGAGTGATGTCTTGCTGATAAACCTTAGTAAATGATAAGAAGAGTTTGGGTAGATTGATGTTTCAATAGCCTTTAATAAAGGCGTTTTAAGTGACAGAAGCCTGTATGAAAAAATGGCACGCCCGTAGGGACTCGAACCCCAAACCCTCTGATCCGAAGTCAGATGCTCTATCCAATTGAACTACGGGCGCACATAATCAATATAAGGCAAATTATTTGACTCCCTACTTCCTGTCTATCTTTTTTTGCTATCAGGTTTGACTCTATCTGAGTTTAAGCTGATTCGAAAAAAAGACTGTAAAAGTTAGACCGAAACCGAGTCTCCAGTCTGAGCAGCAGAATGGAAATCATTACCCGGAAGCCTGAGTTTACCCTCTCCCCCATCCATAAGATAAAAAACCGGAAGAGAACTTAGTCTCTTCCGGCTACTAAAAAGCAATCTTTTCTGCTTTCTTTATCTTAAGCTTTTTTCTTGTGAATAAGCTTTCTGCCTGTTTGTCTCTGTCCGAAGAACTCGACGAGAATAGGACTGGCAACGAAGATCGAAGAATATGTACCCACAATTACACCTACCATCAAGGCAAAGGCAAAGTCACGAATTACCGAACCGCCAAGAAGGTAAAGTGACAGAACAACAACAAAGGTCGTCATCGAAGTAATGATCGTTCTGCTTAATGTTTCATTGATACTATGATTGATGACTGAACCGTAGCTCTCTTTCCTGTAAATCTTCAAGTCCTCTCTGATCCTGTCAAATACAACAATAGTATCATTCAAAGAATAACCAACTATGGTCAACAGAGCTGCTACTATAGCCAGACTGATCTCTCTTCCGGTAATATAGAATATTCCTACTGTAATTAGTACATCGTGAAAAAGAGCGGCTACCGCAGCAACACCAAAGGTAAACTCGAATCTCCACCATATATAGATGATTATTCCTAACAAGGAGATAAGGATAGCCATAATAGCTTTTCCTTTCAACTCTTCCCCAATTCGTGGTCCTACCTCTTCCTGTAACCTGATAAAACCGGGACTACCGATATATTCCGGGAATTTTTCTCTCATTAATCTGATTATCTCTGCAGATTCGGTACCTTCTGCCTGTGCTTTAAACAGGAAAAATGTCTGTTCGTCCTGACCTCTGATAGTCTGGATCTCTACATCAGTCATTCCCTGCTCAAGAAGAGCTTCTCTGATCTGATCTATCCTTAAGGCAGGATGATCAGGTGTTGGGGGGCTCATATCCAATTCCAGCGAAACTCCACCCGTGAAATCAATACTGAACTTGGGTCCGGCAATCAGAGCAACAAGACCTACGATGATCAATATGATTGAGACTATATAAGCAATCCTCCGTTTCGATATGAAGTCAATTTTTGTATTCTCGAAAAATCTCATTTCTCCCCCTAAATACTAAGTTCAGTTCTGTTTTTGTTGGTTATAACTGCTTCAAACATCGCTTTGACCATTATCAGGGCAGTGAACATGGAAGCAAGAATACCCAAGGATAAGGTTACCGCAAATCCGCGTATCGGTCCAGTCCCAAACTGATAAAGAACTACTGCTGTTATCAAAGTCGTGATATTTGCATCGAGAATCGTGATAATAGCACGATTAAATCCTGCATCTACTGCGGTTCTAACGGTCTTTCCGCTCTTCAGCTCTTCTCTTATCCTTTCGAAGATCAGCACATTGGCATCTACTGCCATACCGATAGTCAGAATGATTCCCGCTATACCCGGCATGGTCAATGCCGCTCCCAGTAAAGTCAAAGCACCCATCACTATTGCCATGTTGACCAGTAAAGCAACGTTAGCTATAAGGCCGGGAACTTTATAATAGAAGATGATAAAGAGCATTACCAGTAATAATCCCAAAAGTGCTGCTGCTAAACCTGATCTGACACTGTCTGCTCCAAGAGTTGGGCCGACTGTTCTCTCTTCGATTACCTCAACCGGTGCCGGCAGGTTACCTGCTCTGAGAACAATTACCAGATCCTGAGTCTCTTCCAGGGAGAAGGTTCCGGTTATTCTCGCTTCTCCTCCTCTTATCCTGTCCTGAATGACAGGAGCAGTATATACTATTCCGTCGAGCACAATTGCCAGTCTTCTGCGGATATTCTGTCCCGTTACCATTTCAAAGACTCTTGCTCCCTCTCTGCTGAAACGGAGAGAAACATAAGGTCTGTTGGAAGCCTGCATATCTGTTCCGCTGCCGATTCTGACGTCAGCACTTTCCAGCATGCTTCCGGTCAATTCGGTTTTCTCCAGAAGTACATAGAGTTCTCTGTCTGCCCGGGGATCAAGCCTGTTCTCTCTTTCCAGAGTGATCATCAGCCCTGAAGGAACCTGATTCCTGAACTCCTCACTTTCCAACAATCTCTGAATTATGGGTAAATCCTGATTGGAGACCATCATCGGTAAACCCTGACTCGAGGTCAGCCGGGTAAAAATATTGGAAGCAACCGCTTCTTCTTCCGGTAACTCCTCTTCATCTTCCAGAAGGCTTAGCTGATCAATATCAGGATCCAGAATAAACCTTTCCAGAAAAGAATATTTCTCGGCATTCTCCTGCAGATATTTATCCAATCCTTCCCGTGTTTGCTCAATCTGTTCAGCAGTTGCCACAAGTTTAAATTCCAGCAAAGCCGTTCTGCCTATCAATTCTCTCGCTCTGTCAAATTCCTGCAGTCCCGGCAGCTGAACCATAATCCGGTTACTTCCCACTCTTTGAATAGAGGGTTCTGCCACTCCGAACTGATCTATACGGTTACGAACGATCTCGACAGCTGAACGAACGGCATCATCCTTTTCAGCTTCCGGCAGTTCGGAATGATCAACTTCCAGCATAATCTGCATACCGCCCTGTAAATCTAATCCTAACCTCACTCTTTTATCTGTCCAGAAACCCGGAAGTTCAACCGGCAATAGCGGAACAAGATAATAAATAGTTACAAGTAACACGGCAAGGATCAATAAATTACGAAACTTCCTTTTTTTCATTAGCAACAACTCCCTTTTAATGTTGTATTGATTAACAAGTCACTATATAAAGCTTTTTTATCTTCTGATAACGCTCCCATTACTGCCTGGGCAACATTATACAAATGATCGCCAATTTTTTCGATATTGGTAATAATGTCCATAGTTATTATTGCAGGTTCGACCGGTAACCCCATACTAATCTCTTTTATCTGTTCTTTTTTGTAGAGTATCTCAAAATGATTCATTTGAATCTCTCTTTTCGCAACTGATCTTGCTTTTTCCTGATCATTGTTTTCCAGTGCAAAAAGTAAATCGTCCAGCATTCCGTCCAGTAATTCTTTCATCTTCCCGATACTTTTCTTCTGGGTCTGATTGAATTCTATCCCTTTCTCAAGCTTTCTTTCCGCTATTTCGGCGATATTCCGGGAAAAATCGGCAGCCTTCTCCAGATCGTTAGTAAGATGCAACAGGACAGGAAGCCTCACTGCATCCTCTTCGTCGAGTTCTCTTCTGGAAAGTCTGGCAATGAAATCGGTAATTTCGAATTGATATTCGTCGTTTTCACTCTCTGCCTGAAATGTATTGCTGATATAGATGCTGTTTATCGATTCCAGAGCTTTCATCGAACATTCAATGACCTGCTTAACGTTCTGCATCATCCTTCCCAGCTCGAGTTTTATCTGGTCTATGGCTATTGTCGGTTCCTCTAACAACCCCTCATCCAGATATACAGTTATCCCCTTTTTAGTGGAAAGTCTATCGGGAAGTAGTTTCAGCGATAACTTCTCCAAAAGAGGTATCAGAGGCAAAAACAGGATCATATTGAAAACATTGAACAAGGTATGGAAATTTGCGATCTGCCGGGCAATATTACCCCCTATTGCGGCAATCCAGAGAGCGATCTGATCCCCGAAAAAGATAACGAGCAACAACATATATGATGCTCCGGCTAAATTGAAAACGACGTGGGACAGAGCAGTCCGTCTGGCGTTTACAGAACTGCCGATACTTGCCAGAACAGCGGTTATTGTTGTTCCGATATTATCTCCCAATACTAAAGCCATTGCTGCCTTGATATCAATCAATCCGCTTACTGCCAAGACCATTGTTATCCCAACTGTTGCACTACTGCTCTGTACCAGCATGGTCATTACGGTACCGGCAAGAATGGCCAGCAGATAGTTATGACTGAATCCGACAAAGAAGTTTGCTAAAAAGGCACTTTGTCGGATCGGAGTTACAATGTCGGTCATCATTCCCAAACCGAAAAAGACAAGTCCGAACCCGAATACTATACTACCGTAAGATCTGGTCTTCAATTTTTTCCCGAAAATGATTGTTCCTGACCCGATAGCAATTGCAGGAAGAGCAAGCTCTCCTATTTTGAAAGCAATGATCTGTGCTGTGACGGTTGTACCGATGTTTGCCCCGATAATGATACTGATAGCCTGACGGAGTGTCAGTAAGGAGGCATTGACAAAACCAATAGTCATCACCGTCGTAGCACTACTCGACTGCAGCAGGGCAGTGATAGTCAAGCCGACCCCCACCCCCAGGAATCTGTTGGCAGTGAGTTTAGAAAGAATTCTCTTCAGATTATCGCCGCCAATGATCTTTAACGACTCGGAAATCTTTCTTATTCCGAAGAGAAAGAGCCCCAGTCCTCCAATCAGAAAGAACAAGAGTTTCTTGTAATCGAGAGCAACAATCGTTATGCACTCGTGAAGAGGTTCATCATTTAGAAAAACAAACGCTTCCACCCGGTAGTTGCCCATCTCACTACCCAGACTGACGCCGGTTAGAGCTATTCCATCTTTATCCGTTTCGCTGAGCGGCTTTTCGATAATCAGGTTATCATTTGTCGAAAGGAATTCTACTGAAACACCTTCAACCGGTTCTCCGGCTTTATCGGTTACCGCTATATAGATATCTTCCGCCAGAGAATGATTAACCTTTCCTGCTTTTCCCTCACCAAAAAAATGAACACTGTATTCTCCGGAGAGTGTGACAGAAAACAACAGCAGAGCAAAGACTATCAATAGCCTGTCTCTAATCGTATGTTTTTTTACTCTTTCTTTAGTAAAAGGTGTCACTTTTTTTGTACTCACTTTACCGGTCCGCATCCTTGACAGCTAGTTCTCTCCTTCCTCATTTCCCTGCCAAAGCTGATGACTATTGTGCGTTCTTAAAACCTATCCCCTTATTATCACTCACACCCTGTCCGGCAACTTTGATCTCTCCGTGCTGATTTTCGAATTGTTCAACGTTCTTCTGCAGTATTGTCAGCAGTTGTTTAACATGCTGGGGTGTGGTTAGAACACGGCTGTATATTCTGGCATCAGGCAATCCGGGTACTACTCTTCCAAAGTCAATGATAAACTCGGAAGAAGAATAGGTGATCATAAAGAAATTGGCATAGGTGCCTTCGCCGATTTTCTCATCAAGCTTAACATTGAGCTTTTGTTGTCGTTTTTGATCCATTTTGATACTCCTTTGATTTAATAAAGATTTGAGGCTGTAGTTTTTTTTCTGAAAGCCCTCTTGTCAAGTAATGATATTCAACCGTCAGGAACGAAATTGAAGATCTCACCTCTTCAAGTTACATAGCTGCCAAATCTCAGTTTATCCTGTTTAGCAAGACCTTAACCCCTGAAAGGTTTTCTGATACCATTATCCCTGAATTGGAAAATGTCTCAACTTCCGGGCTGCATAAACATACCGAAAGGTTGAATTCTTAACAATAAAAAAAGAGAAGCTTTCTTCTTCCTTTTATCTCTCTTTATCTGCAGGGAAGAAGAACGGTTTTACCCGGTTTATCCTTTCACTCTCTCTATCTCTGTCTTATATTTCTCTTTCAAAGCCTGTTTGACATTGGCAGGGACAAAATCTTTCAGGTCACCCCCCAGTTTGATGATCTGTTTGATCAAACTCGAACTAAGATAGAAATACTTATAGTCAGGAATGAGAAAGATCGTCTCTATATCCTTATTCAATTGCCGGTTCATTAGTGCTAACTGCAGCTCATATTCGAAATCAGAGACCGCTCTTAATCCTCTGATCATGGCTGCAGCTTTGATACTTCTGGCATATTCCACTACCAGACCGCTGAAGGTAACTACCTCAACCCTTGCCACATTCCTGAGGGCTGTCTTGCAGAGCAATACCCGTTCTGTCGGAGAAAAGAGATTATCCTTACCGGTATCTTCAGCAACAGCAAGAATAACATGATCGAATATCCCGGTTGCTTTCTTCAGAATATCGATATGTCCGTTCGTTATCGGGTCAAAAGTGCCCGGATAGATAGCTGTATCTTTCACTTTCTCTCTCCGGCTTTTTTCCTTATCTCTTCCAATTCTTCTACTTGTTTGGGGATGCTCTCCGAAAGATTCTCATAACCGGATTCGGTAACCAGGATATCGTCCTCAATACGGATACCTATCCCCTCCTCTTCGATGTAAAGACCCGGTTCAACAGTTATCACATTACCCGGTTCCAGGATTGATTTGGCATAATGAAGTGAGACATCATGAGCATCCATCCCCAGAAAATGCGAAACGGAGTGCATATAATATTTACGGTAATCCTCCCGTTTCTTGATTATATCTAATTTCAACAGGGATTCGGTCAGTAACTCGGCGGTTTTAACATTCAGATCTTTCAGAGTAATGCCGGGTTCGATCATCTTTATCACACATTCCTGGGTCTGCAATACCTCTGTATAGATCTCTTTCTGCCGTGCCGTGAAAGATGCTGCTGCCGGAAAAGTCCTCGTGATATCGGCACTATAGTTATTGCACAAAGCCCCGACATCGATCAGGACTAAGCTCTCTTCGGCAATCTGCTCGTTATTCCGGCAGTAATGAAGAGTTACGGCATTCTTACCACCGGCTATTATCGGCTTGAAGCCCCAGTTTCTGAGCCCGTTTTTCAGCAGTTCGTAGTTGAGCATTGCTTCCAGTTCATACTCGTACATACCTGCCTGAGTCTCCCGCAATATCTTGTCTAACCCGTAGCCTGTCACTTCAATTGCTCTACTCATCTGCTCGATTTCCCATTTATCCTTCACCATTCGCATTCTGGCTGAGATCATTCTGAGTGATTCGATTACTACGTTGGGATGCCTTAGCCTGAGCTGTTCAGCCCAATAAAGTGGTTTTGTAAGTGGTTTCGCAGTTGTGGGAGATTCTATTTCAATATAAACTTTTTCCAGATCGAATAACTCATTCTCCAGCTCTCTCTCCAGTTCATCGAGGTAATAAATCTTTTCTATTCCGCTGATCTCCCGGGCGGTCTCTTTATTCATCTTCGCCCCGTCCCAGACTATTCTTTCCGGGATTGTTCTTTCGATGAAGAGCTTACGGGTGATCTTACCCTCCCTTTTACTCAGGATCAATACGGCTTCCGGAATATCCAGCCCCGTGAAGTAAAAGAAATTCTTATTCTGCAAAAAAGTTATATGGTCATCGGAAGCAGCATAGAGCAAGATCATACTCTCATTATCGAGTATGCCGTTCAGTTTTTCCAGTCTCATTTCTAATAATTCTTTCTTCATAATCTACCTTCCATCATTACTTTGCCTACTTATGATTTCTATTCCTTTTTTTAGTCAATAAATAGTTTGAGGAGATGCTGTTGCACTAAGCTGGAAAACCCTTTTCTCTTTACAAAAAACCAGTTTCCGTTTAGCTGATCTTTTACAGTTGAAGGCGGATTTTGGCATTCTAAATTTGCGAAACCCTTTATTAATGCGGGTTTAATTTTTTCTCGCCAAAAACTGTAGTGCCAATTATTTTTCCATATAGCTTGACAAT
>Ga0334885_1000603_pt1 | contig 59718 bp, 63 predicted proteins | sample GraSluR1_MG_8_FD_207233 | JGI IMG/M metagenome (GOLD analysis project Ga0334885, IMG submission 207233) | Sludge microbial communities from methane-producing bioreactor in Wageningen University, Netherlands - Granular Sludge_31_05-R1 | ecosystem: Engineered > Bioreactor > Anaerobic >...
TTTCTTTTGTGCTCAAATCAGCTAATTCAAGTTCAGTTATTATAGTTTCAAAATCTTCCTTCGGATTTATTTTTCCAGCAACATGCATTATGTTTTCATCCTCAAAACAACGAAGTACCATACATATTGCGTCCGTTTCACGAATATGACTTAAAAACTTATTTCCTAATCCTTCGCCTTTATGTGCTTCTTTGACAAGTCCGGCAATATCAATAAATTCAACCGTCGCAGGAATAATTTTTGGTAATCCCTTTCTTTTATCATCCTTGTTACTTGTCACTTGTTGCATGTTACTGACGATTATATCGTATAATAGTTGCAATCGTTCATCTGGAACATTTACAATTCCAACATTAGGATCAATCGTACAAAATGCAAAATTAGAGGCAGTTGCTTGCCTTTGCTTAACTAATGCATTAAATAATGTTGACTTACCAACGTTGGGTAAGCCAACTATTCCGATTGATAAACTCATAATATCCAAATTCTACCACCAAAAAACAGGTTTGTAAAACAAACAGAACCAAAATTCCACGCGCGGGGTGTACTTTTAGTGTGGGTTCTATTTTTATAAATAATATTAATAGTGTTGGAATTGGGACTGTGATATAATAAATTTAGGTAAGTAAGCTACTTAAATACTCATATATTTAAAAATCTAAATCTAATTACAAAGGAGACTCATGGTTTCACTAGACAAAAATAGAAGCTCGGTTAGGTATTTTTGGATTGTTATAGTAATTTTAATTGTTGGTTTTACGATATTTTTTGCTTCTAATTTATATAAATCAGATTTTGAGCAAAATGAAAAAGTGGTTTTACACGACGAAATACCAGATCAATATGACTTGCGAGATTATAATCTTATTACACCGGTAAAAGAACAAAATGGTCAAAAACCAGATGGCTCTACTGATCTTGGCACTACTGTGGGATTGTGTTGGTCATTTGCTTCCTTGAGTTCTCTTGAAAGTAATATGCTCAAGCAAAATATTGTAAAATCTCCAGAAAATTCAGAAGTTAATTTTTCACCTTGGTATCTAGGAAATTATATCGGATATAATAGCCCTTGTTATGAACATAACTCAAACATTATTCCAAATGCTGAACCCTCTACATCATTTGGATATTATTCTTTCGATACTTCTAGCTGGGGAGGTGCAGGATCTTCCTGGGTGGCTGACTATCTTATTAGTGGAAAAAAACTTCCATTATGGAAAGATTCACCTATGCCTTATAGCGATATGAATGCTAAAAGAACTCTTGCAAAACCCGAGCCAGATTTAGGAAAACAATATATTATTGATAGTATGCAGATATTATTTAGAGATGATTTTGATAATAAAAACGAATACTATGATAGTATTAAAAAATATATTCTTAAACATGGTGCGATTCAATCTTTTATTCATCTTGAAGTTATAGATACAGAAGGTATTGAAAAAGAAGTATGTAACGGAGCTACTTACACTGGCCATCGTTTTATGGATAAGCAAAATTATAATCTCTATACATACACCACTGATAATTTATGTACCTCCTTATATACTCACGCAGTTGCGATTGCCGGCTGGGACGACAATCGAAAAATTGAGATTGATGGACATAAGACAACCGGGGCATGGCTCATAAAAGATTCCATGGGACAAAAAGCGTATGATAATGGGTATTTCTGGGTTGCATATGACGATCAAGTATTATTAACATATTTCGCTTCGGGAATAATTGCTAGTAAAAATCAATCTTACAAACATCCTTCCTTTTATCAGACACATTCGGGCGGTCTTTCCGAAAGTGATAGTGATGATTACGAAGAAGATAGTTTAATTGAATTGGGAAATTATAATTATCTTCTTAATGGGTTTAAGGATAAAAATTCTTGGGGGTTTGCAGAATTTGAACTAAAAAATAATGAAACTTTAAAAGCAATTGGAATATTTACTAGTAACCCAGATGAAAAAGTCACTGTAAATGTTTATAAAAATTCTGTAGATAGCGAAGTGTTATTTTCTAAAGAATTCGAAGTTGAATATGCCGGGTATCACATATTAGATTTTCAAGAAAATATTTTTTTCAAAAAAGGAGAAGTGATTGTTGTTGGAATTGGTTTTGAAAATTCAGAGCGTAGTAAACTACCTCTAGTATACACAAAAAATAATAATTACAATTATACTCATTCTACATATTATGCGACATATGAAGACAATAAATTTGAACTCAATAAATATTCAGATTTTTGCGAAAACTGTTCTCTATATATGCAAGCAATTGTGTCTAAGTAATAATTTAAATTTTATTATTTTATTTATTGATATTATGACACTAGAACCCAAAATCCCACCCGCGGGGTGGGATTTTGGTAATTTTGATATACTTTACACTTGGTGAGTTTGGGTAGAAATAAGTCGACTTTTATGATATTATGACAGTGAAATAAAATAATTAATTTAAAATAATTAATTTAAATAGAAAGGTAAACATGACAAATTTTAATAAATTAGGAAATTTAGGGTGGGCTGGATTTTTAGGGTTTTTAGGCATGATAAACCCTCCACTTTATTATTTGTTTTTTCTTTTCTTTCTTTTTTTCCTAGGATTTATTCCATGTGAAAAATGCAAGGATAATGTAAAAAATAAGGAAGAAGAAGATAAGCCAGGAGCTTTATTTGTAGCCGCTGGAGTATTGGGAGGTATGGGAGTAGGATTCTTTATCAATAATGTACCTGGCGGTATGTTTGCTGGCCTTGGTATAGGATTTATACTTTTTGCCCTAACTGAATTATTTTATAATAAAAAGAAATAATATATTATTTTAAACAAATCAACCAAAATCCCACCCCGCGGGTGGGATTTTGGGTTTCTTTAATGTTTTAGATTTTAAAAAGTTTGATAAATTCACGACTTACGCACAACTTAATTATTTTTTGAGTGAACGAAGTGAGTTGAGAAGTTTAACTTACAATAGCTTGCTCTGAGTATTTTCGAAGGTTTGTCGATTTCACTCCTTAAGGTCGTTTCACTCGAACAGTAATTGTGTGAGTCGTGTCAAATTTATTTATTAATTCGTCAAGTCCAATAATTTTACTATTTAATATTTTTAGTATTTGGCAAGGATTTATAAATTGCGTAAATGAAAAATGTGATAGAAGTAATTTCAAATAATTCTTCAAAAAATATTGAGATATAAATATATGGACTATTATAATGAATTGACTCCACAACTTCTAGCCCTATGGCTAATGATAAAATTAAAATACCAATATAAAACCATTTCTTGTTTTCTTTTAATCTATTTATAAATTTGATAGCAATTATTAGTGAGACAAATAAAATTGGAGCAAATAAAAAAAGCCATGAAAATCGATCTTGGCTATAAAAAATATCTTCCACTAAATAATGGTATTTCTGAGCTGCTTTTTCATGAAGTTCCAAAACTTCATCAAAACCTGCATATATAAACATTACAAGCACATAAATTGAGCTCAAATACCATTTTGTTTTTTGACAATAATAGAATATTAACCCCGCCGTGAAAATCAATTTCATACCCATATAATATGTGGGTAAATTATTTTCTTTACCAAGATTAAAAAATGTATAATTTCTAGCGAATATCAAATGAAGCAATATAATAATTATATCTAATATAATAAATGAATAAATTAGTTTTTTGTCATCTGTTTTTGCTTGCATAATTAATAAATAATTTATTAATATTAATTTTCTAGAATTATATAACCTGCTATATTTTTTTAGGTTTTAGTTTAAAAGTATTTATTTTGTTTTGTTATTGTATCTTATAATCATATTTATAGCAACAAATGCAAACCAAAATCTGGGATTTTGGTTCTTAAATTATTTATTTTAAAACAAAATATTGATTGTATAGCCGATGATAATGATACCAATGGTTACGATCCCGAAAAATACGCCAAGTAGCTGCCATTTAAGCACTCGCTTTAAAATAAGTGCAGCAGGTAGTGAAAGCCCAATGGTTCCCATCATAAATGCCATAGCAGTACCAATCGGCACGCCTTTTTCAACAAGTGCTTGCATTACAGGTATTATGCTGGTGGCATCTGCATAAAGTGGAACAGATAAGATTGTGGCAATTGGCACACCAAAAATTCCTGCTTTTTCCAAATAAATTTCAAAAAATCCTTCTGGTACAAATCCATGAATAAATGCACCAAGTCCAATACCTATGAGTAAATATGGTAATATTTTTTTTGTTACTTGCATTGCCTCACGAGAAATTATTTTAAATATTTCTTTTAGTTTTAGTTTTTCATTGGTTTTATTTAGTTCATTTTTACTTTTTAGCTTCCAAACAAATTCCTCAACATATTTTTGCATGTTTAATTTTTCGATAATTAGTCCCCCTACTATGCCGACTAGAATTCCAGCAGTTACATAAGTCAGAGTCAATTTCCAGCCAAATATTGCGATAAATATGGCAATAGATACTTGATTAATAAGAGGAGAAGTAATAATAAAAGAAAAAGTTACTCCAAGTGGAATGCCTGCTTCTAAAAATCCAATAAATAAAGGGATTGATGAGCAAGAGCAAAAAGGAGTAACAGCCCCAAAAATTGTGGCAAATAAATATTCTAGTCCGTAAAGTTTTTTTTTGGTTAAAAAATCCCTAATTTTTTCTATCGGCAAGTAATATCTGAGTAAGCTCATAAGGTGAGTAATAATAATAATTAAAGTTAGAATTTTTAAAAAATCATAAATAAAAAATACTAAGGAATGTGATAGGTGTGTTTCGCTTGCTAATCCGAATACACCATTTACTAACCACTGGGCAAAATCATAAAATAAATTAAACATATTTTATCCTGTTGGTTTAATTAAAATTATTAACCAAACATTAGCCATTCTGGTTTAAAGATTAAAGCTAGTCCAATAAGTAGCATCAATATTCCTCCAATAAGATGTGAAAAGCGAGTATATTTGGTGGTAAAGCCAGTTGCTTTTAGAGTAAGCATTGCCAAGAAAAATACAATCAAATCATCAAGCATAAAGAAAAATACATAAATCAAAATATACATATAATACTGCCAAATTGGTAAGTCAGAAAGAGTTAAAATTTGGGTAAATATTACTGGGAGACCAGCAGAACAAACTGCTTCTACTAAATTTACTGAAAAGGCAAGCAATATTAGTCCACCAATTGCCAGCCAAAAACTTTTTTCATGAGTATATTTTTTCATTTTTTCAATAATTTTTTCTTTTTTTTCTGTATCTGCTACTTTACAAACCGCTCCTTGATTTACAAAATATTCACGAAAATTATATATTCCACCACCGAGAGCGATAAGCCCGATAATTATTCTAACCCAATTAATAAATCCTAAAAACATAATAAGGTTAAGCCAAGCTGTCATAAAAATAAAGTAAACAAAAGCCGAAGCTAAAATAAATGTAAATCCAAATATCCACATTTTTTTTCGGTCTTTCATGCCAATAAGAAAGCTTATTAAAAATAAAAGTACCCACATGGCGCAAGGATTAAAACCATCAAGCACACCAATAATTACTGAAAGAGCTGGAAGTGAAAAATTTTTAATATTTATGGTTCCAATAATTGGTAGAGTAATTTCTTCTGGTACTGCCGATGTTTCTTCTTTTGAATAACCATTTTCTTCAATAATTCCAATTTTTGATACTACATCTTCGCATTTATTTTCCCTAGCACAATTTAGATATTCTTCAATCTTTGCTCCACTTGTTTTTTCGTCTAACCAGCCAGAAAGATAATTTTCACCAATCACTGTAAATGGAACGCCTGAAATATTAGCGTTGAGCTTTTCTCCAGCTTTTTTAAATAAATTTAAATTTTCTTGATTAGACCAAACTTCGTAGTCAATTATTTCAATATCACTATATTTTTTTTCCAATTCTTCTAAAAATTCTTTTTGCTTATCACAATGCGGACAACCTTTGCCCCAAAAAAAATGAATTGTAATTTTTTCATTTTCATTAGTTTGATTTTCTTGGGCTTGAACACTATTTTTAAATGTAAAAAAAAGTGAAAAAACCACTAGTATTAATATTAAACTTGTAAATATTTTTTTCATAAAACCTCCAAAAATTATTTAATTAAATATTTAAGATAATAAATTCCGGTTAATATAAAAATTATAGCAACGCTATAGCGCATAAATTTTTCAATTTTTTGCATTATGTGGAATGCTTTTCCAAGTTTCTGCATTGAAAAAGCAATAATAAATGAAAATATAATCACTGGAATTCCTGTGCCGAGGGCAAATATCGGCGCTAGAAGTATTCCGCCTGTAGATTTTAGAATAAGTGGAATAAGTGCGCCAAAAAATAATACTCCGCTATATGGGCAAAAAGCTAGAGCAAAAAGCATTCCTAATAAAAAAGATCCGATATAGCCTTTTTTAGAAAGCCATTCTTTTATTTTTTCAGTTTTTTTGCCACCTTTATCAAGATTTATTTTTATGACCCCAAACATTACAAGTCCGATTATTATAAGAATTGGGCCTAATATTTTCTCACCCCATCCTTGAAAAATATTAGCAATTTGAAATGAAGACAAACCAAAGTAAATCAGTATTGCTAAAATCGTATAACTAACACCTCTGCCTAAAGTATAAAAAAGTCCGTTAAAAAGCGTTTGTTTAGGAGATTTCACATCTTTAGAAATATAGGCAATAGCAGTAATATTTGTTGCTAGTGGGCATGGACTTATGGAGGTAATTATTCCAAGTAAAAACGCGCTTAGTATGGGAATATTGTAATTATCAATCAAAAAATTTATATAATCCATATTATTTTCCTAAAATTGAGTTTAGTTTATTTTCGAAATACTGACTAAATTTACTTTCATTAGAAATTTGTCTCCAAACATCAACATCTTCTTTAATGTTATCTTTTCCATCAATAATTGAGTTTATAAATAAACTTGATCCACGAGCCTTGTATTTATTAACAATTTCAGCATTTTCTGGTAAATCGCCATTAATTTCCTTAAATACTATTTTACCGTTTTCGTATTCTTCTGAAAACTTTTCTTTAATAGTTTTCAGAGCATATTCTCCTACTATAATACAAGACCAGCACTGATTTGTTCCGTGAAAATGCACTATTTCAATTTGTTCTGCGGGTTGATTTTGATTTGAATTTTGAGTATTTGTCGTTGAATAATTAGTGTTGTCATATTCATTTTGATAATTTCTACATCCTGTCACTGAAACAGAAATTAAAATTATTAAACCAAATAAGAATAATTTTTTTAACATTTTTCAATCCCTTTTAAAAAATTATTTACTATGCTTTTGAATTTCTTTTACAATTTCTTCTTTTTCCGGCAAGCGCCCTGAAATAACTGCTTTGTCATCTATTGCTAAAACTGGGCTAGACATCACGCCCATTTTTACAATTTCTTCAATATCAGTTACATATTTTACTTGACTATCAAGCTTTAATTCATCAACTACTTCTTTTGTTAGTTCAAATAATTTTTTACAAGTTGGGCAACCCGAACCCAAGATCCTAATTTCCATAATTATTCTCCTTTTGAAGATAAAAATTTATTAAATAATTTAAGATTTCCTTTTAATTTTTTTTCATTTAATTTATAAATTACTTTAAGCCCATTTTTTTTTGAAGAGATAAGATTTTCTTCTTTTAAAATCTTCAAATGATGTGAAACTAAGTTTTGCGGTAAACCAAGGTATTGCCAAATTTCACAGACGCATTTTTCATCTGTTGCCAAAAATTTTAAAATAAGTAATCTATTTTGATCCGCAATAACCTTAAGAAAATCATTTATTTGAGAAAATAACTTATTATTTTTTTTCATAAATTTATAATAACATAAATAATAATTATATCAACCTAAATTGATATATAAATATTAAATCCTGGTAATAAAACACTTTAAATAATTGATATTTATTGAATTTTTTATTATTCTTATGTTATAAGTATTAAATATTAAAAAAGGAGGTAATATGTCTGAAGGAGAAGGTAGTCAGGGTTTGTGGTCACAAATAAAAGGTGTTTTTTCGGAAAAAGAAAAAAACACAGATGATTTATTTATTGAGGAATTTAAAATTTGGTTGCAAAAAGATAAAAATAAACCAATTATTGAAAAAGTAAAATTACAAGATGAGGATCCTTCAAATAGAGTAATTGATTTATATTTATTATTTTTAGAAAAATCTAATAAAATTAAAGGTCAAAAAGGTACTAGTGAATATGAAAAAGCAAAAACTGATTTAAGCATAAAATTTAGAAACGAGTTTGGTAATAAATTAAATGATTTTAACAAATACATTTCTTATAGAGAAGAAGAAGGATACCAGACCAATGTTGATCCAAAATATTATTGGAATAATAAAATTAAAGAAGCATATGGTGAACCTCCTAAGCCGAAACTTCAAAGAAAACAAAAACCGCAAGAACCTCCTCGTCCAACAAGCACAATAGAAAAATAATTTTTTTACAAGGACACTTTATGTCAATTGAAGCGCCAACCATAGATTCAGAATCTGAAATTGAATTAGTATCAAATAATTTTGAAAAAGAATTTCCAGATAAATTAAATAATTTGTTTTTGTCAGAAAAAGCAGAAATAGATTTTCAAGTACCTGCTATTTGGAAATCAGCATCAATTATTAGAAATGCTTTTGATTCTATTTTTGAAAATTTAGATGAAAAAATGTCTGAAGACAAAAAATATGGGATTTGTTTAACAGTTAATGAAAAAATAAATAATGTACTTGAGCATGGTTGTCAGCTGGGTGAGCCAGCACCTGATGATGGAGAAATTATCAATAAACCAAATAAAACTTTTAATTTAAAAATTAAAAAAGACAATAATAAAATTTCATTAGAAATAAAAAATCCAGATAATATTTTTTTTAAATACGAGGAAATACAACAACAAGCAGAAAATTTTGATAAAGAGGTAAAAGCAAACAAAAACATTGATTTAGATAATATTACAGATGATTATTTAAAAAATTTAATGCATTTAGGTGGCAGGGGAACTCATATTGGTTCTGAATATGTAAGCGATCTAGTGAGTTATAAACAATATTCAGATAAACCCGGAATGTCTGATACAGCGATTATATCATTTGATCTTAAATTAAATAATTAAATTATTTTTGAAACTAATAAAAAAACCGCTGATTGATTTTCAGCGGTGTTGATGTATTAATTGATTTAAGATTTTAGTTTGTAGTTATTTTTTTTATTAGTTTTTTAGAATTAGGATTGTTCACAATTTGCATTTGAATGTTGTGTAAAAACTGCGGGTCTTGTAAATTTTTTTCGATTTCTTTTAGTATTTTATTGTATAGTACAAAAAATCCATCATCCTTACTGGATAAGCGTTTTTCGTGATTATTGTTTTTCAAATAACTCACCCCTTTTTGATTACTTCAAATAATATAATATAACTAATTTGATATTTTATCAAATGAAGATTTCATTAATGCATCAGCAGATTTCCCACTGACACCTACGAGGTGTCAGTTTGGTTGTATTTATATTTGTGATAAAAATATGCTGTGGTATACTAAAAATATAGGTATTAAATATGGATAGAAATTTAGCGTTAGAATTTGTGCGCGCAACCGAGTCGGCTGCAATTGCAGCTAGCTCCTGGATTGGAAAAGGGAATAAGAAGAAAGCAGACAAAGCTGCGGTAGATGAAATGCGCGCTAGGCTCAATCAAATGAATTTTTGTGCTAAAGTAATTATTGGTGAAGGCAGTAAAGATGAAGCCCCAGAATTATATAGTGGTGAAAAACTTGGTTTGTGCCAAAGTCCAATTTTTGATATTGCTGTAGATCCACTTGAATGCACTGATTCAGTTGCTTGGGGCAGACCCAATGCAACATCAGTAATTGCTCTTGCAGAAAAAAGCAGTATGTTCTCTGCGCCAGATATGTATATGCAAAAAATTGCCGTCGGGCCAGAAGCAAAAGGTAAAATTAATCTTGATTGGCCTGTGAAAAAAAATCTTAAATCATTATCCGAAGCGCTTAAAAAACCAATTGGCGATTTAATGGTTATTGTTTTAGATAGACCCCGTCACGAGGAGCTAATCAAAGAAATTAGAAATGCTGGAGCACGAGTTACGCTAATTACAGATGGAGATGTTGCGGGCGCAATTGCAACAGCACTACCTGATTCTGGCATTGATATGCTTTTGGGAATTGGTGCTTCAGCTGAAGCAGTTTTGGCAGCATCTGCACTTAAATGTTTGGACGGAGAAATTCAAGGTCGTCTTTGGCCAAAAAATAAAGAGGAAGAAAAAATAGTTAAAAAATGGGGAATTAAAAAGATTGATAAACTTTTAAAAATGAATGATTTTATTAAAGGCGATCAAGTTTCTTTTGTAGCAACAGGAATCATTGATGGCCCGATGCTTCGCGGGGTTCGTTACAAATCAAAAAATAAAGTAATTACCCACTCTGTTGTTATGAGAAATACATCTAAAACAATTAGATTTATTGAAGCAGAACACAGATTGCAAAATCACAAATAACAAAATACAAATAATTATCAATAATCAAATATCAAAATATTGTTTGAAATTTAGAATTTGTAATTTGAATTTAAACAAAAGGATATTTATGAATCAAAAACAGCATTTTGTTCCTATGGATGGTGCTAAAATGTATAATGCCTTGCGTGATGAGAAACTGATTATTATGGCTGCTAATGTACAAATAATCCCTGGAATTTTAGAAGGAATTATGCAAGCAGCAAAAGATTTACAAAGTCCAATTATTTTAGAACTTGCTAAATCTGAGTGTAATCTAGAGGGTGGTTATACTGGTTTAATGCCAAAAGATTTTGCCAATGCTTGTTTTGAAACTGCCGGTAAGGTTAAGTTTGATTATTGGGTTTTACATGCAGACCATCTTACAATAAAATCATTATCAGAAGATAAAATTAGAGCTGTAGAAAAATTAATTAAGGCTCAAATTGATGTGGGCTATACTTCTTTTGCTATTGATGCATCTTTTCTTTACGATTTAAATGCAAAAACAGAAAAAGAAAAACTAAAAAATAATACTGATATAACTATAAGATTGGCAAACTTTATTAAAAAACACTATAAAAATAATCAATTTGGTTTAGAGGTTGAAGTGGGGGAGATTGGCAAAAAAGATGAAAACGGAATGGTCTTAACCACCCCAGAGGAAGCCGTTACATATTTACAGGAATTAGATAAAAATAATATTAACCCGCATTTGCTTGCAATTGCCAATGGCTCAGCTCATGGAAACATTTACAAAGACGGCAAGGAAGTTCCCCAATCTGCAATAAATATTGCACAAACAAAAAAAGTAGCTAAGGCAATAAAAGATGCTGGATTTGAAACTCGCATTGCGCAACATGGAATTACTGGTACTCCCCTTCCAATAATTAAAAATAAATTTCCAAAGAGTGATATTTTAAAAGGTAATGTCGGCACTTTTTGGCGCAATATTGTTTGGGAAGTATTTCGTAAATTTGAACCAAAACTTTATAAAAAAATTTATAATTGGACACTTACAAATTATCAAGATAGTAAGAAATCAAAAGAAGAAATTTTTGGCAAAAATTCAAAATATGCAATTAGAGAATTTTATGACGAAATAAACAAAGATCTCAAAACAGACACGCTAAAAGCTCTTAAACAAAAGTCCTATATCGGTGCCAAAAAATTCATCAAAGCATTTGGATCCCAAGATTCGGTAAAAAAGTTAAAATAAAATAATATTATTAGACAATTAACAATATCTAAATATCCTAATTTTTGATATAATGAAATAGACTCTATAATACAAATATACGCAGATGCGAAAATAAAATAACACACTAGTAATATTATTTTACTGATCAAAATATCAATTTCAGCGTGTTGGTTTGTATTCTGATTTGTGTATATTTGTTTACAGGGAGGGGCATGCAAATTTCTGATGATCAATTAAAAGAAATAGTTGCTAAATCAAACTTAGTTAAACTAGAAGATTTAGAAAAAGCATTTGAAAAAACAAAAGGCCAAGATAAAAGTCTGGGCAATATTTTAGTAGAAGAAGGTTTAATTTCCGAAGAATATCTAACTAAAACTATTGCAGAAGTTTTGGGTGTTGATTATATTGATTTAAGTTCCCAAAAAATTTCAGAGCAAGTTTTAAGTCTTATTCCAGAAGAAACAGCAAGAGAATACAGAATCGTAGCATTCAATAAAGAGAATAGTTTAATTCACTTGGCAATGGAGAATCCTTCTGATTTTGAAGTAATTGACTTTATTCGAAAAAAAACTGGGTATAGTGTTAAACCGTATCTAGCAAGCGCAAGAGATATAGATGAAGCACTGGGTAAATACAAAGCAGATATTCAAAAAGATTTTGCAAAAATTATTAATGAAAATGTTGAAAAATCAAAGGTTTCAGTACCTGAAGAAGAAATTCAAGGTATTCAAAAAGTTGCTCAAGATGTACCGGTTGTAAAAATTATTGATACAATTTTAGACCATGCGCTATCGCAAGATGCTTCAGATATACATATTGAAAAATGGGAAGATAAAACAAGAATTAGATTTAGAGTTGATGGTGTACTACAAAATGTTATTGATCTTCCAAAAGAAATCGATGATGCACTAGTGGCTAGAATAAAAATTTTGGCACGCTTAAAAATAGATGAAACTCGTCTGCCTCAAGATGGTCGTTTTAAATTTTCTAAAGGAAAAAAAGAATTTGTTTCTCTTAGAGTTTCAATCGTGCCTTCGTTTTATGGTGAAGATGTTGTGTTGAGAATTTTAAAAGAATCACAAAGAGTTTTAACTTTGAACGAGCTAGGCCTTGATGGCAAAAATTTAGAACTGGTAAAAAAATCTATTGCTAAACCTTTTGGAATGATTTTAGTAACAGGTCCAACAGGTTCGGGTAAAACAACTACTTTGTATTCGATTTTAAATATTTTAAATACCTCAAATATTAAAATTTGTACTATTGAAGATCCTATAGAATATGGCATTGAAGGTATAGAGCAAACTCAAGTAAAACCAGAGATTAAACTTACTTTCGCATCCGGGCTTAGAGCTTTTTTGCGTCATGACCCAGACATAATTATGGTGGGTGAAATTCGAGATACTGAAACTGCAGAAATTGCTGTTCATTCTGCTCTAACTGGACACCTTATGCTTTCTACACTTCATACTAATGATTCTATTTCTGCTATTTTTAGATTTATTGATTTAAAAATACAACCTTTTCTTTTAGCTTCAACACTAAATGTGATTATTGCTCAGCGACTAGTTAGAAAAATTTGTGCTAATTGTATTGAAAGCTATGAACCGAGTAAAAGTATTTTAGATTCTTTGGGAATGAAAGAAACAGAAAATATTAAATTTTATCGAGGCAAAGGTTGTAAACAATGTAATAATTCAGGGTATAAAGGTAGGATTGGAATTTATGAAATTTTAGATGTTACTCCAACTATTTCAGAAATCATTAATAAAAACCCAACAATAGAAGAAGTTAAAAAACAAGCACAAAAAGAAGGTATGGTTTTTATTCATCAAGATGGGATTAAAAAAGTTAGAGAAGGAGTAACAACAATTGAAGAAGTTCTGAGGGTAACAAAAGCTTAAAAAATGTTCAAAATGTTCTAATTGTTCAAAGTGTTGTAATTGTAGCAATTTGAACAAATAAAGAGATAGAACATATTCAACATTTAGAACGGTTGATAATGAATTTTTATTATGAAGCAATGGGTTCAAATAATGAAATAATCAAAGGCGAAAAAGTCGCTTCAAGCGAAGATGAAATCGCTAGTTTTTTAAAACTTCAAAAATATACGATAATTACAATTCAAAAAAAAGAAGATTCTGCATTTTCCAAATTTTCGATTGCCGAGATGTTTTCTGGCGGAGTAAGTATTAATGACAAGGCAACATTTGCTAGAAATCTTTCTACAATGCTTAAATCTGGTATGCCAATTGCCGATTCTATTGAAGTGATATCTCAAGATACAAAATCAAAAAAATTTAATAAAATTCTAATTGAAATAAAATATGATATTGAAAGTGGCCGTCCACTTTCCCAAGCATTAGCAAAATATCCTGAAATTTTTGACAAAACCTTTATTTCTTTGGTTTCGGCAGGAGAAGTTAGTGGAAAAATTTCAGAAGTTTTGGCTAGTATTTATAAACAACTTTCAAAAACTGTTCGTATGAAAACAAAAGTAGTTTCTGCTTTTACTTATCCAATTGTTGTGCTTGTTGCTTTAGCTATTATGGGTTTTGTAATGTTAATTTTAGTTGTGCCAAAAATATTAGAAGTTTTTGCCAGAATGCAAATAGATTTACCTTTTACTTTAAAAATTCTACAGTTTCTAACAACGATTTTTATAAATTTTTGGTATTTAAGTTTTCCAATTCTTTTTATAATTATTATTTTTGTTATTGTTTTTTTTCGTTCTTCTGCAGGAAAAAATACCAATTCCTTTTTTTTAAGAAAGATTCCTTATGTTTCAAAACTTACTCAGGCATACGATATGTCTAGAATAACTTCTACTTTATCACTTTTATTACATGCAGGTGTTCCAATGACAGATTCTTTGAAAATCGTTTCAGAAGGTATTTTTGATATAAATTTAAAAAATGCAATTATTGATTCAGAAAAATTAGTCAGGGGTGGTAAATCATTGTCTCAATCTTTTGCGTCTCATTCAAAAGTAATTCCAAATATGTTGATTAAAATTACTAAAGTTGGTGAGAAATCAGGCAAGATGGATGAGGTTTTGAGTGAACTAGGGGAGTATTATGACGAGCAGGTTGATATTATGCTGAAAACACTGTCTGATCTTATTGAACCAGTATTAATGTTAATAGTGGGAATAATTGTAGCTGCTTTAGTTTTAACAATTATTAGCCCGATATATGGTTTAGTTGGTAATTTTTCCAACAGATAACATTAAGAAAATTAAAATTTTTTTCAAAAATGAAAGCAAAAATGGATGATAAATATCAAATAATATTCGAAAATTTAAATGAAGCTGTATTTATCCACGACTTAGAGGGTAATTTTTTAGATGTCAATAAAGAAGCTTGCAGTCGGTTAGGATACACCAAAGAACAGTTATTAGAAATTGGCCCACAGAAAATTGATTCACCTAAATATGCTAAAATGGTGCCCCAAAGAATCCAGGAGTTAAAATCCAAAGGAAAGTTAGTATTTCGTTCGGCTCATGTTACAAGTAATGGCAGGGAAATTCCAGTAGAAATTAATTCCCAAGTTATTGACTTTCATGGCAAAAAAGCAATTTTAAGTTTAGCTCACGATATTACCAATAGAATTAAAAACGAACAAAAAATTCTTGAATTAAATAAGGCATACGAAAGTTTAGTTAGTGAAAGCAAATCTTTTATTTGGGAAGTTGATGAAAATGGTTTGTATACATATGTAAGTCCTTCTATAGAACAAGTTTTGGGATATAAGCCAGAAGAGGTCATTGGCAAAAAACATTTTTATGATTTGTCTCCAGACAAAGAAGAAATTAAAAAAATTGGCTTAGCTTTTATTAAAGAAGGTAAAAAGACAATCAATTTAGAAAATCGTCTTTTAGATAAAAATGGAAAAATATTTTGGATTTTAAGTTATGGTCTACCAGTAAAAAAACAAGATGGATCCACCGGATATAGAGGAATAGATAGAGATATTAATGAAAATAAGCTAAATAAAATTAAGCTTGAGCAGTTTCAAAAAGAATTTTCAAATTTAGTTAATAATATCCCGGGAATTATTTACAAATGTAAGTTTGATAAAAATTGGACCATGATGTTTGTAAGTAATTATATTGAGCAGTTGTGTGGATATAAGGCAAGTGATTTTGTAGAAAATAAAATTAGAACTTATGAAAGTGTAATTTACAAACAAGATAGAAGTCTAGTATCAGAAGGAATTTCCAAGGCAGTAAAAGAAAATAGATACTGGGAAATTGATTATCGTATCATAAGTAAAGATGAAAAAAATATTTGGGTTCATGAAAAGGGACTTGCAATAAAAGATAATAAGGGAAATATTAAACACCTAGAAGGATTTATTTTTGATATTTCAAAAGAAATGGAAGCGCAAGAAAAATTAAAAAAACAAACGCAATTTACAGAAAAAATGAATAATCTTATGGTGGGTCGCGAACTTAAAATGATAGAGCTTAAAAAAGAGATTGAAAGGTTGAAAGGAAAATAATTCATATGTTAAAACTCATAACTCATAATCATAACTCAAATGTTAAATCTTCTAATGTAAAAATTAGAGCGTATAATTTTTCATTATCCATTATCAAGTTTATAAATAGCTTGCCTAATAAAAAAATGTATTGGATAGTTTCAGATCAACTTTTAAGATCATCAACATCTATTGGAGCAAATATTGTAGAAGCAAAATCATCTAGTTCAAAAAAAGAATTTATTAAATATTATGATATTTCTTTAAAATCTGCCAATGAAACATTGTATTGGCTAAGTTTATTGAAAGATTCAAAATTAATTCAGAAAAAAGAGGCAGAACCGTTATTAGACGAATGTCAACAAATAACCAAAATGCTTGCTTCTAGTTTATTGACTTTAAAAGGCAAAAAATAGTTTTAAGTTATTAGATATGGTTATGAGTTATGAAATATTAGTTATAAGTTTTGCGGAGCAAATGTGAAAATCAGAACAAAAATATTATTAATCTTGATTGCGTTAATGATGCTGACAATTTCAGTCGGGTATTTTATTATTTCTGAAGAAAGTAAAAATATTAATTATTTAGAAACTGATTTTACCGAATTAGTTAATGATTTAAATGAAACTTCATATCTTGATGGTATAGCTGAGCTTATTCGCTATGACGATGAAGTATTAACCCAATCGGCTAGAAATTATGCTTTTACAGGAGATAAAAAGTGGAAAACTAGATATGAAGAATTTGTGCCTAAACTCGAGCTAAGAATAAATCAAGCTATAGAAAAAGGAGACGATGAAGATAAACAAGCATTTTCCAATGTAGATGAAGCCAATCTTGCACTTGTTGCAATGGAAGAAGAGGCAATAAAATTAGTTGATGAAGGCAATAAAGATGAGGCGCAAAAAATATTGGAAAGCAGTGAGTATTGGAAACAAAAAGAAATTTATAAATCTGGTCTAGATCAATATTTAACTAAACGCAATACGGCATACGATGAAGCTATAGATTTATCCACCAAAAAATTAAGTCAATCAAATGAAAATTTAAAAAAATCAATCAACTATCAAATTTATTTGTATATTGTTTTTATAATAATTTTTATTATTTTTCTAATAATAATTTATTTTATCTTTATTAGATCAATTTTAAACCCAGTTAGACAGATTCAGGATATTTCACAAAAGATTATTGATGGAGATTTAGATAAAAAATTAGAAATTAAATCACGAGATGAAATAGGATTACTTAGTGAAAATATCAATCAAATGACTAACAAGCTTAAAGAAGAAAAAACAAATATTGAAGGAAAAGTTGCCCAAAGAACTAAGGAATTAGAAAAAATTAATGAAGTGTTAGTCGGCAGAGAAATCAGAATGATTGAACTGAAAGAACAAATTAGCAAATTAAGAAAAAATAAAGAATATAAAACAGAAGATTCAGAAACCTGGGAAGAAAAATTTCAAATAGCAATAGATGTCGAAGAAAGTGTAATTCAAAAATTAAAATCATATTATTTACTAAAAGTAGAGCATTCTGATTTAGATAATGAAAAAAAACAGCAAATAATTAACAGATTAAATCACTTAGTCGAGGAGAGTATAGATCATGAAAATAAATTTAAGGAGCTTATAAAATATGAACAAGGAAAATAGTCACGATACATTAAGGGAAATGTTTTATGATTTGTATTTTATAGAAAAACAAGCAAAGGATTTGTATTCTAATTATTTGCTTACTTTAAAAGATCCTCAAAAAAGAGAAGTTGTGGAAAAAATCCGTGACGAAGAAATTGAACATATGAAAATTTGCGAGGAAATTTTAAGAATAATTAATTTAGATAAACGCTAGGCCTTTGGATTAGTAGAAAGATAGGCTAGTAGGCCATTAGAAAGGAAAATTATGACAAAAATTTACGGAGTTGATTTAAATGAAAAAATTACACCACTTATGGTGCGCGATGCAATAAGCGAATGTTTTAGCCAGGCACATTGTAGCGATGCAGGAGTTTCTAATCAGGAATCTATGGAAAAAGAATACTGTGTAGAAATTGTTAAAAAAGCATTCGTTGATTCCGGAGGGGATTTTGAAAATCCAACCAAAGAATCAATCATAAATTCCCTAAGAGAATTAGCCCAGTTTGCCAAAAAATTTAGAAATCAGGAAGTAGTAAAAAAACACCAAGAAGAAATTATGAAGTTAGTGGAGAAATTAGACAAGTAGGCTAGTAGAAAGTAGGCCAGTAGGATGGTAGATAAATAGTAAGACCTGTAGGCAAGTAGGTAAGATAGTAGAATAAATAAAATTTAAGGAAAAATTAAATGTCAAATTTTATATCTATTCATGGAGGATACAAAAAGTTAAAATCCTATCAAAATTCGGTTATAGTTTACGATTTGACAGACCAATTTTGTAATAAATATGTTAGTAAATTTTCTAGGACGCGTGATCAAATGGTCCAAGCCGCAAGAAGTGGAAAGCAAAATATTGTTGAAGGAAGTCAAGTTTCAGGTACATCAAAAAAATCTGAAATAAAACTTATTGGTGTGGCTAGGGCAAGTTTAGAAGAACTTTTAGAAGATTATTTGGATTTTTTGCGTCAGAAAAAATTAAAACTTTGGAACAAAGAAGATTCACGAATTCAGGAAATTAGAAAATTATCTTATAGGTCGAATAGGTCTTATGAGACTTATATGACCTATATGTCAGATCCAGAATCTGCAGCAAATTCAATAATTTGTTTAATTCACCAAGCTAACTATCTATTAGATCGCCAGCTTCAGAGTTTAGAAAAAGATTTTTTACAAAATGGTGGTTTAGCTGAAAGAATGTATGCGGCAAGAAAAAATATTAGATAATATTAATTACGCGTTACTTATTACCCATTACGCGTTACCAATATAATTATTATGAAAATCAGAACAAGAATTATTATTAGCATAGTTTGTATAGCATTTTTCTCTTTTTTGATATCCATTTTTTATGGTTATTTTGAGATGCGAAAAAATGCTTTAGATAATACCGAGGAAAAATTAAATGTAATAGCAGATTTACAAGAATCAAGAGTTGAAAATCTTATTAATATTAATTTAGAACGAATTAAAATTTTTACTTCAAGAGTGGGGGTTATTGATTTAATGCAGGATTATTATAACAATCCTGATTCAATAGACAAAGATGACCTCTCGCGACGATTAGAAGATGCTAAAAAATCAAGTACAGATTATAACGCTCTTTGGATAACAGATAAAGATGGTAAAGTTATTGCTTCAAGTGAAAAAGATCAAGAAAACAAAAATTTTTCTAGCGAAGAATATTTTGAATTTGGCAAGGAAAAAAATTATATTACATTTGTAAAAGACGAAGAAAATAAAGAAAATTGGTTTTATCTTGCCGGCCCAATACAAAAAGATGAAAATGTGTTAGGTGTGTCTATTGTTCAAACAAGTCCAGAAGAAATAATTAATATTATGAATGATTACTCTGGGTTGGGTGAAACAGGAGAAACAATAATTGCTAGGTTAGATGAAAACAATGATGTTGAGTATTTTTTAGAAACCAGACATCCTTATCCACCCGGTGTAAAAGTAACTAAATTAGATACACACATACCACTTGTTCAGGCACTTTTAAATAACGAAGATTACTTTACAGATTTAGCTGATTATCGTAACGAAAAAGTTTTTTCTGCGTCTCGTTATATTGACCACACCGGCTGGGGACTAGTTGTTAAGATTGATCAAAAGGAAGTTTTTGCGCCAATTAATCATGAAATAAATATTTTGATAGTTATTAGTTTAGTTTATTTATTATTTTCTTTTGCGGTAGCTCTATTTGTTGCTCGCATTCTTTCTAAACCAATTGAAAATTTGCATAAAGGCATAAAAATTATTCAAAAAGGAGATTTGGATTACAAGGTTGGTAATAATTCTAAAGATGAAATCGGAGACCTATCAAGAGAAATTGATAATTTAACTAGTGCTATTAAAGTATCTCGTGCCGAAATTGATAAAAAAGTAGAAGAGCAAACAAAAGAGATTAAACTAAACGATCAAAAAATGCAAAATCAACAAAAGGCAATTTTAAATATTTTAGAAGATGTAAATGAGGAAAAACTAAAAACTGAACACGAACGAAATAAAATTCAAGCAATACTTTCTTCTATTGGAGATGCTGTATTTGTAATTGGACTAGATGAAAAGATAATTATGTTTAACTCTATTGCAGAAAAAATTTCTGGATATACTAAAGAAGAAGCAGTTGGCAAAGTATACAAAGATATACTTAAATTTTATTTAGAAAAAGACAATTCAATAAATGATAAATTTGTCCGAGACGCTATGACTAGTGGCACGATTACCTATATGACAAATCATACTTACCTACTTACAAAATATAATAAAAAAATTCCAGTTGCAGATAGTGCTTCTCCTCTACGAGATAATAACAATAAAATTATAGGTTGCGTGGTAGTGTTTCATGATGTTTCAAAAGAAAGAGAACTTGCAAAAATGAAAGATGAATTTTTAAATATTGCCGCACACGATCTAAGAACTCCAATGACAGCCATTAAGGGATATAATGATATGATTTTAAATGGTGACTTTGGGCAAATTCCAGAAACTTTACGCGAACCACTTAAAGAAACTCAATCTGCTTCCGAAAGATTAATTCGCATGGTTAATGATTTTTTAACTTCATCTCGTATAGAAAAAGGGAAAATTACTATTCAGCCAAAAAATATAGATATTATTCCCATTGTAAAAACTTTAATTAAACAGATATCTCCAATAGCCGAGAAAAAAGGTCTTGAATTTAAGCTTGAGGAAATTCCTGAGCAACTTTTTGTTTATACTGATTCTGATAAAATTCAGCAAGTTCTTACTAATCTAATAGATAACGCTATAAAATATACTAAAAGTGGTTGGGTTAAATTTGATATACAATTAAAAGATAAATTCGCCCAGTTTTCTATTTCTGATTCTGGACAAGGTATTTCCGAAGAAAAACAAGAGGCATTATTTACTAAGTATTATCAAGTATCTGGTGGAACTAAAAAAGTTATCGAAGGTCAGGGTCAGGATTAGGTTTAGGCCTTTACATTTCCCGATTGATAGTTGAAGGATGTGGTGGTAAAATATGGGTAGAGAGTCGCGAAGGGCATGGCTCCAATTTTAGCTTTACATTACCGTTGGTTACAACACAAAACAACACAAACAGGAACACAAATGAACGCACCAGATAAGAAGCTGTTCCTTTACAAGGAATTAAGCTATATTGTTCAAGGATGTTTTTTCGAAATAAGAAAGGAATACGGACCTGGTCACAAAGAATCAATTTATCAGAATTTATTGATTGAATATTTAACAAATAAACAAATAAAAATTGAAAAAGAAAAATTAATTAGTATTTATTCTAATCAGACTGGTAAAAAAGTAGGAAGTTATAAACCAGATGTAATTATCGATAATAAAATTATTATAGAATTGAAATCGTCAAGATTCACTACTAAACAAGACGAAATACAACTTTATCATTATTTAAGAAATAGTAAATATGAAATAGGTTATTTAGTAAATTTTTCTACACTAAAACTATATGTCAAAAGAATCATTTACACCAATGATAGAAAACCGTTTTTAACTAAAGTGTAAATTTGTATTCCTATTTGTGTAGTTCTGTGTGAAAGAAAGGAGTATAATTATGCAAAATCAACAAATACCAGTTCAACCTCAGGGTCAACCACAGCCAGCAGACAATACAGCTAATCAATCAGCACAATTGGAAAAAAATGGTGGTAAATTATTAATTATAGAAGACGATGAATTACTAGTAAAAATGTATTCAACAAAATGTTCAATGGAAGGTTTTGAAGTTGATAATGCTCTTGATGGACAACAAGCTTTAGAAAAATTAGAGAAAAATGATTATAGTATTATACTTTTAGACCTGATGCTTCCAAAAGTAGATGGATTTGAAATATTAGAAAAACTTCGTGCCAGTAGTTGGCCGAACGCCAAAAAACCAGTAGTAGTATTTTCTAATCTTGGCCAGCAAACTGATATTGATAGAGCAAAAAAACTTGGCGCAAATGATTATTTAGTAAAAGCAAACCTTACACCAAATCAAGTTGTAGAAAAGATTAAAGAGCATTTAAAATAGCTTCTTAGGAATTAGCTAATTAGCTTCTTAGATATTTTTCTCTAATAAGTTAAAAGGCTACAAACTAATAAGCTAGTAAACGGAGGGGCATTGTCTAATAAGCTAAAAAGCTACCAGCTACAAGTTAAAAAAGGTTTTACTTTAATTGAACTATTAGTGACGATAGGAATTTTTGGTATTATTTTAGCTGGATCGTGGGTTTCTTATTTAAATTTTCAACGAACCAACAGTTTGGATTCTTTTTCGACTCAAATATTATCTACTATATATCAGGCACAGAATCAGGCAATGAGTAGAATGTGTACCCAAAATTGCGATACAGCTGAGTCGGGCGAAAATTTTAGCATATATTTTGATTCAGTTGAAAATAAAATTGTTTTATATCGGGGAATTATTTATAACCCGAGTGATAATTATAATATCAATGTAAATTTACCAGACAATTTATCATTAGATTCAAATTTACCAGATAATTCGACAATTGTCTTTGAGAAAGTTTTTGGTAATGTAAGGAATTACGATGAGCAAAATAAAAATTTTTCATTATCTGAGTTAAGCTCCGGCGAAACTAGAAATTTTACAATTAATAAGTTGGGAGTAATTGATGTTAATTAACACAGAAAAACACAAAACAGAACACAGAAATACACATCAACTTAATAGGTGTGGTAATTTGTGTTCCAATTTGTGTAATTCTGTGTCAAATAAAGGTCAAATTCTAATTGAGCTTATTATTGCTACTGCTATTGCTAGTGTAATAATTAGTTCAGTTATTGGTCTTTTTGTAGATATTTCACAAGCTCAGTTTAATTCATTAAAACAAACTCAAGCAGAAGAATATGTTCAAGAAGCAGTTAATGCTCTTTATTCAATACACGAGCGGTCGTGGAATGACTTAGTTTATCATACATATCCCGCTCGTATTATAAATAATAACGGAGTGTGGAATTTAGCAGATGGTGTAGAAAATATCGATGATAATTTTACTAGAAGCATCTCTATCGAATCAGTTTACCGTAATGCGGTTAGCGGAGAAATATCAGAAAGTGGAATTGAGGACCCATCGACAAAAAAATTTATTATTTCTGTTTCTTGGCAAAAACCCCGTAATTTATCTATATCTAAGGAAATATATCTGACTCGTTATCAAAACAATGCTAATTGGATTGAAACAACTTATAATGATTTTATAGATGGGACTGTAAATGATACAGAAGTTACAAACGATCAAGGTGGTGAAATTAAGCTTGCTTATGGACAAGGTGAAGGCAAGCAAGTTGGTAACAGATTCTCTGTTTTTGGTACTAGCCAAACAGATGCATTAGATAATTCAAGTAAAAAAGTTTCTTTTCGTTTTACTGCTCAAAATACAAAAGAGGTAAGAGCGCTTAGAATTTACATTTCTTCTACTCATCAAAATCAAACTCCTACATATAGATATGGACTGCAATCAGATAATAACGGTAGTCCAAGTGGTAATTGGTTGGGAGGTAATAATGAGGGTTATAAAGATTTTCAAACTAATAACACTGGCTGGCATGAACTTAATTTAAATGAAAATGTTTCTATTACAGCTGGTAATATTTATCACCTAGTAATAGAGCATAATTCAGGTCAAATAAATGCCGGAAGATCAATTATATTTAGAACTTTAAATCCTTTAAACTTGGTTGTGCCTTTAACTAGTGCAGATGATTTAAATCTTATGATCCGCTGGACTAGTAATGGTGGCGCAAACTGGTCAGATGTTAATAATACGCCTGTTTATATTTTATTATTTACTGATAGCAACCCAGAAGCCGAAGGAAATCCATATCATGAAGCACGAGACAAAGATGTTTACGGAAATTTTTATAAAGGAGAAATTTTTACTTACAAAGAGGGTACAGAGTTTTTTAATAGAATGGCAATTTATGTTAAAAAAAGTGTTGGTGCTCAGCCTCAAGATGATTTATATTTAGTTATTGAAGATATGACAACCAATACTATTTTATTTAACGAAATTTTTGTTACAAGAACAGATATTACTATGGATTATCAACTACATGAAATTTCACTTGACCCAAAAATTGCTTTTATAGAAGGAAGGCAATATAGATTTTATCTAAAATCACCTGGAACTGCACATAATCGATCATATCACATAGAACACGCAGAAAATTTAGACCGAAGCCCAGACAATGATATTAATTATCTGGGTTTAGATGCAAGATATACAGAAAGCAATAATGCCGGTACAAATTGGAATGTATTTAATAATCAAGATACAATGTTTCGACTTTCAGCTATCGCAGAAACTGGTTACTTTCCGTCTGGGCAATATATATCAAGTACTTTTGATGCAGGTGATGAAGTTTCATTTAATCGGATTTTTTGGACAGAATTGATCGATCCCGGAGTAACAAATGTAGAATTCCAAATTGCTACTAATACTGATAATGCAACATGGAATTTTGTAGGACCAGACGGAACAGAAGCAACGCGATTTACCAATCCAGATGGAGAAGCAATTCCTCTTTCACATTCTTTAGGAAGATATATAAAATATAAAATATATTTAACAACACTTGAGAATAGCAAAACACCGGTTGTTTACGATGTGTCGGTGAATTATTCACCATAGCGAGTAGAAATTAACCTAATTAACCTAATTTCCCCGCCTGCTAATCGCTTGAAGCGATAGCTAATGGCGGGCAGGTAATTAACCTAAAAAATGACCCAAACACCAATAACAAAAAAGAGAAAATACATTTAGACATTAGAAATTATAGTTTGGTATTTGTTTAGAATAATTAGATCAATTAGAAAAATTAGAAATTTTATTTAATTATGAAAAAATATAAAAGTGGAAAAAAATTTGAAGGTGGTTTCACCCTCATAGAAACCATTATATATATGGGGCTTTTATCGATAATTCTTTTAATAATTACAAACTTATTAATTACTGCCAGTTATTTTTCTCAAGAAGAAACTGCACGACTTGAAATTCAAAAAAATGGTAGGTTTGTCACAGAGTTAATTATTCGTGATTTGCAAAATGCAAGTAGTGTCGATGTGCCAAACGATAACAACCCAACAAATAATTTAATAGCTGGAGATGTGAGTTATGGTTTGATATCGGGTACATTAATTCGATCAGAAAGCGGTGATTTTGATAATGTTACCTCAAACCAAGTTAAAGTAGAAAGTTTAGAATTTCGTAAAATTGCCAATGTCGGAGGCAGGCCTAGTATACAAATTAAAATAAATATTAATTTTATTGGAGAGGTTGAGGGTAAGCGTGATATTTCGCAGGAATTTGAAACAACATACTACCTTAAGTAACACAAATCAACACAAATAGGAACACAAAATGACACATCAATTACCATCAATAAATAAATTAAAGTTACATAAGAAGAGTGTAAATATGTGTTCATTTTTGTGTGGTTCTGTATGTGAAAAGGGTTCTGCCATGGTAGCTGTTATGGTAATTTTAGCCGTTGCTTTGTTGGCAGTAACTGTTGTTTTACAAAATGTTTTAATTGATACTGATATGAGTTTTAATTTAAAAAAATCTGACGAGGCCTACAACAATGCAATATCAGCAATAGATGAATCCATTTTGAGAATTATGCGGGATCCATCTTTTGCTGGCACAAACTTAATTTTTGATGACGGAAGTGTTATAATAGATATAACTGGGGATAACCCAAAAAACATAAACATTGTAAGCCGTGTTAATAACAATAGATACATCTGTAAAGTTGAAGCTTTAGCTACTTTTAATGCAAGCGGAATTCTGATTATTAATAATATCGAAGAAATATATTAGAACACACAAAATTCACACAGGCGGGAACACAAAATAATACACTGATTAGTTGCTCTTGTGATGAAACTATCAATTTTAGTGTATAATCCGTGTTCATATTTGTGTAGTTCTGTGCAGGGAGGGGCATCCGACAATGAAACGCAATTTTTTTACACTAACATATTCAAACAATGTGATTCGTTTGTGTAAAATTACTGGCAAAAATATTGATTCTGTGGCTTCTGCCAATATACCGGCAGGGGTTGTTAATGCAGGAAAAATCGAAAGAATTAAAATTTTTTCTGATCTTATTGTTGAATTAAAATCAAAAGCTAAACCTAAAAAAATCACTCAATCAGAAGTTATTGCTGCACTGCCAGAAGAAAAAGTTTTTTTGAAAACAATTGAGATTCCAAAGATGCCTGTAAGCAAGGTAGATTCTGCCATTACTTATCAAATTGAATCAGTAATTCCTTTTAAACTTCAAGAAGTATATTTCAACTGGAAAATAATTGGCACTAAAGCTAATGCACTAATAGTTCTTATCGCAGCTTGTGAAAAAAAGATTGTAGATAGTTTTTTTGAATCATTGGTTTTAGCTAAATGTAAACCTTTGGTTATTACCTTCCCTTCTGCTGGACTTGCTGGTTTGCTGTCTAGTTCAGATAAATTGATAGCAATAGTTGATTTATCAAGAACAAACAATATTTCAATAGTTATTGCAAAAAATAAAGATGTTCATTTTAGTACATCACGCTATATTGACTCAAATTATAAAGGATTAGAGAGAATAATAGGAGAAACAGTTAATTATTACAATAAAAAATATCTTAATGAAGATATTGCACAAATTTTAATTTTTGGTCCGCCAAATCTTTCTGATATTGAACAAAAAATTATTAGCACTATTGGAAAAAATATTAAGATAGGTGATTCTAGCGATATTAAAATTATTAGAAATATTAAACAGGAATATATTTCTTATATAGACAATCTAGGACTCAACCTCTCGCTAGAAGACCTTAGTTTATCTCCAACAGAAGTTCGCGAAAATGCAAAAAATGAAAATATTAATTATAAACTTTCTAGTATTGTAAATTATTTTATATTGTTTGTAATTTTTTTGGCTTTGTCGTATGTGTTTATCTGGGGAAAAATTTATTACGATAATTTAAATTTAAGTAAAGAATATGCTCAATTGCAAAATATTGAGACCAGTTCAAAACAAGAAGAGCTTGAGGCGCAAATAAAAAAATTTAATTCAAAAATTGCAACAATCAAATCAATTCCTTTAGAAAATTCACTCAACCCAAATTTTATTGAAGAAATTATGGATTCCGCAGATTCAAATATTTCATTAAAAGAAATAAATATTGAAAGTAACAAAAATGTAAAAATTAAAGGTGTCGCTAAAAGTAGAAATGATCTAATTATTTTCAAAGATAATTTAAACAAATTAAATTTCATGAACCAAATTAATTTACCCATCACTGCTTTAGAAAAAAATGAGGATGTAGATTTTGAGTTATCCACAACATTAAAATAGTTTTTATAAAAATAATTATTAATACTTATGCCAAAATACAAATTCAAAAAAATTTCAATCAAATTCAGCCAATCAATTTTATTGTTAGTGTTCTTTATATTAATTACAACCCTTCTTCTTATGCAAGGAAATTTAATGGTTAATCAGCAGATAGAAAATTATAAAGAAAAACAAAAACAAGAAATTGCCCTTAGGGACAGAATAGCAAACTTAGACAAACTTCAAAAAGATTATCAAGAAATATCTAACGATGTGGAATATATTAATCAATTATTGCCAAATCAGGATGAAGCAATAAATATTATTTCAAGAATCGAAGCTATGGCGAAAGATAACAAAGTTGATTTATCAACAAAATTTGAATCCGAGATTTCAGGTCACAAAATTACTGCTAGGTTTACTGTTTCTGGTTATACCGAAAATGTTATGAGTTTCATTAATAATTTATCTAATCACAGAAATATTCTAGTTACGATAAAGGCAATAAAAATTAGCGATTCGGGTAATATAAAAGATAATGTCAAAGCGGAGATTTTAACGGAGGTATATTTTGATTGATAATTCAGATAAAGATCAGCGAAAGGTAAAATTAATTTTGGTAATAACAATATTATCGGGACTTTTTATTTTTATGTATTTTTTATATTCTTTAAGTATGTTTGTTAGTAAATATAATAAAGCGCCAGAAAACATCGGCTCAGATTCTTTCATTGACATAAAAGGATTAGATGAAGTAAAATTAAAATTAGATAAACAATAGTAAAAATAATTTATGCATTTTCGTGTTATACGATTTGCGTATTTAGGAGGGAAAATGAAAAAAAATCTGTCTTTTGTTCAAACAAAAGGGTTCACACTAATCGAACTTTTAGTTGTAATTGGAATTATTGCAATATTAGCTGTAATAGTTTTAATTGCAGTTAATCCAGCAAGACAATTTGCTCAATCAAGAAATTCTCAACGCAGCAATGACACAAATACTATTTTAAATGCTATTCATCAAAATGCTGTTGACAATAATGGTAACTTGCCAACTGACAATGCGGGCAATGCTATAGCTACTTGTCCTGCAACAACTGCCGCAGCAAATATGTCAAATGCCACAGTGCCAACTTATGTTTCTTCGATGCCATCTGATCCAAGTGGAACCGACTATACTGTCTGTCAAGACGGTAATGGTCGTCTTACTGTAAACGCTCCCGGAGCAGAATTAGGCGTTACAATTTCAGTAACTAGATAAATCTAAAATTAAAAAACGCTTATATTTAACTAAAGCGTTTTTTAATTTGACAAAAATAATTTATTTTTTAAATTTATACTTTGAATATTTTTTTATTAAATAATTTTTTGGATTTTCGTCTAAATCTAAAAATTCATCTGCTTCTTCTTTTAATTTTGCGCTACATGTTTTACCAAAAGCAGCAACTTCTGTTTTAACTCCCTCGTGTTTTAAAAAATTTAAAAGATCTGCGAAATCACCATCACCTGAAACTAAAATTATTGCATCAACTCTTTTAGAAAAACGGAGTATGTCAACTGCAATTCCAACATCCCAATTTCCTTTTTTAATACCACCCGGGAAAACCTGCAAATCTTTGGTTTTGACCTCAAATCCAACACTTTCTAGTGCTGAAAAAAAATCTTCTTGTTTTGGCAAATATGCTCTTACGGCATAAGCAAATGCACAAATCAGCTTTCTACCTTCAACAACTTTATTTAATATTTTTCCATAATCAGGATACGCACCGTATAAGTTTTTTGCAGAATAAAAAACATTTTGCACATCAATAAAAATGCCTACCCGATGTTCTTGATATTTCATAATTCCTCCGCATTAATACAATATTTAATATTTGCTAGCATAAATTTTTTACAAAAATAAATAAAACTTTGATAATAATATATTTGACATCAAATTAATAATATCAGATAATATAAATGGTATCAATTATTGATCAAGCGGAGCCAGATAGTGAAAATTTGATAAAAATTTAAGCTTTCTGGCATCTGATAATAAAATTAAAACATCAAAGAATAAATATATTATAATATTAATATTAGGAATAGAAAATTTTTAAGAAAGCGATCAAATTTCTACTACCTGGGAGGGGAAAATTGAAAAATAAACTTTCAAATAACACTAAAACGACCTGGCTTTTTATAATAGGTGTTTTTTTAATTTTTTTAGCTGTAATTATTTGGTATGGGTCAAATCAAAAGTTAAAAATTGCCGCTGATGTGTATGTGCCTATTATGGAAACTCCAACCCCAAGCCCACCAGTTCCACAGCCAACTGTTATTATCGACACTTGTCAAGAAAAATGTCTAAGTAGGGGATACGAAACAGGAATTTGCAGAGAATACCCAATTATAGAAGATCCGCAAATTTGTCTAGAAGGGGAAATATCTATTGGGCAAACAGAAGATTGCTATTTAGACGATCAAATTCTTGGTGCGGGTAAATCTTGTTGTTGTCTACAGATTTCCCCAATATCTTATCCAACCATATACTCAGATCCAATGGATTTAGAAAACGAAGAGTTGTATTTTCCAACAGATTATCATAAAAATCCAGCTGTTTTAATTTCTACAGGCGCATCTTTGTGGTTTAATCTTGTACTTGCGGTGTTACTTGCTCTGGCAATTGGCTATTTGATGTTTAGAGAAGATATTTGGAAAAAAAGAAAAAAGTAATAATATAATAATTATTTTGAGGTTTATAATTCAGGAGGATTGATTGTGAGTAATCCAATAAATAAAAAAATTAAAACTATTAGTTTTGTTTTGATATCAATAATATTAATTTTTTTTGCAGTTTTAATTTATTTAAATCATAAAAATTTGCTACAAATTAGTGCTAGCTTAAATAAATCACCAGGTACTTTATGTATTAGTGGAAAGATGATAGTAGACAACAAAAAGATTACAGAAAAATGTTTTTTTGATTTAGCAAAAGATGTAGTCGAAATACCTGAAATTGTTTATTTAGAAAAAAATCAACCATATACCGTTACTTACACTATGGGAGATTTCGATTATCACCAAATAGATGGGGATTTAGTTTATAAGGCGCCATATTTAAAATGTATACAAAACGGAAAATGGGATTATATTAACGCATCTCTTGATGTCTTGCCGAATTTTATATTTGCAGGAATTAGTCCAAACTTTTATGATCCAAAAAACTTTAAAAATATAAAAACAAAAATCGGGAATCGGCGTTTGCCAGATGTAAATTATCACAACGCTCCAACTCCTAAAGAAGGGGATAAACAAGATAATGCTGGTAGATACGATACATATTATGGAGTAATTCAAAATAAACCTAGAGGTTTTGATTTTGATCAAATTCCAGATTTAGATCTCGACGCACACTGTCAACAATATGGTGATATTTATTACGCAGGTACTAATCAGCCCGGAGCATATTCGGTGATTGAATTTACTCCAATAGATTATTTTGATGGAATCATGCTAGGACAAACCCTTTCTCCGAACAGGTTAACTCCATTTTTAAATGGTTGTGATATTAGAGTTAATTACAAGGTTATGGATAATTTAGGTTTTGAAACGAGCAAAGAAGGTTCGTCGGATGATAGTTTTTTAGATGACGGAACTTATATGGCAGGTGGAAAGGTTATTACTAGTGTGAATCAAAGCAACAACGAAGACGATATTAATGCTATAAGTTCAGGCGAGATTGGTTTAAATAATTTAAAAACCCTAGTTTCTACAGGTTCTTCTTTATGGTTTAATCTTATACTTGCAGTTTTACTGGCCTCGGCTATAGGTTATTTAATGTTTAGAGATGATATTTGGAAAAAAAATAAATAGTTATCCACTTGTGAAATATTAATATTTTTGATTTAATAAATTGTAGAAGCCGATAAACGCAGATAATTACGCAGAATAATGCAGAAGCATATGAATCAAGACAAATTACTTTATAAAGATATAACTTACAAGGTCAGAGGAGCATGTTTTGAAGTATGGAAATGCTTTGGTGGAGCATTTAAAGAAAAAATTGTTGACAGGGCATTAACTATTGCTCTAGAAAACAAAAATCTTAAAGTAAAAAATCAAGTAAAAATTAATATTTATTTCAATAATAAAAAGGTTGGAATATATCAACCAGATAAAATAATAAATGATAAAATTCTTTTAGAACTTAAATGCAAACCATTTATAACTAAAGAAGATAAGCGACAATTTTGGTTATATTTAAAAGGTTCAAAATATAAATTAGGATTATTAATAAATTTTGGAGCGGAAAAGTTAGAAATAATACGCAGAGTTTATGATAAAGCTCGCAGTAAAGTTCCGCGTACTTCTGCGTCACTATCTGCGTAATTCTGCTTCTATCAATAGGGAGGGATAAAATGTCAGAAAAAAAATCAATTTGGCATCAGCCATTATTTGCTACTAAAAAGAGCAAGACTTACTTAGTAATAGTTTTAGGAATATTTTTTCTTTCACTTGCAACGCTAGTTTGGGCCAATCAAACAGGAAAAATTAGTTTATGGGCGAGTACCACTAGAACTGTTACTAATAATAATTTGACTGCTGTAACGACTTGTGCAAACGGAATGCAAACAGACACATTAAGAGTTAACCCCGGTATTGGGATTTCTGCCTGTAAGTGTACTTATTATACTCGTTTAGGTAATTCCGCAGAATGGTCAACTATTAGTCAATGCCAAAATTTATTAAGAGATCAACAATGTGTCTGGGGACCAGCAGACTCTCTTTCAAGAAGTTTTTCAGCTCAATGTAATTGTACTGGAGGTCAAAGACATGGTCCAGTTCAGGTCGCATCTTGTTCTGTTAGTCCTACAACTTCTCCCGCTCCTACTACAACTCCAAGTACAACCTGTACAACTTCATCAACTGACCCAAATGTATGTATAAATGCTTTTACATTAAATTTAAATCAAAATTGTAATAATAAAACTAATCAACTTACTTGGAATTTAGGATCAAATCCTTGGGATAAATACGAATGGGTAACAGTTCAGAGAAGAACAGGGAGTGGCACATTTACACTTGGTAGTCCACAAATTAATCAAAGACCGATTACTTCCACTTGGCCATGTAATTCTTCTGGACAATGTTCTCATACAGATACATTTAGTGATGGATCTACAAATTACACTTATCGAGTATATGTAAAAAATAAAGCCGATGGAAAAACATATAGAAGTTATGAAACTTACGCTAATTCATGTGGAAGTGTTACGCCAGTTCCTACTCCTGCCAATGAAAGTCCTGTTCTAAATAAAATTCAATCCACTTGTGTTAGTGGATATCCAACAGTTGGAAGACAAAGAAATACTCTCAGTTGGCAAAAAGGTACTCCTTACTCTGGATACACTTTTTACTATTATCAGCCTTATGTAAAATCATCTGTAACTAATAATCAGTGGTCTGCGACCAATTCAACTATTTATAAAGAATCTACACTAACCCATGAAGAATTTTATCCAAGTTATGATAATGTTTCCTATAAAATTCAGACAAAATATGTTAACTCTACTGGTGCTGGTAGATATGCCGATTCAAATGAAATGATAGCACAAAATTTAAATTGTCCAGCAGAGACACCAACTTCGTCACCAACACCGACACCAACAGTTACTCCACCCTCAGAATGTGAATCAGGTCAATTTAAATGTGAAGGAACAAAGGTTTATGGGTGTGATGCGACTACTGATACTCCAGGTGGACCAGTTTATTTTAAATGGGCATATAGAATTGATTGTACGCAATATGGAGATGGAACAGAATGTATGCAAACTTATTGTGGCATAACCCCAACACCTTCTCCAACTTTAACCCCAACATCTAGTCCAACGGCCAGTCCAACTGTATCACCGACACCCCCTCCATCACCTATTAATCTAACCGCCACCCCGATTTCCAATAGTTCAATAAAATTGGCATGGAACAAACTAGAAGGAAGCAGTGTTGGTTATTATAGAATTTATAACGCGGAAAGCGGAGTGTTGATAGCACAAGTTGATATGAATACTTTGAGTTTTGTAATCGATGGACTTAATTGTGAAACAAATTACGGTTATTATGTAACAGCTGGTTATGAGGAATTGGAATCTAATCCTAGCAATACAGCCAGTGTTAACACTGGTAAGTGTTCAACTGGTCAGGATATTTCTGACAAAAAACCTGAAAACATTGAGCTTGTTTATAACGGTGGAGGTATGGCTACTTTAACATGGGATGCTGTAGATGGTGCCGTAGGATATGATATTTTCGATTGTACTGGAAAATATATTACATCAACATCTGATACCGGTTATGTATTTACTGGTTTAAATTGTGATGTAGAAATCTGCTATTATGTGATTGCTCATAATGCTGCAGGTGAAAAATCTATGAAGTCTGATGAAGTAAAAGTATCAACAGAATCTTGTTCAATTACAACAAGCATTAAAGATGGCTCTAGCTTAGGTACTTTAGTTTCTACGGGGTCAGCGCTTTGGTTTAATATTTTACTTGCGATTTTATTGACTGGCGGATTTGCATACTTAATATTTAGAAAAGATATTTGGGAGAAAAAATAACCTAATCAATTATTTAACGGAGGGAGAATGAAGCCAAACCCAATTATTCTTGAATCTACCTAAATGAAAATAAAAAACTGCCTTAGAACTTAGGGCAGTTTTTTAATACCCGATTTTTTTAAGCGTTATATTATTGACATTCACCAACCATATTCCACTCCGTAAGTGGAATATGGTAGGAAAAAACGATAACTTACTATTTATTTTTTTTAGTGTTTAGATCTTCTCTTCTTTGTCCATGAAAGGCATCGTGTACTTCTTTTAGATGCTCGTCAGTGACATGTGTGTATATCTGAGTAGTAGTTATTGAAGAATGTCCCAGAAGCTGTTGAACAGCACGCAAATCTGCACCAGAACGCAGCAAATCAGTACCAAAAGAGTGCCGTAAAGTATGGGGTGTAATTTTTTTATTTAATCCTGCAGCGATTGCGTATTTTTTTACGATTCTTTGAACCGAGCGCGTCGTTAAGCGCAATTGCGAATTTTCTTTTGTTCTTTTTTCAATATTGTCGTCTGATTTATTATTATTTTGTTTTTCTTTTGTTTCTTGGTTCTTAAGTTCTTTAGTTTTGAAGTCTCTTCCAATATTTTGATGTGAAATAAATAGCGCTTTATCTTTATCAAATCTTTTTGCTAAATAGTTTTTTAACGCATCAAGCGCACTTTTTGACAAAAACACTATTCTGTTTTTACCACCTTTACCAACAACTGAAAATTCATTTTTATTTAAGTTAATTTCATCACGGTTTAATTTAACAAGTTCTGAAACACGCAATCCAGTGGAGAATAAAACTTCTAAAATCGCTTTGTCTCTTAAGTCGGTGATTTTTGTAGTATGGGGTTGGGAAAGTAATTTATCTAATTCATTTTCTTCCATAAATGTTATTTGTCTATCTGGAATATCTGGTAACTCGATTTTTTCAGCTGCCAGAGTTTTTACATCGTGTTGTGCTAAATACTTTAAAAATGAACGGAGTGCAATAATATGAAAGCCCTGAGTTTTTTTATTCAAAACTTTTAAGCGATTTAAATATAAGCGGTATTTTTTTAAAACTTCAAGATCAATTTGTTCTGGTTTAATAATTTTATTAGCTCTTGCCCAATTATTAAAGCGTGTTAAATAATGATCATAATTTTTAATTGTATGGTCAGAGTGTCCTTTTTCTATTTCACAATAACCTAAAAAATCTTTAATATACTTATCCATATTAATACCTATTACGAATTCAACTGGTTGCTAATATTATTTAATATTTACAATTCTTTTAAATTTAACTCCATATTTTGAAAAGTTTGCTATAATTCCTAATTTTTTGTTAGTTGATTTTAAATAACTGTATATTTGAGCAATATTATTTTTATTAAATCTATTTTCAGTTTTTAATCCCAAAACAATTTTATTATCAATTATAAAATCCAAATAATATTTTCTTATATTCTGATTATTAATTTTAAGATTTGCGGATACTTGTTCTTGAAATATAATATTATTTTCACTCAAGAAAATTGATATCGCTTTTTGATAATCTTTTTCTCTCAAACCATATCCTAATTTATTATATACTTCAAAAAGCAAACCCACTATCTTATAGCTTAATTCTGGATATATTAAATTATCCATAATGTTTTTAATATTATTTGTAATTTGTTGAATTAGCAATTAGTATTCTATTTATATTGTACGACATTTTTAACTTTTATTCCATTTGTTAATATGCTAAAATTAGCTTATGATTAATCAATTATTACAATTCGATCAATCTCTTTTTTATTGGTTCCATTCAATTTTAGGATTTAATCAAATACTTGATTACATAATTCTATTTATTGGCAAATATCTTGTATATTTTGTTCCTATTGGATTGCTTGTATCTTGGTTCATCTATAATTCTAATCAAGACAGAATAGCTATGATTAAAACAACATTAGTTTCAGTTTTTGTTTGGCAGGTTCCAACAAGAATCATAGCTTATTTTTGGTATAGACCGCGACCATTTGTCGAATTGGGTCAAACAAAAGAATTATTTTTCCATTTACCAAGCTATTCTTTTCCTTCAGATCATGCTACTTTTTTAATGGCGCTAGGAACATACTTTTATTTGCTTAAATACAAAAAAATTGGTATTTTAATTATTATCGGTTCGTTTTTAGTAGGATTTTCTAGAGTAATCTCTGGGATTCATTATCCACTAGATGTAGTGTGTGGTTTGATGCTTGGTTTTCTGGGCGCATACTTATTGCATTATTTAGATAAATACATACAGTTATATTTGGCAGAACCAATTTTAAAAATAGCCAAATTTATAAGGTTAGCATGAATGGAATAATACAAACACTTTTACTTTCTGCAATGCCTATCTCTGAACTTCGTGGAGCGATTCCTGTTGCTATTGGTATCTATAATATGCCATGGTGGCAGGCATTTGTTATCGCTGTTGTTGGAAATATGATTCCTGTTTTTTTTATTTTATGGTTTTTAGATCCAGTTTCAAAATGGCTTATGAAAAACTTTAAATTTTTTAATAAGTTTTTTACTTGGCTATTTGATTATAATAGAAAAAGACATGCTAAAAAAATGGAAATATATCGAGAATTGGCACTAGTTATTTTAGTAGCAATTCCTCTTCCGTTAACAGGTGCATGGACAGGAAGTTTAGCAGCATTTTTATTTGGAATACCTTATAAAAAAGCATTACCTTTAATTTTCCTTGGAGTTCTAATTGCGGGAGCTGTTGTTACATTGGTCAGTGTCGGAGTGTTAAATGTTTCAATTTTTATTAAACATTAATTAATTTTTTATTATGATTAATTTTTATAAAACGGTTTTAGATAGTGGCTTAAGAATTATTACTGCGCCGATGAAGGAAACTAAAGCAGTTACAATTTTATTTTTAGTTAAAGCGGGCAGTAGACATGAAAGCCAGAAACAAAATGGCATTTTTCATTTTATGGAACATATGATTTTTAAAGGCACCAAAAAAAGACCTAGAGCTATAGATATATCTCGTCAGTTAGACGGAATCGGTGCAGATTTTAATGCTTTTACTTCCGAAGAATATACCGGATTTTATATTACATCAGCATCAGACAAATTTAATTTATCTTTAGATATATTGTCTGATATTTTTTTAAATTCTATGTTTCCCAGCCCAGAAATTGAAAAAGAAAAAGGAGTTATTTTAGAGGAAATAAATATGTATAAGGATTTGCCTCAAAGATATGTGATGGAGTTAGCCAAAAAGCAAATGTTTGGCAATACTCCTTTGGGTAGATCAACTTTAGGAACATCTCAAACTGTTTCTAGTTTTAGTAGAAAAGATTTTATTGATGTTTTTAAAAAAAATTATTGTGCTAAAAATACTTTGGTTGTTGTAGCCGGTAATCAAGAAAAATTAAACTGGGAATCTGCAATTAAACAGAAATTATCAAAAATTACTCAAGGTGAAGTTGCAAAGCCACAAAAAAATATTAAAATACAAAATAGCCCGGTGATAAATACCTATTATAAAAAAACCGATCAGTCACATCTTGTTCTAGGTTTTCCTACTTTTTCGAGATTAGACAAGAGAAGATATCCTCTTAAATTACTTAATAATATTTTTGGAGCAAATATGAGTTCGAGATTATTCACCGAAATAAGAGAAAAAAGAGGTTTAGCTTATTATATTGGTTCTAGTATTGCAGAGTTTGCAGATACAGGTATGCATTTTGCTTATGCAGGAGTTGATAACAAAAGAATTGACGAAGCGATAAAAGTTATTCTTTCAGAATATCAAAAAATAATTTCTAAAGGTCTACTGCAAGAAGAAATAAAAAGATCTAAAGACAATATTAAAGGCAGGACATACATTGATTTAGAAAGTTCTTCTTCGATAGCAGATTATTTAGCAGAACAGGAATTGTTGTATGATGAGATTACACAGCCAGAAGAACATTTAAAGAAAATTTTTTCTTTACAAAATCAAGATCTTAAAAAACTCGCAAATGAATTTATAAAATTAAATTCATTAAATTTAACAATTCTAGGTCCATTTAAAGATAACAATAGGTTTGAAAAAATTGTCAATGCTTGGTAATATGGGTATGTAAAAAGTTAATATATTTTTATAAGTTATTATTAAAAATAAATTAAATTACTAATAAAAAATCCAGTAGGATAATATTTTGGAGTCATTATGGCACAACAAGAACAAACTTTAGTTTTAATTAAGCCAGACGGAATCAATAGAGGTATAATTGGTGAAATAATTCATAGATTTGAAAGAAAGGGTTTAAAATTGGCTGCTTTAAAGATGGTTAAATTAGATGATAAAATTTTAGAAGAGCATTATTTTCACCATAAAGATAAGCCGTTTTTTAAAGATCTAAAAGATTTTATGCAACTTTCTCCAACTGTAATTATGATTTTGGAGGGTAATCACGCTGTTAGTGTTGTAAGAGCTATGGCGGGGCCAACCAGTGGTTATACTGCTCCTCCTGGAACCATAAGAGGCGACTATTCTTCTAGTATTTCTCATAATGTTGTTCATGCTTCAGAGGATGCAAAACAAGCAAAAATTGAAATAAAAAGATTTTTTAAATCCGCAGAAATCTTTTCTTACAAGAAAATTGATTGGGAAGCAATTTACGCAGTAGACGAACGATTGTAAATCATTCAAATCTGAATTTCGAATTTTGAAATCTTAAACAAATTTCAATGAACAAAATACAAAATCCTAAACATTTGTTTTGAACATTGTATATTAGAATTTTAATCCAGCCTTCGCGAAATTCCAGGGCTTTAGCCCGGGGATGAAGCAAGGTAAGATTTCGCTACGGCGGATTTCAGCTCCGCCTAAGTGGAATCCGCGGTTTTTAACCCGCGGAGCTTCAATATTGTTTTGCCCACCTGCCGAGGTGAAACATATATCGAGAAGGGGAATAATCACCTATTTCTCGATGAGATTGAGCGGCGGGCAGAAATTTCGGGTTTAGTATTTCGGATTTTAATTATGAATTATATTATTCTTTTTTTATCATCATTTATTTTATCTTTAATCTGTACTCCTTTGGTTAGAAATTATGCTCTAAAACATAATATCGGTTTACGGTCTAGAGAAAAGAAAGTAAAACCAATTCCTCGTTTAGGCGGTGTTGTCCTTTTTATTGTTTTTTATTTTAATGTTTTAATTTTATATTTAATCAGCCCAGAAAAATTAAGTTTTGTAGATTATAAAATTCTCGGTATTGATGAAAATCTTTTTGGACTTCTTTCGGCTGGTTTGGTTTGGATAGTAGTAGGATTATACGATGATTTAAAGGGCATGAATCCTTTTAGTAAACTTTTTTGGCAATTTATTTGCGGTTTAATTATTGTCATTTTCGGAATAAAAATTTGGTGGCTTTCAAATCCTATTACAGGCGGAGCTTTTATAATTGGTGATTGGAATTATTTTTTAGTACCAGTTTGGATTGTGCTTATTATGAATGCTTTAAATTGGTTTGATGGCATTGATGGTTTGACGCCAGGAGTATCAACAATAGCATTAATAATTTTATTTATTCTTTCAATAAATCCACAAGTCAATCAGCCTGCTACAGCATTGCTTTGTATAATTTTGGCAGGTTCAGTTTTAGGTTTTTTACCTTACAATTGGTCGCCAGCAAAAATATTTTTAGGTGATTCTGGTAGTATGTTTTTAGGACTTATGATTGGTGTTTTTTCAATAATTTCTGGGGCAAAACTTGCGACAGCTGCCCTAGTTTTAGGAGTTCCAATTATCGACGCTTGTTGGGTTATTATTAGGAGGATATTAAGTAAAAAATCTCCTTTTTATGCAGATAAAAATCACCTTCATCATAAGTTTTTGGAAGCTGGGTTTACAACAAAACAAACCGTAATTATTATTTATGCGATTTGCGCTGGTTTTGGTATAATAGCACTAGAAAGCGAAACACAAGGAAAAGTTAAAGCTTTAGTGTGGCTTTTAATAGCTATGATTATTTTAAGTATAGTTTTATTTATCAAAAAATATAAGCAAAATAATAGGTAATTTTGGTAAAGGTAATGAAGCCAGTATGGTTAAAGGGTAAAGTTAGAAGTAGCAAAAACCTATAACCTAACCTCTAAACCAAACCGGTATCCTAACCTTAATCTATAGACTAAATTCAAAAGGTAAATTATGGGTGAAGAAAAACCAAAGTGGGTTAAAATTGTTTTTATTATTATACTTGTTGTTTTTGTGATAGGCATGATAGTTCCTTTTGCCTTGCTTAGATAAAGGGAGGTATTAATGCAAGATGAGCTACAAGATTTTGACTTACCTGCAGAAGACAAAGACGAGTTTATTAAAATCGCAATAAGAACTCATTTTTCTTATTTTTTTATGCCATTTTCCAAGGTTTTAGTAATCTTGCTGTTTTTAATAATTTTTATTTTGATTTTTGGATTTGGAAATTTATCAATAATTATATTTATATTATGCTTATCAGTTGCAATCTATGTTATTTATAAAGAATATTTTATTTGGAAAAATAGAGTTTATCTAATTACCAATAAAAGAGTAATTTGTATATACCAAAAAAATTTTTTTGATAGAAAAGTTACAGAGTTAAATTTTAATAAAATCTTAAGCACCGATTACGAAATAAAAGGTTTTATACAGCATATGCTAAATTTTGGTAATGTGGGGTTAAGAATAGCAGATTCTTCTCAAGAAATATTACTTAAAAATATTTCAGATCCATATAAAATTCAGGAATATATTATCAAGCTAAAAAATCAGAAAAAAAATCCGTCCAAAAATGCACCCAAAAAATCAAAAAATTATTTAATTAGATAGTTAACAAATCATCTAGTTTCATTTCGTAAGTGTTTGCTTATCTGTTGCCAGATATGCTTATTACTAATCCAAACTACAAAAAAATTTTTTTTTGCAAAAAAACAAATTATTACAATTGATTACTTTTAATATTTTGAATTTTATCAAGCTCGCTAATTAATTGTTTTGTAATATTTATCTTAATTTTTGGAATGACAATTTTTTCCTCATGATTTTGAATAATTTTTAAAATTACAGTTTCTTTTCCGGGAAATTCTTTTAGAATATTTTTAATTTCTTGAAGTGTTTTAAGGTTGGCATTTTGTAATAAAGATATGACAAGTTTTCTTTCTTTATTAACAGTGTGTTGTTTTTTTATTTCAGTTAATTCTTTGCATTTTTCAACAATTAATTTTAAGTTTCCATCTTTACTATTAACCTTACCTTTAATTGCTAAAATATTATCAACTTTCCATATTAAATCATTGTCTTTAAGAATTTTCGGAAAAACTAAAGCTTCAATTTTCCCGCTAAAATCTTCAATATTAGCAAATATCATAGGTTCACCCTTTTTGGTAGTAATTTTCTTTATAGAAGTAATAACTCCAGCAATTCTAATATTTTGTTCATTGGATCTAAGTAAATTAATATCTTTACTGTTAAATTGTCGCATTATTTCTTTATATTCTAAAAGTGGATGATCACTTAAGTATATTCCTAAAAATTCTCTTTCCCAAGACAATCTTTGGTTTTTTGATGCTTTGTCAATTGAGTTCAAAGAAAGCTTAATTAATTGATTTTTTTGAGTGTTGTCAGCAAATAAACTTGCTTGATTGGCAATTTTATTTTTAGATAATTGGTTGGCAAATTTACAAATTATGTCAACAGAACCTATTATTTGGTTTCTTTCACCAATTTTATCTAATGCACCTGATTTTGCCAAAGATTCAATAGTTTTTTTATTAATTACTTCAGGGCCTAATCTAGAACAAAAATCTTCTAATGATTCGTATTTTCCATTTTTCTTTCTTTCTTCCACGATTAACTGTGCTACTTTTTGACCAACTCCTTTAATTGCTTCTAACCCAAATGATATATTATTTTTATCTGGAATTACTCCAAATTTTTCAAACGAGGTGTTAACATCAGGCGGGATTACTTGAATTCCTAATCTGGTGCATTCTTCGATTTCAATAGCCACCCTATCTAAATTGCCAAAATCAGAAGTTAGAAGTGCCGCCATAAATTCTTTTGGATAATGGGCTTTTAAATATGCGGTTTGATATGCAATTAATGCATAGCAGGCGGCATGTGATTTATTAAAACCGTATTTTGCAAAAGGCTCAATGTATTGCCAAATTTTTATTGCTACCGATTGAGGTATTTTATTTTTTACCATACCATTTATTAGTTTTGACTTTTGTTTTTGAAGTAAGGATTTAATTTTTTTACCTACAGCTTTTCTTAAAACATCTGCCTCACTCATACTAAAACCTGCCAATTCTCTTGCAGTTTGCATGATTTGTTCTTGATATACAGCTATACCATAAGTATTTTTTAAGATCGGTTCTAATTTTGGATGTAAGTATTTAATTTGTTTTTTGCCGTGTTTTCTATCGATAAAGTCTGGAATTAGTTCTATTGGTCCTGGCCTGTAAAGTGCAACCATGGCAATAATATCATCAAAACAGTTTGGTTTTAGTTGTTTAAGATATCTTTTCATACCGTTTGATTCCAATTGAAATATGCCCGTAGTTTGTGCCCTGGAAAGCAATGTAAATGTAGGTTTATCATTTATTGGGATTTTATCAATCTCAATTTTAGTATTGTGAATTTTATTAATAATTTTTAAAGCATTTTTAATTACTGTAAGATTAGATAATCCTAGAAAATCAATTTTTAATAATCCGATATCTTCAATATATTTCATTGAATACTGAGTAGTAATATTTGTTTCACCTTTTGCGGCAGTTTGTAATGGGCAATATTCAATAAGAGGTTTTTTCGAAATTACTACTCCACAGGCATGTGTTCCAGCATGCCTTGCTACTCCTTCTAATTTTTTTGCGTAATCAATAATTTCTTTAGTATTAACATCTTGATTGTATAAATCTTTTAATTCGGCAACCTCCTGCATAGATTGGTTTAAACTCATACCAAAAGGAACTAGTTTTGCGATTTTATCTCCTTGATCATAAGAAAATCCTAAAGATCTCGCAGTATCTCTTATAGATCCTCTTGCAGCCATGGTTCCAAAAGTGATTATTTGTGCTACATGGTTTTCACCGTATTTATTTTGAACATATTTAATAACCTCTCCACGCCTGTCGTCTGCAAAATCAATATCGATATCAGGCATAGATATTCTTTCTGGGTTTAGAAATCTTTCAAAAATTAAGTTTTGTGACAGTGGCTCAAGATCAGTGATTCCAAGGCAATAAGACACAATAGATCCCGCAGCTGAACCACGACCAGGGCCAACAATAATGCCTTGATTTTTAGCCCAGTTTATAAAATCAGACACAATTAAAAAATAATCAGCAAATCCAGTTTTCTTGATTATTTGTAGTTCGTAATCTAATCTTTTTTTTGCTACATTGTCTTTTTGTAGGTATTTATATTTAAATCCATTTAGGGTAAGTTTTTTTAAATATGAAAAAGAATCTTGTTCGTTTTTTGGTATTTCAAATTCAGGTAAAATATTTTTTCCCAAATCTAATTTTAGATTACATTTTTGTGCAATTTCTAAAGTGTTTTCAATAACTTCTGGATGGTCGGATAAGATTTTTTGTGCATATTCTGGCGAGTAAAAAGAAGCATCAATATCAACCATTGAAAGACGCGCTTTGTCGTCAAAATCTTTACCTGTTTGTACTGAAAGTAGCACCTCATGGGCTTTTTGGTCTTCTTTTTCTAAATAGTGTGAATCGTTTGTTAAAATTACTTTTGTTTTAGTTTTTTTTGATAATTCTAATATTTTTTTATTAACAATATTTTGTTCAATGAGTTTGGGGTGATATTGAATTTCTAAATAAAAATTATCATCACCAAAAATATTTTTATAAAATTTAATTGTTTGTTCAGCAACATCTGGTTTATCAGATAAAATTAATCGAGGAATTTCACCATTAAGACAAGCGCTAGTAGCAATTAACCCTTTAGTGTGTTCTTTTAATATTTTTTTGTCTATTCTTGGTTTATAATAATATCCGGTTAGATGTGCTTGGCTCACCAAATAAATTAAATTTTTATATCCTTCTAGGTTTTTTGCCAGTAATACTAGGTGGTAAGGTCGTGTGTCAATTTTGGCTTGTTTGTCTTGCATATTTCTAGGAGCAATATAGACTTCACAACCAATAATTGGTTTTATTGCTTGTTTTTGGCACTCTTCATAAAATTCTATCGCTCCATACATATTACCGTGATCAGTTAATGCCAGGGCAGGCATGTTAAATTCTTTTGCTTTTGATACAAGTTCAGGAATTTTTGACAAGCCGTCTAATAATGAATAATGACTATGAACATGCAAGTGGATAAATTTTGTTTTACTCATAAAATACTAATTCCTAATTACTAATTTCTAAACCTATTATAAACTAAGAATTGACAAAAAGAAAAATTTTAGGTATATTTGCTTAAGAGCATAAGAAATAATATATGTAAAAACAATAAACTCATTAGTTTTTCTGTTTTTATGTTTATTTATAATTTATATCGTGGAGTAAAATATGGCCCATACAAAGGCGAAAGGAACATCTAAGCTTGGTCGTGAATCGCAATCAAAAAGATTAGGTGTAAAAAAATTTGGAAGTCAAATTGTTAAGTCGGGTAATATAATTATTCGGCAAAGAGGTAGCAAGTTTAGGGCTGGTGAAAATGTTAGATATGGCAAAGATTATACGATTTTTGCTACTTGCGATGGGAAAGTTAGGTTTTATAAGAAAAAAATTAAAAAATATGATGGTAAATTAGTAAACACAACTTTTGTTGAAGTTGAATCTTCTGGGAGTGTGAAATAAACTATGCAATTAATTAAGCAAACACAAAAAAAATATCTTAAGAAAAATATTCCTGACCTTATGACAGGAGATGTTATTAGAGTTCATCAAAAAATTAAAGAAGGTAATAAATCCAGAATTCAAATTTTTGATGGAATAGTTATTAAAAAATCGGGCGGCAAATCGTTAGATGCTACATTTACAGTTAGAAGAAAATCTTTCGGAGTAGGAGTTGAAATTACTTTTGCTTTACACTCTCCATTGATTGTAAAAATTGAAAAAACAAAAAGAATAAATGTTCAAAAATCAAAATTATATTATTTAAGAGAATTGACAGATAAACAGATTAAAAGAAAAGGTGAGTTTAAAGAATTTATTGTTTGGGAAGAGGCAAAAGGCAAAGAAGAAGAGGAAAAAGAAAAAGCACGAAAAGAAGCAGAAGCAAAAGCTAAAGAAGAGGAAAAAATAAAGAAACAGGAAGAACTAGAGAAAAAATTCGAATCTGTAAGAGGGAAAGAGGAATCAAAAAAAGATACTAATCTTAATAAGAAGGAAAATGATTCATCAGAGAAAAAAACTGGGGAGTAGTGGGGAGGATATCGCGGTTAGTTATCTTATTAAAAAAAATTATAAAATTTTAGATAGAAATGTCGAGTTAAAATTTGGAGAAATTGATATAATCGCTAGTGATGGCGATTATATTGTTTTAATAGAGGTTAAAACAAAAAAACAGTTTACGCAAGGTAGTGCAGAAGAAATGGTAGATTTTTTTAAACAAAAAAAACTTCGATTATTGTCTCAAATTATACAACAAAAATACCCAAATAAATCAATTAGAATAGATGTAATTGCAATTAATATTGTTGATAATAATTTCAAAATTAATCATTTAGTTAATGCAGTTGAGGGTAAATAATTGGTTTTATTATTTTTTTAAATACATTTTTGTTTATTATTGTGATATAATAAAAAAAATATTGATTATTTTAATTAATATCAACTATAACAAGATATAAAAATATTTTATAAACCCTGTGGTTTTTTTAATAACAAAAATTTTTGTTATACAAATAACCACAGAAAAATTAGGAGGAAAATGCAAGATCAAATGATGCCCGATCAGGGTCAGGGTATGCAAAATCAACAAATGTCAAATAATCAAATGCCTCAACCCTCACAAGCACCTCAAGAGACAAAAGCTGGTCTACCGGCAGTTTGGGTTGTAGTAATCGCCGTAGTATGTTTGGCACTTGGCGCTTTTGGTGGTTATTTTTACGCTTCTTCTTTTGTTTTTGTCCAAGAAGAAATTAATATCCAAGTTACTCCAACCGCAACTCAGAGGGCAACTACTTCTCCAACAGCAGTTGCAACCCCAACTACTCCTGCACAGACAACAACTAGTCCAGTAGCAAGCCCTGCAGCAACCCCAACCGGTAGTGACAATTTGCCAAATCCATAAATAGCTTACAAAATAACCCATTTATATTTAACGAATGTGTTGTTGTGTAATTTCTCTTTTTTTTAGAGCAAAGGATTTGTCAAACATGTTTTATTAAGCTACAATAAGCATATGAAAAAAAACACAATTGTAACTCGGGTAGCACCTTCTCCGACAGGTTTTTTACATATTGGTACAGCGCGTACCGCTCTTTTTAATTATTTATTTGCAAAGAAAAACCAAGGTAAATTTATTCTAAGAATAGAAGATACTGATTTAAAAAGATCTAAAAAGGAATACGAGATAGATATCATTGAAGGAATGAAATGGCTTGGCATCAAACACGACGGGAAAATTTTTTATCAAAGTCAAAGAAAAAATATATATTCAAACTATGCCAAAAAACTTATACAAAACAAAAATGCTTACATAAAAGATGGTGCTGTATGGTTTAAAATCAATTCCTATCCACAAACAATTATTAAATATAATGATTTAATAATGGGCGAACTAACATTTAAGAGAGATAATTTTAATGATTTTGTAATTATTAAATCTGATGGGGTACCTCTTTATATGTTTGCTGCCGTGGTAGATGATTATGAAATGGGTCTAACTCATATAATTAGAGGAGATGACCATATAAATAGTACTCCTCAGCAAATTATGTTGTATAAACTATTGGGGTTTAGAATGCCAAAATTCGCTCATATACCCTTAATTTTGAATCAAGATAAAACAAAAATGAGTAAGCGCAAAAACCCAGTTTCTATTAGTAATGATTTTCGTTCAAAAGGTTATCTACCAGAAGCAATGTTAAATTATATGGCTTTTTTAGGTTGGAATTCAAAAACTGAAAAAGAAATTTTTTCACTCCAGGAGTTAATAAAAGAATTTAGTTTGACAAAAATAAATAGATCAGGAGCAATATTTGATGTAGAAAAATTGAATTGGTTCAATAATTATTATTTGCGTCAACTTCAAGACAAAAAAATTTACGATTTGTTAATAAATGAAAAAATTGATTATAAAGATAAAAATGCATTTTTAAAAATTAAAAAAAATAAATCTTTTACATTAAAAATTATTTCAGTTACGAAAAGTCGTGCTAATAATTTGCAGGATTTTTTTGCTACAACTAGCTATTTTTATTGTCTTGATAAATATAAAACAAACATGCTAATATTTAAAAAATCAAATAGAAATCTTACATTGCGTGGTCTAAAATCAACACTTGAAACTTTAGATAAAATTGATAATTCAAAATGGAAAAAAATTGAAAGTATTAATAAAAATTTGATAGATGTTGTAAATCATGAAAAACTATCCAATGGAGATGTCTTTTGGCCGGTAAGGGTAGCACTTTCTGGTTTAGAAAAAAGTCCTTCACCCAAAGAATTACTTTGGGTTTTAGGAAAAGAAGAATCAATTAAACGAATTAATTTAGCAATAAAAAAATTAAGTAATTTTTAAGCGGAGGAATAATGTCGAACGAAAAAAAACAAATTTATATTTTAATTGTTGTATTAGTAATTGTTTTGGCTGGTCTAGGTTTTTATTATTTTAACCAAAATAAAAACAAAAGCGTAAATAATATTGACAAATTTTCAGAAATTAGCTCACAAGAGCAAAAAGATATTATTGAGGCAACTATTGATAATATTGATCCTGCTGAAATTGCTAGTAGCGATGATTTGTCAGATATGAAAGATTTTTACAACAAAGATCATAATATCAGCATGCAATATCCCGCAAGTTGGCAGCAAGTAGATCTTGGAGGAGAAAAAAAAGTTACAGAACCGCTCATGCGTGAAAATATTGGATTTTTTTATATCAATAATTCTGAAATCAACAAAGACGATCCTAATACAGCAACTACAAGTATTAAACTGCTTAGATTTGTTTTAGAAGATAGTTCTGTAATTAAATCTTTAGATGATTGGTTAGATTACATTAAATCTAAAGTCAATGATTTTGTAAGTCATGAACAACTTTCGAAAAATTATAAATTAAAAAATGTCACTAAGAGTTCTGCAATCGACGGCAAGTGGACTGTTGTAGAAGATTATGATGAATATGACTTAATTTCGGGCAAAGATTATTATATTTATGCTGGAAATGAGTTTTATCAATTTGTAACTCGTATTCCTAACAAATTTGTAAATAATTTTTCACCTTTAGTGGAAAAAACTGTTAATTCTTTTAATAAAAAATAAAAACTATATTTTCAAATAACATTCTAAAAACAAAAACTAAAGTTTTTTATGGAAAAAATAAAGAAAATCATTAATTCTCAAAATACTGTTAAGTCTGCAACTTTTATTTTGGTAATAACACTAATTGCTTCAAATTTTTTAGGTCTATTAAGAGATCGTTTTTTAGCTCAAAGAATACCAACTGATTTATTAGATACTTATTATGCGGCCTTTAGAATTCCTGATTTAGTTTTTAATATTTTAGTATTAGGTGCAATTTCTGCTGCTTTTATTCCAGTATTTACTGGCTTTATAAGTAAAAATAAACTTCAAGAGGCCTGGAAGGTTACTAATTCATTTTTAAATATAATCTTAACACTATTAATTGTTTTTTTAATAATCTTGTTTTTTATTATGCCTTGGGCTATTTCGAAATTAGTTCCTGACTTTAATTTAGAAAAACAGCAAATGACTGTTAATTTAGCAAGGATGTTTTTAATTTCACCAATTTTTTTTAGTATCTCTTATATTTTCGGCGGAATATTAAATTCATTTAAAAGATTTCTTGTTTATTCTTTAGCGCCATTAATTTATAACCTTTCAATTATTCTTGCTACCTTATTTCTAACCTCTCGTTTTAGTGTTTATGGTGTTGCTATTGGTGTGATTTGCGGAGCATTTTTTCATATGATAATCCAACTCCCAGTTGTTTTAAAATTAGGTTACAGATATTGTTTTTTGTTTGATTGGCATAATAAAGCTGTAAGAAAAATTGGTCTACTGATGTTGCCAAGAGCTGTTGGGCTAGGATCAATGCAAATAATGCTTATGATTTATACTGCACTAGCTTCAACTGTTTCCTCTGGCGCAGTTGCAGTTTTTAATTTAGCAGATAATATTCAGACAATGCCAACTGTTGTTTTTGCAACTTCAATAGCTACGGCAATTTTTCCAACTTTATCAGAACAAATTTCTCTTAAAAAGTTTTCAGATTTTTCTAGTTATGTCTGGCGAGGTATTAGAACTATAATTTATATTTTAATACCAATTTCAGTATTAATTATTTTATTAAGAGCCCAAATAGTAAGAGTAATTTTAGGATCAGGTTATTTTGGATGGGAGCAAACCATAACTACTGCTAACACACTTGGTTTTTTTGCAATTTCTCTTGTGGTGCAAGGCATGATCCCACTCTTTGCCAGATCTTTTTACGCGCTACATAACACTAAGACACCTACAATAATTAGTATTGTTTCAATTATTATAAGTATTTTAACTGCCTATTTTTTGATTGCTAAATGGGGAGTTTTGGGTCTTGCAATTTCTTTTTCTGTAGGAAGCTTTGTTAATGCAATACTTTTGTATTTATTTTTAAGAAAGCAAGTAAAAATATTAACAAGTTTTGAATACTCAGGAACAATATTTTTTTTAAAAGTATTATTATCTAGTTTAATTATGGCGTTTGTTATTCAAATTACTAAAATAAACATTGAACCATATATTGATATGACTCGCGGGTGGGGAGTTTTTTCGCAACTTTTAATAAGTTCGCTTTTGGGTTCATTGGTTTATTTTGTATTGACTTGGCTGTTAAGATGTGAGGAATTTAGTGAAATTAAAAAAATTATTTTAACTCGTTTTAAATTATCTTCATCAAAAAATAAACCAGATGATAATATTTCTGGTTTCAATGAGCACTAAAAATTTATTTGCCTTTTTTCGTTAAAGCATTTTCCTAGTTCATTTTTAATTTCTGCTTTATTAATAAAATTAATTAAACCCTGAAGTGTACGAATATCATTTTTTTCATTAATTATTAAAAAATTATTTAAAAAACTATTATTTTGCATTTCGTTTTTAAATTCTTGACTTGTAAAAAAATCATATAGTTCTAAATCGTTTAATTTTGTTAAGTTTAATACATCTGCAATCTTTTTTAAATTATTATTTGCGAGCGCTTTAGATATTCCCGTGTAAAATGATGTTTGGATCTCTTTTTTATTTAAAATGTTATATTTTATAATAATGTCTATTAATTCTTCGGCTTTATTGGTTTGATTGTCCTTTAGCATCCAAGATATTTTTTCCATAAAAGCTTTTTTGATAATATCTGAATTTAAAATATCGTCTAGATTATTTTCTTTGGCAAGTGCGATAATACTAATGATTGTCCCCGTAGAAGCTGAACCAATATTTACTAACAAAGCACTTATATAAAAAGGTTTTAAATCAACATCAATTTTTATTTCATTAACAATATTAGAAATATTTTTTAATTGGTCAATTGTTTGATGGGATTGTTGTTTTATATGTTTTACAAAAAAATCCAAAAATATTTTTTTAAAATCTAAATTTTTTTTCTCTTTTTTAAAATCATCAATAATTTTTTTTATTTCATTCAAATTTCCATCTTCAATATTTTTTTCAATTTGTAAAATAAAATTATTTTGAGATTCATTTTGATACTTAGAATCTTGTGGATATTTTTCTTTTTGATTGTTTAGTAATTGATTCACGGTTTTATCCTTATTTATATTGTTTTTAGATTCTGAAATATTGTAAAAATAAATTTAGCCAAAGAAAAATTATCGAATAAATTTTATTTTTCAAGAAGTTGATTATCTTCTCCAGGGTAGTAAATTAATTATATTTATTGGATTTAACTCGGGTAATTTTGTGGGTAGTGGCGATGGCTCAGTGTCGTCTTTGATTTCTGGTTCTTGTTGCTTGGTTTGGTCTTGGTTTGCACCACTGACTATTCTTTCGGCTCGAACTATTAATCTCCTTAGATTAGTACCAACTGGTACACATGTCATTAAGCTCACTATTGGTTTTCCCACTGAATCCAAAACTCCAACTTCTTCAGGTTTAACTTCAAATTTTTCATAAACTTTATAAATATATACCTTTTCTTCATAAGCAATAGCAAACTCATCATCATTTTCAAGTTTATTTAAATTTGCAAATACAGTTTTATATTTTCCTTTGTCCCACCACCAGTAAGAACTGTGTCCAGATATAAAAACATTTCCAGTTGTTTCGTTTGGGAGTCCTGTTCCATTGTAATGTACTACACCATTCTGCAAATTTTTCATCATAATGTCTTCATCTGGTGGCGAATTCCAAATTATCGGAACATTTATATTTAGTTTTGGAATAAGTAAATGATTATTTTTTAGATCTGATAAATCAAGGGAATGTCTTTGAGATACAGAGCTTTGTGTTTGTGGTATGTCTGGTTTTTCACTTTCTAACGCAGTTTTTATTGTAGATAAAAATAAATCTGAAGAATCGTCTATTACCTGAGGGACTTCAATTGTTGTAACTTCTTCTTTTTTTCCTAAATTATCTACCCAGTATTTAATTTTTGCATATTGAGCAGGAAAGGTTAAAAACAGATATACAAAAATAAACACCCCGACAAAGATACCAATTGCTTTTAGTATCTGAAAAAAAATCGATTTTTTCTTGGGCTTATCTAGTTGATCTTCTGGAGGTAGAGTTGTTTTGTTTTCATTTTCTGGTTTGTCATTTTTATACATATCGACAATTTGTTCGCTTTTTTGTTTTTTTTGCGGTTTTGTTGATATGGGAATTTGTGTCTGGGTGTCTATAGTTTTATTTTGATCAAAACTATCATCACCCCAAGTTTGGTCTATTGGTTTTTGTTGTTCTTGTTTATTCATTTATTATATTATAGCTTAAATCGATTATCTTTTTAAGCTTTCAACCTGGAAATGATTTATTATTTGTGTTAAAATCACATAAAATAGGAACAAATATGGTAACAAAAGAAAATATTCGCAATTTTTGCATTATTGCTCATGTAGATCACGGCAAATCAACGCTCGCTGATCGTTTTTTAGAAATTACAAAAACAGTAGAAGATAGAAATATGCGAGAACAGTATTTAGATAAAATGGATCTTGAGAGAGAGCGAGGGATAACAATCAAATTACAACCTGTTACAATTAATTTTAATAACTACCAGTTAAATTTAATTGATACTCCCGGCCATGTAGATTTTTCGTATGAAGTTTCTCGATCTCTTGCTGCTGTAGAAGGCGCAATATTGTTAATTGATGCAACCCAAGGAATTCAAGCACAAACTCTTGCAAATCTTTATTATGCTCAAAAACAAAATTTAGATATTATTCCAGTAATAAATAAAATTGATCTTCCGGCGGCAGACAAAGAAAAAGTTGTCAGTGAAATTGTCGAATTACTAAAAATTGACAGATCTCAAATTTTATATACATCAGCAAAGACAGGAGAAGGTGTAGAGCAAATTTTGGAAGCGGTAATTAAAAGAGTTAAGCCTCCAAAAGGAGATTTAAGTCCAACAAGAGCTTTAATTTTTGATTCAGTTTATGATTCATATAGGGGGGTAATAGCATATATTCGAGTTGTTGATGGTCAGATTTATTCTGGAGATAAGATTAGCCTCATGCAAACCCGCGCCGAAGACGATGCGTTAGACGTTGGTATTTTTTCTCCAAATTATACTAAAAAAGAAAAACTAGAAGTAGGGGATATTGGATATGTTGTGACAGGATTAAAAAATATTTCTTTGTGTCAAGTTGGAGATACTCTTACTGTAGATAATTCGAAATTCGAAATTCGAAATTCGAAAATTAACGATTTGAAAAATCAAATCGGACTCTCTCCCCTGCCAGGTTATAAAAAAATTAGACCAATGATTTTTGCGAGTCTTTATTCTCAGGAAGGAAATATTAATAAGCTTCGCGAAGCATTAAATAAATTAAAATTAAATGATTCTTCCCTATCTTTTGAGCCAGAAAGCTCTAGAGCGTTTGGTTTTGGATTTAAATGTGGTTTTTTGGGTTTACTTCATATGGAGATAGTGAAGGAGCGTTTAGAAAGAGAATATGATTTAGATTTAATTGTGACTACCCCACAAGTTGATTATATAGTTCAAAATTTAGATGGGAAATTGAGTTATAAAGAACCATGGGTCGCGCTTGAAATAGTTTGTCCTGGGCAATTTATTGGGTCTGTAATGGATTTAGCCCAAAAATCGCGTGCAAAATATATTTCTACAGAATATATTTCAGATAGAGTAATTTTGAAATACGAGGCTCCGCTTGCATCAATAATTATTAATTTTTATGATAAACTCAAAAGTATTTCTAGTGGATATGCCTCAATGAATTATGAGCTCATAGACTATCGCTACGAAGACCTAGTAAAAATGGATATTCTAATTGCTGGTGAAAAAATCGATGTTCTTTCTCAAATAGTACATAGATTAGAATTAAATTCAAAAGCACATGAAATCACTAAAAGATTAAAAGATTTAATTCCAAAACAAATGTTTCAGATAACAGTCCAAGCAGCAGTTGGAGGAAAAATTTTAGCCAGAGAAGATATTTCTGCTATGAAAAAAGATGTTACTGGTCATCTTTATGGTGGGGATATTACTCGTAAAAGAAAGCTTTGGGAAAAACAGGCAAAAGGTAAGCAGAAAATGAAAAAGCTCGGGAAAGTAGATATTCCTTCCGATGTTTTTATTAAGTTATTGAAATATTAAAATTTTCATTTTTAGGTTGTACATAGGAAATAAAAATGATATTAAAAAACAATCCTGACCTGAGTCAAAGGATTGTTTTTTATAATTGATAATATTTTTATGCTTGTTTTGCTGGTTTTGAAGAAGATTCAGCTTCGGTCCATGCCAATAATCCAATCATAACTAAATTTAGAATCGGGACTAAACCGATTAATAAACTCCACCAACCAGGTCTGTTTCTTCTCTCACAGATTTTCCACCACCACCAAATCATTAGAGCAAGTATTCCCAATGAACCTACGACAGGAATCCAAGCTAAAAATACTAACAAAAATGTCCACCATGGAACCTGGGCAATTTGTGTCATAAGATACAAATTTGCAATTGGAATCCATGCAAGCCATGCATTTGGAGTATTAGTTTTTTTAGCAATTGTCATCAGTGCCCACGAAGAATAAATATACAGCACAAGTCCAACTATCAAAAGCGGAATCATAATTGCGCTGAAAATACCTAATGCTGCTGCTGGACTTAAATCGCCCGAATAGGTAGTCGTGTAATCGTAATCCATTTTTTCCTCCGTATCCCATAATTATGGGATTTCCTATTTTAAAATAGGAAATAATTAACTTACTTATTAATTAATATTCACCTCAATTAGTATTATATCATACAAATAATTAATAACGCTAGTGGATAACTTTAAATAGTTTAAGATAGATCAATTAAAAAACAGCCATTGGAGGGAAATGGCTGTTTTTTTGTAAGTTAATTAATTTTTCAATCTTTATCTTCATATAGTGTTACATCGTATTTTTTATTTTAGTACATGTAAATTTTGTATATTAGTTTTGTTCTGTTTCCTCGTACGGGCAGGTTGTATGATTGTTCATTCTATTTTCTCTATTCATTTTTCTACCACCAATTTTTTTCATAGCTTCTGGTTTTGAATTATGCCAATCAATAATTTGCTGTGCTTCTTCTTGTGTAATTGTTCCGTTTTCTAATGCGTTATTAATTTTTTCTTGTATTCTTTCTTTCGTCATTTGGTTTCTTTTTGCCCGAGTGTATTCTGATAATTTATTAGCTGACTTTTGATCAATAATTCCTTCATCTACAGCTTCTTGTATTATTTCTTGACGATTTGCGAGTGTATTATTGTTTTCTGCTTTTACATACGCAGATACGCCAGCGGTCAATACTACAGCAATAACTGCTCCTGTAATAATTGTACTTGTTTTAGACATAAAAATCCTTTTGTTTTTTTATTAATTTTTAAACATTGTTGCCCAGACTTGCATAAAATACTACAACATTATAAAAATTTTCGTACATTATAATTTTAAATCATTACAGTTTGGGTTATAATTTATCTTGCGATAACCTCTTAACTTAATATTGAGTGGTTGCATAATAATTGCATTTATTGAATTTTTGTTGGTTATTCCTTGAATTTTAACTATTTCTCCTAGGAAAAATTTACTACCTTGTGGAAAAATTGTGTTTTTATCAATTACTACGCTCCAATTGTATCCAGCGGTGTCTTTGATGGTTAATTTCTCTTTATCAATTTCCGTAATTAATCCGATTACAATTGCAGTTCTCTTTGTTTGAATTAATTTGCCTTGACTTTGATATATTTTTCTGATTAGCTCAATATTGGCAATTTTTTGATTTATTCCAATTTTTTCTGCGATAAAGTAACCGAGTATTAATGATAAAAGAATAATTCCTACAATTAACCATCTGTTTAATCGATATATAAAATGAATTTTTTTAACTAAATAGTAGGAAATAATTATTAAAATACCTAGAATTATCATAAATTCCCACGGCAATCCGAACAAATTATTCCAAAAATATTTGAAAGCGTATGGAACTTTAGTCCACGGGTTGTAATGGATTAATATGTAAGTAAATGCTCCAATGCCTATGACAATTGATATCCAGAGTATTATTAAAATTAAATTTTTTAAAATTTCATTAGTGGTATATTGCCATTTTGGATTTGGCTTTTCTTTTTTAATTTTTTCTTTAATTTTATCTTTTAAATTTTTCATTTTATTAAAATTATTGTTTAATTATTGTTTTTAATTTATTTTTTGCTCTTTTTATTGTTGGCCCAACTGAATTAATATGCATTTGTAAAATATCTGCAATTTCAATATAAGATTTTTCTTCAAAGAAAACTAATTCCAATATTTCTCTATCCTTTTGATTTAATTTTTTCAGTCCGTTTTGTACTGTTTCAACATTTTCAAGAGAAAATATTTTTTTAAGTGCCTCGTTGTCTTCTGTTAATTTATTTTTAATTTCATCATTGAATTCTACATTTTTAAATCTATAATGTTTTTTTATAAAATTAACAGATTCATTATGGGCGATTCTATACAGCCATGCTGAAAAACTCATTTGGGGATTAAACGAGGCAATGTTTTTATATGCTTTGAAAAAAACATCTTGGGTGATATCTTCTGATTCCGTCCAGTTTCCTGTAATTCTAGCAATATATCTACGAATCTTGTCTGCATATCTATCTACTAATTGATTAAAATACTCAGAATTTTTCAAACATTTTTCAGCTAATTCCTGATCAGAAATTTTTTTCGACATGCTTATATATTACTACAATTTAATAGGTTTGTTTAGTGCAAAAATAAAAAACCACTTAATTTTTATTTAAGTGGTTTGGATTTTTAACCAGCTGATAACTCTTTGTTAGCTTCCTGAATGAGTTCATTCATCAGCTCTTTTACAGATACAATTTTATCTATCCTTGAGACATTGCTTCCTGCAAAGACCACTGCATTGTTCATGTCGCCACGAACAGCAGCGAAAAGCGCCTTTGCAATGCAATATGGAGCTGTATGAGGGTTGCAGGTTTTCAGGCATCTGTAATTACATTTGAAGGGAATTCTTTCACCGCCTGTAACTTTATCGATGAAAGATGTTCTGATAGCTCTTCCCGGCATGCCCACAGGGCTGTCGATAATTAAAACATCACTGTTGGATGCGGAAAGGTATATCTGTTTGAACTCATCAGCCACTGAGCATTCGCGTGTAGCAACAAACCGGGTAGCAATCTGTACCCCGCTGGCTCCCATTTTTATAAAACGGGCTATGTCTTTGCCGTCAAAAACTCCGCCTGCAGCGATAACCGGAAGATGAATTCCGTTTTCTTCCTCTGCCTGATGAGCAACTTTTATGATCTCACCGACAATTTCCTCCAGAACATCGTTAAGATCGGTCCTGAGAAATTCAGATTTGAAACCCAGATGTCCGCCTGCCAGGGGACCTTCTACGATTATCGCATCAGGTGGATGATTTTGTTTCATCCATTTTTGGATTATTATTTTCGCAGCTCGTGCAGAAGAAACTATGGGTATTAATGTTTTTGTATTTTTAGCAATACTTGGTAAATCTAGAGGTAATCCTGCTCCTGAAACAATAAAATCAAATCCTAAAGAATCTGCAGTTTGTATTAAGTCGCGATAATTACTTAAAGCAACCATTATATTAACACCAACGATTCCTTTTGTGATCAATCTTACATTATGATATTGATTTATCAATCCATCTCTTGAAGCTTGAACAAAATTCATTTCATTTTCTTTAGTTCCATACCCCAAACCCACACTGGCAATAGTGCCTGCTCCGCCACAATCAGCGACTGCACCCGCAAGTGGCGCAGTTGAGATTTGCACTCCCATTGCTCCTTGGATGATAGGTGTTTTTATCTCCAAATCTCCAATATAAAGCGGTTCTAGCTTTTTCATAACACTTCCTCCTTTTAATTTTTAAAATACAATTAGATGTTATTTATATTATCTGTTTTTTTTGTGATTTGTAAAGAGTAACTTTTAAAAATTTAATTTGCTCAAGGCGGACAAGTGGATGAATTCCGCGAAGCTTGCCGTGAGGTAGTTTATCACCCTTCGCCAGCCCGCCCCGCTTCGCGGAGCGAGGCCGGGGAAAACCCTGTGGTCTTTAAGCCACAGGGAAGTTCATTAAAAGTTTGGAAAAATACAGAGTAGTGCTATAATAAAACAGATAATATTAGGTATTAATCATTATTATGAAAAAGTTAGTAATTTTTGGATCAATTGGTATTGATGATATTAAAACACCTTTTGGTAGACAAAAAAATGTTTTAGGCGGAAGTGCTATTTATGCATCAATTTGCGCATCATATTTTGCAAGTAATTTTTCAATTGCTTTAGTTAGTGCGGTTGGTGAAGATTTTCCTGAAAAATATTTTCAAACACTTAAGAAAAAAAATATTGATATTTCCAATTTAACAAAAAATGGTAAAACTTTTCGTTGGCAGGGTGAGTATAAATATGATATGAACGAGGCACAGACCATTAAAACTTGTTTAAATTGTTTAGAAGCATTTAATCCAAATATTTCAGAGCAACATAAAAACTCAGAATATGTATTTTTAGCCAACAACGATCCAGATTTGCAATTAAAAGTATTAAAACAATTCACCTTACCTAAAGTTGTTTTAATTGACACGATGAACTATTGGATTGATAAAAAATATACTTCGCTTGTAAAGGTTATTAATAAAAGTAATATTTTACTTTTAAATGAGCAAGAGGCCAGACAACTTTACAAAACACCAAATCTAATTAAAGCTGGTCATTTAGCTTTACAAATGGGTCCAGAATTTGTAATTATAAAAAAAGGAGAACATGGGTCTTTACTTTTTTCTCACCGCGGTTTTTTTTCTGCACCAGCTTATCCTTTAGAAGATTTGGTTGATCCTACTGGAGCAGGTGATTCTTTTGCAGGTTCTCTTATTGGTTATTTAGCAAAAACTTCCGATGCGTCAGAATCAAACATTAGAAGAGCAATTATTTATGGATCTTCGATTGCTTCTTTTTGTACAGAAGATTTTTCTATTAATAAATTAACAAATATTAGCTTTAAAGATATTCAAGAAAGATATAATATATTTAATAAAATAAGGGAGTTTTAAATGAAATATTCTGTAAAAGACATTAAACTTGCCCCGCAAGGACAAAAAAATATTACTTGGGCAGAAAATCAAATGGGTGCTTTAATTGAAGTTCAACAAGAATTTAAAAAAACCAAACCACTAAAAAACATTGCGATTGGTATGGCATTACATGTTACAAAAGAAACCGCAGTTTTAGTAAGAACTTTAAAACATGCAGGGGCTCAAGTTGCAATTGCTAGCTGTAATCCGCTTTCATCTCAAGATGATGTAGCTGCTGCTTTAGCCAAAGAAGGTGTTGCAGTTTTTGCGCATAAAGGTGAAAGTAAAAAAGAATATTATCAAAATATTAAATCTGTAATTAATTTTATGAAAGATATGGCACAAAAAAAGATGAAATTAATTACAATTGATGATGGCTGTGATCTGGTGTTTGAAATTCATACACGACACAGAGAATTGCTTAAGTATATAATTGGAGGCGCAGAAGAAACTACAACAGGT